>JAEEGL012963147.1_pt1 | contig 10816 bp, 7 predicted proteins | sample 9134231 | NCBI WGS metagenome assembly JAEEGL01 (sample SAMN16246548, study PRJNA631951) | gut metagenome | biome: gut microbiome; feature: rumen; material: fiber-attached | host: Bos | place: Iran: Karaj | collected 2018-10
AAGAGCGACCCCAAGTGGGCGCGTTTCGTCGATTCCTTCGGCCAAATCTGCGAGCACGGCGAAAAGGTTGGCGCAAGGCTCGCCATCGAGACAGGGCCGGAGCCGCCAGAAGTCCTTCTGGAAATGATCAAGGAGGTCGGAAGCCCCGCCCTCTGCGTCAACTACGATCCCGCAAACCTTATTATTTGGCCTGCGCACTATGATGTAAAGGCGGGCAGGGACTACGACAAGGCACGTGCCTTCGCGGAATTCAAGCCGATGGAAGGCGTAAAGGTCCTCGGCAACAGAATCATCCACACGCACGCAAAGGACGCCCTCGTCAACGGCAACACCGCGAAGGAGGTCGCGCTCGGCGACGGCTGGGTTGACTGGAAGCAGTATGTCGCCGATCTGAAATCCGTCGGATTCGACGGCTATTTCGCGATTGAGCGCGAAGTCGGCGACAATCCATGCGCGGACATCAAACGCGCCATCGACTACCTCAATACCCTCTGAATCGCAAGGAGACGGCAATGGACAAACCAGTCATCGGTGGCATGGGCGAGCTCCTTTGGGACATGCTGCCCACAGGACGCCAATGCGGCGGCGCGCCCGCCAACGTGGTCTATCACATCAACCAGTTGGGCCTCAGCGCCTTCATGATCAGTTCCGTCGGCAACGACGCCGACGGCGACGACCTTCTCGCATGGCTGCGCTCAAAGGGCATCGACTGCCGTTTCATCACGCGGAACAACCTCCCGACAGGACTTGTCACCGTCACACTGGACAACGGAATCCCCTCCTACGAGATTCACAAGCCGTCGGCGTGGGACGCCATCGCCGTCACGCCAGAACTTCTGGACGCCTGCCGCACATTCTCGGCGTTCGTCTTCGGCTCGCTCTCGCAGCGCTGCAAGGAGTCTGAGACGGCGATCCGCCGCGTTCTGGACACCCTTCCGAAAGACTGCCTGAAGGTCTTTGACATCAATCTCAGGCAGTCTTTCTTCACGCGCGAAATCATCGAGACGTCCCTTGCCGCCTCCGATGTGCTTAAACTAAACGACGAGGAGTGCGCCGTCATCGCAGACATGCTTTCGCTCAAAGGCTCGCAGGAGGACGTCGTCGCCGCGCTCGCGGATAAGTTCAGCCTGAAATATGTCATTCTCACCCTCGGCGCGAACGGAAGCGCGCTCTACACGCCTGGCGCCAGAATGGCTTTCTATCCAATCGCGGACTGCCCGAAGGTCGTGGACACCGTCGGATGCGGCGACTCCTTCCTCGCCGCATGGCTCGTCTCCATGCTTTCTGGAAAGGCCCCCGACGATGCAATGAAACGCGCCTCCGAAATCTCCGCCTTCGTCGCAGGGCAGAAAGGCGGCATGCCCGACTATCGTTGAGTTGGTGTGCGCGGCCACGGCCGCGCACACAGGACGGTGGTTCTGAGCGACATGGTTCTCATGCGGCCTTTGCAGGCCGTGCCGCCGTTCCAAGTCGGCCATCTTGAATGCACGGCCATGGCAGTGTGCAATAATGCAATTCCCATTATTTACAATGCAAGTGGTTTGAAATATAAGGCATAAATGCTAAATTATTTAGCAAATATAATTGACAAAGGAAGATTGGCGGCCGTCGCAGTGCAGGTGGCTGCCTCTTTTTGAGTACGGAGATAGTATGTCAGAGACAAAGTGCCAGATGGAACATTCATTGGGGCGATATTTCGCGGAGTGGTGCGAACAGCATCCAGACGCAACTGCCCTTATGACAATCGACAAGGACAATGTTCTGAAGACGTCGTACAGGCAGTTGTTCGCGGATGTGATGGCATGGGCGGCGTTCCTGAAGGATAAGGGAGTCGTCTCTGGGGACAGGGTCGTCTTCATCTCTACGAAGAGCGTCATGCATTCACGTTTCTTCTTCGCCTGCTGGTACATAGGCGCAATCGCCGTTCCCGTCTGCGAGACGCTGGGCGACAGTGAGATGAGTTTCATCATCAAGGACTGCGAGGCAAAAATCGTCATCGCGGACAAGCCGTTCGTCAAGAAGGCGGCGGCCAACGCCAACGGGATTCCCGTCATCTGCCTTGATGAACTTCCGTTCAATGTGCCGCTGGATACGCCGAAGGCGGAACTGGTGGAATGCGAACTGGACTCAATAGCCGTCCTCATCTACACAAGCGGCTCGACAGGCATGCCCAAAGGCGTCATGCTTTCGCATAAGAATCTCTACACCAACGCTTTCTGGGCGCTGAACTCCTACCGCCTGAGCACAAATGACAGGCTGATTTCCATTCTCCCCTACTGGCACACATACGCGCTTGTGTGCGAAATCCTCTGCGTCCCCATGGTCGGCGCGACATGCTGCGTGCCGCATGACCTCCGTGACTTCAAGAAGAATCTCGGCGTCTATCAGCCGACGATCATGATTGCGGTCCCGCGGATCATCGAGACCGTCAAGGCGGCAATCGACAAGCAGATTGCGTCGCTTCCGCCGAAGAAGAAGGCGTTCGTGGAAAAGGCGATACACAATGCCTCCCGCATATTCACGGCGGGGCCTGAACTGAACGGCGGCATGCTGAGGATGCTGACGCACTACACATGGTATAGTCCGTTGGTGTTCAGCAAGTTCCGTCAAGCGTTCGGCGGCAAGATGCGCTTTGTCGTTGTCGGCGGAGCGCCGATGGACCTGGAGATGCAGATATTCTTCAAGTTCATAGGCATTCCAGTCCTGGTCGGCTATGGACTGACAGAGACGAGCCCCGTCGTCTGCAACAATCTGGTGGAGAGGCACAAACTCGGCAGCTGCGGCCCTGTCTCGCCGTGGCTTCTTCCAGAGAACGGCGGTGATTTCACCTTCAAGGACGAGGAAGGCAATATGGGCAAGGACGTGCACGGGCAGCTTCTCGTCAAGGGCGACTGCGTCATGAAAGGCTACTGGCATCACACCGACGCAAGCGCGAAATCCTTCGAGGACGGCTGGCTGAACACAGGAGACGTCGGCTTCTACAAGGACGGATTCATCTTCATACAGGGCCGCAAGGGCAACATGATAGTGCTTATCGGCGGTGAGAAACTGCATCCCGAGCACATCGAGGACGCCGTCAAGAACTCCCCGTACATCGCGGAGGCGATGGTCATCGGCGAGAAGTGCAAGAGCGTCTATGTCCTTGTGAATGTCGCCGAGGACAAGTGCAAAGGGATGTCGGAGGAGGAGATAACCGCCAAGATCAAGGAGGAGGTCCACGAATATACGCAGCATCTCGCGGCCTACCAGAAGCCGCGCGACGTCCTTATCCTGCCGACGTTCAATCAGGAGGACGGCACGATGACCGCCACGCTGAAGATACGCCGCTTCAAGATACGGGAACTCTACAAGGAGCAGATCGAGGCGTTCCTTATCGCGAACGGCGAGGAGATTGCGACGAAGCATGTCCTGAACATCGAGAGTTCGCGAGTCATCGAGAGCCTGAGCGATTCGGGCATCGTCGATGACGGCGGAAAATTGAAATGACGTCCTTCGCGGTGCATGGCATCTCGTCATTGGCTGCCGATTTGGGACAAATTGGGACTTGCCAGTTTGAAAAATGGCGATGCTGTATCATATTATAGGTTCATGCTTTTGCAATGGAAATAAAAACAGAATATAAATAGCAACACAAAACACACAAGGAACAAAGAATGCCAAACATTCAATCCGCAGCAAAAAGACTGAGGCAGAGCGTCAAGCGTCAGGCCATCAACCGCATGCGCAAGTCACGTGTCAAGACCAGTGAAGACAATCTTGACTACATCCTCGGCAAGAAGGGCGACGCAGCCGCCGTCACGGAATTCGTCCAGAAACACTTCCCTGTCGCCGCGAAGACGGCCAAAGAGGCGGGTAAGGAAATCGACGGCAAGGGCGCCGTTGACCTTGCTCTTTCAAAGTGCTTCTCTGAGTTGGACAAGGCCGCGAAGGTCGGCGTCATCCACCAGAACAAGGCTGACCGCAAGAAGTCAAGGCTCGTTGCAAGGACACAACTGTGATACCTTAACGCAAATGTGACTGAAAAAGGCGTCGCTTGCTTGGCAAGTCAGGCGCCTTTTTTGTTTAACTGTAACAAGGAGAGAAAAGATGGCCATTGAGATTCCGAGAAGTGAGTTCAAAGAGAGAATCGTTCGTTTCCAGGCTGAGATGGAGGCTGCGAAACTGGATGCAATACTTGTTTACGGCGATGAATACCGCAAGGAGAACCTGCGCTACGTCTGCAACTTCTGGCCGATTTTCGAGCGCGCCGTCTGCGTGATTCCGAAGAGCGGGCTTCCGACTCTGGCGGGCGCTCCTGAAGGCGAAAACTACGCGAGGGAGATGTCCGTCTGGGAGGACTACTGCAACGTGAAGGAGTTCGCGTGCGTCAGCGTCCCTGAGGAGATCAACTACCCTCTCAGCACGTTCAGGAAGCTCTACGACGTCGTGCAGGACGCCCTCAAGGGCGGCAAGAGGCTTGGAATCGTGGGGCTCTGGGACATTCCAGCGCCGATCTACGACCGCGTGAAGGCCGCCGCAGGCAACGCCGAGATAGTCGATGCATCTGGAATCATGTACAAACTGCGCGTCGTCAAATCCGACGCGGAGGTCGCCTGCCTTGCGGAGGCGGGACGCCAGGCCTGCGAAGGATACAAGAAGCTTCTCGAGTACGCAGTTGACGGCAACACAGAGACGATGGCGGCGGGAGCTGCGGAGGGCGCCGCGAGAATGGCTGGCGCTGAGGACATCAACTTCATGGTCTTCGGCTCAGGCGTCCGCACGAACACCGTCATCGGCCGCGCGACGAACAAGATCATGCGCAACGGCGAGATGCTGATGGCGGCTATGGCGGTCCAGTACCAGGGCTATGTAGCCACCGTCGAGTATCCATTCGTCATCGGAAACGCGAACGACGACCAGAAGAGGATGCTGAATGTCCTTTTCGAGGCCGCGAACGTGCAGCAGGCCTACTTGAAGGCGGGCGTTGTCTCAGGCGAGATGGTGCGCGCCGTCAAGGCGGTCTTCGCGAAGCATGACATGTCCAAATACGACCTCTATCCACCGATGCATGGCATTGGCCTCGCGGAGGCAGAGTCGCCGTATCCAGACGAGAACTCCACGTACAAGTTCGAGGCGAACATGTGCGTCAACAGCGACATCTCGCTCTGGGGAGACCCCGCAGGCTCGAACCGCATCGAGGAGGGATTCGTCATCACCGCAAACGGCCCGAAGTCGCTGACTCCCTTCATACGCGAAATGATCGTCAAAGGCATCTGAGGATTAAACCATGGCAACAATCCAGACAGTCTGCGGCGCAATTCCAGCCACTTCCTGCGGGATGGCTCTTGCGCACGAGCACCTATTCATAGATTTGACCAACCAGGCGGCCGCCACCGCAGAAACGCGCCCAGTCGAGAGCGGTGATTTCGGCAGGCTTCTCTGCGACCCATATTGCATGCGCGACAATCTGCTGGTCGCCGACGAGGCCGTCGCTTTGGATGAGTGCCGAGAGTTGGCGTCCCTTGGCTGCAAGACAGTCGTGGATTGTTCCACCGCGCAGATCGGCAGGAATCCCGCCGCCTTGAAGAGATTGTCGCAACTATCTGGACTCCAAGTAGTCATGGGATGCGGCTTCTATACAGGGGACACATTTCCATTGGAGACGGCGGACATTCCTGCGGAGGCGCTGGCGGAGGGGATCGTGGAAGAGTGCGTGAACGGCGTAGGCGGCTCGGGAATCCGTCCAGGCGTCCTTGGCGAGTTCGGCACGAGCCGCGAAGTGCTGCCCAACGAGTGGCGCGCTCTTGAGGCGGCGGCAATCGCTCACAAACGGACGGGGCTTCCGATTCAGGCGCACATCTACCCCTGGTGCACAAACGGCCTGGACGTGGCAAAGTTTCTCATGGCGCTTGGCGTCCCGTCAGAACGGATTGTGATATGCCATTCGGACGTCGCGCTCGACGAGTCGTACATCCGCTCGTTGCTTGCGCTGGGCGTTTTCGTGGAGTTCGACAATTTCGGAAAGGAGTTCACCCCTGCGGCGGGCGCCTCTTTCGCGGGCGGCAGTTTCGCGAAGGACTCAGAACGGGTCGCGCTGATTGCAACGCTGTACCGCGACGGCTTTGCGCGCCAGTTGCTTGCGACGAACGACATCTGCCTCAAATGCATGCTCCGCAAATTCGGCGGTCGCGGTTACGCGCACGTAATCCGTGACATTCCGCCAATGCTCGAATCGCTCGGCGTCCCGTCGGACGAATGGTTCGCGCAAGTCATGTGCGACAATCCAATGAGACTGCTCTCCGTTTGAAAAAGTAGTGGCGACGGCGTCCACGCCGTCGTTGACACAGTACACAAAAAACGCTGTGTTCTCACGAGGAGTCATTATGAAACGGCACTTGATTCTGATTATATTGTTGATGTTGAATGGTGTCGCGGCCTACTCAGACGGCCTTTTCACGGTCCCCAGGCATTCCAATGACATTGTAGTTGACGGAAACATCGACGAGACTGGCGAGTGGGGCAAGGCTGTGCAGCTTGGCAATTTCCAGTTGAAGGACTCAGTTGGATTCGCGTTCGAGCAGACGACTGCATGGATTGCCCACGACGGCGACAACCTGTTCATCGCCATGAAGATGCAGGCGCAGGTGCTTCTGCATGCAAGCAACCAGAGGGCGCGTTTTCTTGCAACCGTCCAGCGTGGCGACGAAGTCGGAAAGAAATTGTGGGAAGACGACAGCGTGGAGGTCCGCCTGCGTCCGCCGTGGGTGAAGAAACTCCCCGCCGACAGCCAGTTCTATCTTATTGCCAACGCCAACGGCGCCTGCAGCACATTCGCGCCAAAGGGATGCAAACAGGATTGGTACAAGGACGGTAAGGTGGCGGCTTCCATGGACGAGGGATTCTGGACTGTCGAGATGTCCTTCCCGCTGAAGACCTTCTGCAAGGACGGCATCGTGGACGCCGACGGACTTTCCGACTGGGGCGTCAATTTCATCCGTTTCGAGAAGAACCGCAACGAGACTAGTTCTTTCGCGAACATATCTGGCAAAAGTCATTTGGACACAAGCCTTTATGCGAACATGACACTGGCGCAGGACGATTCGCTCCCCGCCATCCGCATGCCAGATGTGACCTCCTGTGGCATCAACAGCGTAAAGGTAGAGCATTTCACATCGAAGCGTTTTGCGGCGTGGGCGTGGGGGACGGCGGATTCTGTCCAAAAGCCGCCCAAACGCTTCGAGAGCAGCAAGATGGCGGTCTTCGACACGGCAAACGCCCCTGTTGAAGTCAAAGCCGAGTTCAATGCAAAGGGTGCCTTCAACTGGTTCTATTATTTTGTTTACGGCAAACCTGTCAAATGTTTTTTCCGTTCACCAGCCTATCCAGGCAATTCCGACCAGGGGCCAGTGCGGCTGGAACTCAAAGAGGCCGTGGAAAGCGTCAAGGCAAACGGCCAGACGCTGATGCCGCAGGGGACCATGGAGTTCTTTCCACGGGCGGGAGTGAACAGCGTCGAGATAGCCTCCCGTGCTTCGTCCATCGCAATAAAGGCCTCCTCTGCGGCCGTGGAACTACCGTTGCGGAACTGGTTGTATAACGATGGCGATAGTTGGAGCCCTGCGGAAACTAAAGTCAAAGACGGATGGATGGCGGTCTCCGCGCCAGAGGGACGGACTGAATACACTTTTGCGGCAAAGTTCAACAACAGCGTCACGGCCATCGAATGGATGGGCGAAAGCGAAGATTTCAACCTCAACGCGGACGGATGCGGCTACTTCCTCTGGTGCCCAAACCGCTCTGGAGGCGTGGAGTTCAGGCCAGACAGCGTGGCCTCCCTTACGCTGCTCCTGCCATCGTGGCTGCGAGTCGTCGGCGCGACATCCTACCAGATGGATGACACCGTGCCGTACTGGCAGGGCAGGCAGGGCTTCAAGAACCATTACAATGTGGCTGTCGGCGCGGCGATTGCCTTGGACGGACAGCCGTACAATTCATATACAATAACATCGGCTTCAATCGGAAAGAATATTCCAGACTGGGACACTGCCGAAATACTGACATACTACCGCACACGCTGCATGATTGTCCTCCAAGCGGATGCCGCTGCGGCGGGCCGCACTGGCAAGATTGGATACAGCATGACGGTCGATGGCATGCCTGAAGTCCCGTCCTTCCGTGACGCCACCTGCCTGCCAACGCTTAACGGCTTGCAGTCCAAGAATATACGATTCAGCATGTACCTCAACCAGTTCTCGCGCTGCAACAATCCTGAAATGCTTTCGGCGCTTCTGGAGACATTCAAGTCGGCAGGATGCACCGAGGCGTTCGTTGACAATGTCTATGGCGGCGGCTCCCCCGAACTGGACATCGGCCATGCGTATTTCTTCCACATGCGCGGCGGCTTCGCCGCGCAGGAGATTGACATGCGCAGGATATTCGCCAAGTATCCGCAGACGCGCGGCTGGAATGCCTACGCGAATCTCGCCGCCTTGAACCGCATTCCAGAAGTCTGGCAGATGATAGACGACGAATTCGCGGCCATCCGAAAACGCGACCCATACGCCAGGAACCTCTTCTTCGACTACGAGTTTCCGCCGTTCAAGCAGTATTCTGATACCTCCGAGTGGACTCTGAATGTGTTCGCAGAGGAGTTCAACATCTCCGAACGTCCTCTCAACGAGGCGGTCATTGCGGAGAAATACATGAACCAGTGGGTGGATTTCCGTTGCAGGGAACTGGCGCGAGCCATCCCTAAACTGCGCAGTCTCGCCCACAGGCACGGATTCGAGTTCTCGCTCTACGGCGCACCAGATCCCAAATGGAAGGACCGCTACTGCTTTGACTGGCAGATGATCGCGGAGGAAGGCGGCTGCGACTACATCTATTTCGGAGGCGACTGGAAAGCGCCTGTCACCGAGAGTTATCTGAAATCCGCGAAGGAATCCAACACGCCTGTCTGCACATCGCTCCATGTCTGCGCGACAGACAACACAGGATGGAAACGTGAACTGATTCTGAGGCGACTGCTGCTTTCGCGCGGCGGCGGAATCTGCTTCTGGTACGAGAAGGGCTTTGACGGGGCGATGCTTCAGGAGATTGCCGCTGTCTCGAGGCTTGCCGCGCAGTATGGCGAGTTTTTCAAGAAGGGAGAATACCGTGCATACGGCGCTGTTGATGGCAAAGTCGCCTATGACGATGTCAACACGACGCCCAAAAGCCTCCAGAGGAGCCTGCTCGGCGACGTCAGGACGGGCGCAAGCGCATTGTTCGTGATGGAACTAGATGGACGCTTCCTCGCCATTGCGGCAAACGACACCGCGGCGGAAACGAAGATGACGGTGCGGATGAACCGCGCCACGGGAACGGTTCTGGATGTCGGGGGCGGTAAGGAATATACTTCAAACAAAGATATTGAATTGATTATACCAGCATACGGATATTTCGCATTCACGGGAAAGGTGAAATAGGACTGACAGGGCGCCATCAGTGAAAAGGAGCATCATCATGGAAGACCTAATCAACCAATGGACAATCGGAAAAAACATCGCGAATGGCGACAATGCCATGAGCATCCAGTCGTTCACATCGACTTCCATGCATCTTGAGGACGGCTCGTGGCGCGTGTGGTACTCAAGATACGCCACTGGCGTTTCCGTGGGAAAATATGGCTTCGGATACATGGACTTTTCGCCAGATTTCACGCTGCGGAAGGACACTGCCATGCGCATCGTCGAGAAGCCCGGGAAATGCGGCCTGAACATAATCGGCGTGCCGCTTCATTGGAATATAATCCAGCCAGTCTATCTGAAATTGGCAGACGGACGTGAGAGAATCTATTTCTGGGGACATGGTTCGGAAGGCGTCTGCCGCTATCTCGTGGCGGACAGCACCGACGGCGTCAATTTCTTCGTAGAGGACTGGCGCCGCCCGACTCTCTACCATCCGAACGACAGGGCTGCATCGCGCGATCTGCTGCGCAGCAAATCGTTGTCTATCTATTGCCACGAGGCGCACCGCGATCTGTCTCCAGACGAACCAGCCGCCACTGGCGACATGCTCATGAACGACGCCACAAACGTCTATGTCATGCCAGACGGTTCTTTCGAACTATACTCCGCCGATGTCATCGAACTGTCGAAAGACACTCCTGAACCGCGCCAGAAGGACCCCATCATTCGTGTCATACAGCGCCGCACAAGCACTGACGGCATCCATTGGACGCCGCCACAGAGAATCCTCATGCGCGATGAAAAAGACCCCTTCGACCTCCAGTTCTACTACCTCTCGGTGACTTACACGCCGAACGGACGCATCGGCATCCTCGGCCATTACCGCTCCGATCCAGGCACGCAGGACATCGAGTTCTGCTTCTCGCAGGACGGAATCCACTGGGACAGGCAGCGCAAGCCAGGCTTCCCAAGATGGAAGGGCGTTGAGGGCGTCTATGCGCCGCATGACATGGTGAAGGTCGGAGACCTCTACTACCTTTTCTATTCGGGATACAGCCAGACGCACCACGGAGTCGTCAGTCCAGACGCCCCGCCCGACATGCCTCGCTCATGGATTGGCCTCGCAACAATTCCCGTCGCGGCATTCAAATAGTGTGGCGACGGCGTCCCTGTGTGGCGACGGCGTCCTCGCCGTCGGTCGTGCGGTGCCAACAGCCGCGGGACGCCCCTGTGTGGCGACGGCGTCCACGCCGTCGGTCGTGCGATGCCAACAGCCGCGGGACGCCGTCGCCACTAACGCCGCTGCCTCAGCAGGCTTCGTTGCCTTCACTCTCAAGGCGACGGATGATTGCCGTCAACCGCGCCATTCCGCGATGGACCGCGACATT
>JAEEGL013250031.1_pt1 | contig 10816 bp, 6 predicted proteins | sample 9134231 | NCBI WGS metagenome assembly JAEEGL01 (sample SAMN16246548, study PRJNA631951) | gut metagenome | biome: gut microbiome; feature: rumen; material: fiber-attached | host: Bos | place: Iran: Karaj | collected 2018-10
AGTCCACAGTAGTATCAACATCGAAACCTTAACCAGACTCAAAAGACAAGGCCGTGTAACAGGACTTGTTTCAAGAGGAGGTTCATTCATGTCCGGATGGATTGTTGAAAATGAAAAAGAAAATCCATTATATTCAAACTTCGATTACGTTTTAGAGATTGCAAAAGAACATGACGTTGTTCTTTCACTTGCTAATGGTATGAGAGCAGGGTCTATCGCAGACTCAACCGACAGGGCCCAAATACAAGAATTGATTATTTTAGGAGAACTGATTGACAGGTCTCGTGAAGCCGGAGTGCAATGTATGATTGAAGGCCCGGGACACATTCCAATCAATGAAATTCCAACAAACGTCATGATTCAAAAGAAAATGTGTTCCAATGCTCCGTTCTACATGTTAGGACCTATTGTTTGTGATGTTGCACCAGGTTACGACCACATCGTATCCGCTATCGGAGCAGCATCTTCCGCAAAAGCCGGAGCGGACTTCATTTGTTATGTAACTCCTGCAGAACACTTGGCTCTCCCATCCCCGGACGATGTAAGGGAAGGTGTAATTGCAACCAAGATTGGAGCTTATGCCGGAGACTTAGCATCCGGACAAATCGACGGTTCACAGGATTTAGCCATGGCTGAAGCTCGTAAAAAACTCGATTGGGAAGCACAATACGAATGTGCAATGTTCCCTGAAGCTGCACGTGCAAAAAGAGACCAAAGACCTCCAGAAGAGGAAGACACATGTACCATGTGCGGTAACTACTGTGCAGTTAAAATCGTGAACGAATGGTTGGATCAATCCGATTCTGACTTGATTAAATAGATATTTTTTATCTATTTACCTTCTTTTTTTATTTTAACTTTATAATGCAAGATTTATCTATTTTTTAAAAGCAGGAGAAGTTTAAGCATCATAGAATTCAAACCATACCCCCTGACAAAAATAGCATATATACCCTACAAACAATACATTATAAATAATTAACATTGTTAATATTGGGGGAAAATGTATGGAATCTCTAGACACCGCTTCTAAAGATGAATTGATAAAAACAATTGAGGATTTAAAAGAGGAAAACTCTAAAATTGATGAATTGACAGAAAAGCTTAGAACTCTCGAAGGAGAACAGCTAAAATCAAGTGTCAGCAACCGCCAACTTGAAGGTAAAATTAAAGAATTGAAAGGGGAAATCAACTCCTTTAAGAAAACACCGCTGGTCCTTGCTACCGTGACTGAAGTTTTTGATGATACAAAAATAGGAATTCAAGGTGCTGTTGGCCATGAATTTCTTGTTACATGTCCCGGATCAATCAACAGAAGCTTACTCGAACCCGGCGCAAGAGTTGCATTGAATCAAAACAATCTGACTGTCGTTAATGTATTTCCTGCAAAAAAGGATAAAAATGTTGCTGCAATGGAAATTGACGAAAAGCCGGACGTTACATATGATGATATCGGCGGACTTGACCCGCAGATTACTGAAGTCAAGGAAACCGTTGAACTGCCAATCAAAAAACCGGAACTATTTGAAGAAATAGGAATTGACCCCCCGAAAGGAATACTGCTCTACGGCCCACCGGGAACAGGGAAAACATTGCTTGCAAAGGCTGTTGCAAACGAAACCCATGCAACATTCATCAAGATTGTAGCATCAGAATTCGTTAACAAATACCTTGGGGAAGGTTCAAGAATAGTGCGTGACGTATTCGACCTTGCAAAGGAAAAAAGTCCTGCAATAATATTCATAGATGAAATTGATGCAATTGGAACCAAAAGGGTAAGCAGCAGCGAAGGTGCTGACAGAGAAGTTCAAAGGACTTTAGTGCAGCTTTTAGCAGAACTTGACGGATTTGACTCAAGGGGAGATGTTGGAATTATCGGTGCGACAAACCGTCCGGACATTCTAGACGAAGCTCTTTTAAGACCTGGCAGATTTGACAGAACAATCGAAGTGCCTAATCCTGTCAAGGAAAGCAGGGAACAAATCCTTAAAATACATACCGAAAGAATGAAATTGGACGAAAATATTGATTTTGACACAATCAGCGAGCTTACAGAAGGAATATCAGGAGCAGACCTGAAGGCAGTATGTACAGAAGCGGGAATGGTTGCAATCAGGTCCGAGAGAAAACAAGTCATTTCAAAAGATTTCCTAGATGCAATTGACAAGATTATGGACAACATTTAGAATAGATTATTTAAACTAATATTTTTATATTAATAATAACAAAAATAGTTGCATACTTATTTTATGATAATCTTTTTATTAATATGGTGAATACAGATGACACATTGGATAGAAAACATAGCTAATGAATTAAGTAAAATGGATGTAGAAGAACATGTCATTGCAAGCGGAACCTCCATTTCAGGTTCAATACACATCGGAAACTCTTGTGACATATTTGTAGCTAACGGAATCGGAAAGAAATTAAGAGAAAAAGGAAAAAAAGCTAAAACAATATGGATTGCAGATGACCACGACCCATTAAGAAAAGTTCCTTATCCTTTACCTGAAGATTACGATAAATACTTAGGAATGCCATATTCAGTGATTCCATGTCCTGATGGATGCTGTGCCAACTTCGTGGAACACTTTGAAAAACCGCTGCTTTCAGTAATGGATGACTATGGAATAGAAATGGAAACCAAATCCGGTTTTGAAATGTATAAAAACGGAGACTATAACGATTACATCAGAATTTCATTAGAAAAGGTTGAAGAAATCAAGGAAATCTTCAACCAATACAGAAGAGAACCTTTGGCTGATGACTGGCTTCCTTACAACCCTATTTGTGATGAATGTGGACGTGTAAATACCACATATGCTTACGATTACGATGGAGACATCATAAAATACAGATGTGAATGTGGCCATGAAGGTGAAATGGACATCAAATCCGGAAACGGTAAGCTCACATGGAGAGTTGAATGGGCTGCAAGATGGAAAATATTCGGAACAACCTGTGAACCGTTCGGAAAAGACCATGCAGCCAGTGGCGGATCTTACGACGTAAGTAGCGTAATATCTGAAAAAATCTTTGACTATCCAGCACCATACCCAGTGCCATACGAATGGATTACACTTGATGGTGAGGCAATGAGTAAATCTCACGGAGTGTTCTTTGCACCTGAAGAATGGTTGAAAATCGGACCTGCTGAAAGCCTCCACTACTACCTGTTCAGGTCAAAACCTATGAAAGCAAAAGATTTCTCACCAAAAATGCCTTTCTTAGACTTTATAGACCAATTTGATACTGTGGAAAAAGTATTTTACGATGAAGTGGAAGCTCCATCCGAAAAAGAAGCAAGGAAATTCAAGGAAATCTATGAAATAGTGCAGATTAATGAAGGCAGTCCTTTACCATTCAGACCACCTTTCAGATTCCTGGTCAATGCTTATCAGATTGCAGGAGATGACCTTGAAAAAATCTTCGAGATTCTTAAGAGAAACTCACAATTAACCAAAAGCTTTAAAGACAAAGAATTTGGAGATTTGACTGAAGCTGAATTAGCACAATACCGTGAAAGAGTTGACAATGTAATCTACTGGTTAGATACCTATGCACCTAACTTTGTAAAATTCAAAGTGCAAACCGAAAATATTCCAAAATTACCGCTAACTGATGAACAAACTCAATTCTTAAATGATTTAGCTGATTTAATGGAAAAAACAGAATTTAATGATGCAACAGAGTTGCATGATGCAATGTATGAAATCTTGGAAGGCCAAGGTTTAAAACCACAAAAAGGTTTCCAAGCCATTTATAAGATGATTCTCGGTCAAAAACAAGGCCCTAGAGCAGCATCATTCTTATTGAGTTTAGATAAAGACTTTGTTGTAAAAAGATTAAGACAAGAAGCTTAATCTTTTAAATTTTCTTTTTTTAATTTAAAATTTTAAATTCCTTTACCATGCAAACATCATCAATGAACTGATAATCCAATTTTTCGAAAATTTCAATCAGAATATCTTCCCTGCTGTCAAAAGTAACCCTGATTTTCTTAAACTCATAATCAATGGCTATTTTTTCAAGCTGCCTAATCAGCTTATAGGCTATCTTTTCACGCTCGTCATAAGAGTTTAAAAATAAAGTGGTAATTTCGCATGAATCTTCATCATAAACCTTAAAACTTGAACATCCGATAATCTTTCCGAAATTGCTTAAAAGCAATACTACTTGAGGATCTTCCACTGCGCATCCAAAAGAATCACAGAATTTAATGAATCTTTCATCCATTTCATCAGTTACAATGATTTCCATTATTTTACCTCTGTTGAGTTTCCAACTTTTGCAAGCTCATCTTCCCAAACTCCAGGATTATTGCATGCAAATCTTAAGAACAAATCTCTACATCTCATATCATTTAAAACAACCACTTCCACACCATTGCATTCAAGCAAGTTTTCAGCACCCATTAAAGTCGTGTTTTCTCCTATCACAACTCTAGGTATGTTATACAGTATTACTGCACCGGAACACATCGGACATGGGGAAAGGGTAGTGTATAATGTACATTTTATATAATCTTCATAATTCAGACGTCCTGCATTTTCAATTGCATCCATTTCGGCATGCAATAAAACAGAATTATTTTGGATTAGCCTATTATGCCCCCTTGATATTATTTCTCCATCCTTAACTAGAACTGCACCAATTGGGATTCCTCCTTCAGTTAAAGACTTTTTAGCTTCGCCAATAGCTTCATCCATAAAATAATTATCGTCAGTCATGTTAAAAAAAGAAATAAAAAATAGATGAATAATCATCTATTTAAATCTATTGAATAATCCGCCTTTATTGGATTTTTCTTCTAAAGCTTCCTCCAGTTTAGCTATTTTTTTCCTTAAATCAGAAATTGTTTTGCTTGATTCGTTGGATAACTTATCATAACTACTTTCTTTAATTTTCAATTGTGTGTTAAGGGAGGAAATTTCTTCTTTATATTTGGCAACTTCATGATTATGTTTCTTATCGACTTCATCTTTATAGTCGCCAATTTCTATCAAATCATTTCTTAAATCGATGATTTCATCGTTGAGATTTTTGTTTTCATTTTTAGAATTGTCTAATTTATCATTTACTTCTTTAAGCTCATCACGTAATTTTTGATTCATGTCTTTCAAGTGGTCAACTTCACTAAGATCAAATGATTCCAATTCTTTTTTCAAATCATCAATTTTAGATTCATATTTTTCTTTAATGGTATCGAGTTCAGATTCCAATTTATCTGCTCTTACCTTATTTACAGCACTTTCTGCACCAATTTTACCTATTTTATTACTTAAATCGGCACTGATATCCAATTGATCGAAATATTTTCTAGTGCTTTTTTCTAATGCATCAGTTAACTCAATTTTAAGGCTTTTAAGTTCTGAATTTTCTTTTTTAAGCCTTGGAATAACTTTATTAGTTAAATAGTTAAGTTCGCTGGATTGATTGGATAACTTTTCTAATTTTTCAGAAAGTTCCTTTTTCAAACTAGCAAGTTCGTCACCGGATTTCGGTGCTTTTTCTTCAACTACCTCTTCAGCAGTTTCTTCTTCAACTTCTTGAACCTCCTCAACAACAGGAGTTTCAACTACCCCTTCAGCAGTTTCTTCAGGAGCTTCCTCTTCAACAGTTTCTTCAACAACTTCCTCTTGAACTTCATCTTCAACTACTTCTTCAGCAGTTTCTTCAGGAGCTTCCTCTTCAACAGTTTCTTCAACAACTTCCTCTTGAACTTCATCTTCAACTACTTCTTCAGCAGTTTCTTCTTCAACTTCTTGAACCTCCTCAACAACAGGAGTTTCAACTACTTCATTAACTTGTTCAACAGGAGTTTCTTCAACAACTTCTTCTTTACTTGTTTTTTTAATTTTATCAAGATTTAAACTCATTTTAGTGCCGTACATGGCATTAATTGGTTTTTTTTCAGACATTTTATCACCAAAATAGCAATAATTTTAAAGTTCAACAACTAGAATACTAAAATAAAATTATCTTTAACAATCTATTTAAATATTATCAAAAGCAAATTTCAACATTTATTTCATTTCATATTTTCACACTTGCAAATAATATTAATATTATGAAAATCAATAGTTAATTACTGAATTAATTTTTATAATTTGTGGCGATAAAATGGATTATTTTGACAGATTAGAAGCAGATACCCATCACCTATATGAGATTGCTAATGAAGCAAGGTCAAAAGGTTTGGATGTTGAAACAAAAACTGAAGTGCCTCTTGCAAAGGATTTAGCAGAAAGAGTAGAAGGGCTTGTTGGTCCGGAAGGTGTTGCTCAACGTATCAAAGAATTGGAGATTGACATTACAAGAGAGGAAGTTGCTTTTAAAATTGCAGCTGAAATTGCAGATGGAACATTTGAACTTAAAGGTGAAAAGGCAAAATACAACGAAGAGGAAAGGTGTGACCAGGCCTTAAGGACTGCACTTGCTATCCTAACAGAAGGAGTGGTTGCTGCGCCCCTTGAAGGAATTTCACAAGTTAAAATCAAGGAAAATTTCGATGGAACAAAATATATTGGAGTTTATTTTGCAGGACCTATCAGAAGCGCTGGAGGTACCGCTGCCGCATTGGCAGTTCTTTTAGGAGATAAAATCAGACAAGCCATCAATATAGACAGGTTCAAACCTATTGATGATGAAATTGAAAGATACGTTGAAGAAGTTGAGCTTTACGAATCTGAAGTTACAAATCTACAATACTCACCAACACCAGAAGAAGTGAGATTCGCTGCAAACAACATTCCTGTGGAAGTTACAGGAGAACAAACTGACAAAGTGGAAGTGTCACACAGAGATTTGGAACGTGTGGAAACAAATAATATTCGTGGAGGAGCCCTTCTTGCGATGGTTGAGGGAGTAATCCAAAAATCCAAAAAAATCCATAAGATTTCCAAAAAATTGGATCTTGATTGGGAATGGCTTACAGAATATTCAAAGCCAAAAACAGATGATTCAAAAGGCGATGATGGTGGAGATTCTGACATTGTAAGTGAACCTAAATATATTCAGGATATCATCGGCGGAAGGCCAATTTTAGGATATCCTTCCGAAAAGGGAGGATTCAGATTAAGATACGGCAGAAGCAGAAACACAGGTCTTGCTACCATGGGAGTTCATCCCGCCACAATGGCCCTGCTTGAATTTTTAGCCGTAGGAACACAGCTTAAGATTGAATATCCTGGAAAAGGCAATTGTGTTGTTCCGGTTGATTCCATTGAGGGACCTACTGTCAAGCTTAAAAATGGAGATGTTGTGGTGATTGACAGCATCCGCCAAGCACGTGAACTCAAAAAAGATGTCGTTGAAATCCTATTTTTAGGAGATATGCTTGTAGCATTCGGAGAATTCTTAAGAAACAACCAGCCGTTATATCCATCAGGCTGGTGTGAAGAATGGTGGATTCAGCTGTTAACCAGAAGTGAAAACTTCGATGAAAAAAATAATGATTTGGATTTGCACAAACTCGAATATGAATATTTAAGCTCAATTGAAGCTTTTACATTATCCAAGAATTACAACATTCCACTTCATCCAAAATACACCTATTGCTATAATGATGTTACTATTGATGACTTGAATTCATTGATTGATTTGATGAATAAGTCTAAAGCGGGATACAAGCCAAACGAAGAACTTGAACTGGACTTATCATATCCTAAAAGAACCTTGGAAGTAATCGGCGTTCCCCATATTGTCCGCGACGGAAAAATCATTATTGATAAGGACCATTCCTATGCACTGTTAGTTACCTTATCCGAAAGATTGCCTGAAAAAGGTACAACAATAGAAGCCGTAAATGAAGTATCCCCTGTTGAGATTAAAAACAAGGCCCCGGCTTATATCGGTACCCGTGTGGGCAGGCCTGAAAAATCCAAAGAAAGACTGATGAAACCGGCCCCGCATGGTTTGTTCCCTATCGGCAACAACGGAGGTTCCAGAAGATTAGTGGCTAATGCTGCCAAAAAAGGAAAGATAAAAGTTGAAATATCCAGAAGAAAGTGCACCAATCCTGAGTGTGGAATCAGTTCATTCAATTCACTCTGTCCAAAATGCGGATATCCTACTGAAATCACTTCTCCAAGTTCAAAATATATTCCCCTTTCAAGCATGCTTAAAAATGCATCTGATAATGTTAAGGTAAGAAGGGTTGATGAGGTGAAAGGAGTTATAGGAATGATTTCAGAATCCAAACTGCCTGAACCTCTTGAAAAAGGTATATTGAGAGCTAAAAATGAAGTGTTTACTTTCAAAGACGGAACAATACGTCATGACTCAACCGATTTGCCTTTAACACATTTCATTCCAAAAGAAATTGGAGTCACAGTTGAAAAATTGCTTGAAATGGGCTATGAAAACGACTGCTATGGAAATCCGATTGAAAATGAAGATCAGATTATTGAACTTAAGGTTCAGGATATTGTAATCTCCGACAATTGCGGAGAATATTTGCTTAGAACCGCCCAGTTCATTGATGATGAGCTTACAAGATACTATGGCATGGACGCATTCTATAACGTTAAAGAAAAAAGTGATTTGATTGGACATTTGGTTGCTGGTCTTGCACCGCACACATCCGCTGGCGTTTTAGGAAGGATAATTGGATTTACAAAAGCGTTGGGCTGTTATGCACACCCATATTTCCATTCTGCAAAACGTAGAAACTGTGACAGTGACGAAGATGCGATAATGTTACTTTTAGATGCTCTGATTAACTTTTCAAAGAAATACTTGCCGAATACCAGAGGAGGAAGTATGGATGCTCCTTTAGTTTTATCTTCAAGAATCGATCCGGAAGAGATAGATGATGAGTCCCACAACTTGGACATATTTGAAAGATTCCCTGTTGAATTTTATGAAGAAACATACACTCCGCACAAACCTGCTGACGTTCTGGAATACATTGATAATGTGGAAATGCATTTGGGAACACCACAGCAGTATGAGGGATTGATGTTTTCACACCATACTTCAAATATTCATGCCGGACCTACAGTCTGTCTTTATAAGAGATTGCCTTCAATGAGAGAAAAGGTTGAAGCTCAAATCAGTCTTGCTGAAACTATCCGTGCTGTAGACCAGCGAGGGGTTGTAGAAAGGGTTTTATCATCCCACTTTTTACCTGACATCATGGGTAACTCAAGAGCGTTTTCCAAGCAAAAGGTAAGATGTACAAAATGTGGTGCCAAATATCGAAGAATGCCCCTTACCGGAAAATGCGAATGTGGAGGTAACCTAATCCTTTCCGTATCAAAAGGTTCGGTAACAAAGTACCTTGAAATTTCAAGGGATCTAGTAAGCAGATACCCTGTTTCCCATTACCTAAAACAGCGTTTAGAAATTCAAGAGTTTGGTATCAACTCGCTTTTTGAAAGTGATAAATCCAAACAAAGTTCTTTAGACATTTTCTTCTAAAGAACATATTACTTTTCTTGTGCTCTAGGACTGTTGATTTTTAATATAAACAACATACTAAATTTCAGAGTATAAAAATACTGTTCGATACAAGACGAACAATTTAAATACTAAAAGGCACAAAATACTTAATTAGAAAAAGTTCGTATAAATACGAACAATAATTATACAATTAAGTTCAATATTATAATTGTCTAAAAATATTAAGGTGGATAATAATATGGAAAGAAGTTCAGAAATCGGACACAATTTAAATGAGTCCGTTAAAATAAACGTAGAGAAAAATAATGGAATAAAAGAAAGATTCAGCTATGAAAAATTAGTAAAATCTTTAGTAATGGTTGAAACTCCTTTTTTTGAATCTGATAAAATTGTGGCAACAGTTGTATCCCAATTATACGATGGGATTACAACCAAAGAAATCAAAAAGATAGTTTACGAATGTTTAGAAGACATCGATAGTGAAATTGCAAACAAATACTTAGCAAGCACCCAATTAAAAGTACGTACTTCAAGAGATACCATCGAAACATTCGACTTGTCTAAAATTGCCAACACTTTAATTGAAGAAACCGGAGCTAGCCAAGAAACTGCTTTTGAAATTGCTACCGAAACCTGGAAAGAACTCAAAAAATTAAATGTTGAATACTTGACCGCTCCAATGATCAGGGAAATGGTCAACACAAAATTGATCGAATACGGTTTGGAAGATTTAAGAAGCCGTTACACTCGTTTAGGTATTCCTGTATACAACATCACCTCTTTAATTGAAAACGGTAACAGGGATAACGCAAATATGATTCACAACCCGGAAAGTATTCACAAACATGTAGCAGACGAAGCATTAAAACAATACGCATTATTAAAAATGCTTCCGGCACACTTGGCAGATGCACACATGGCCGGTGACATTCACATTCACGATTTGGAATTCTTCGCAGGAAGACCTTTAAACTGTATGCAACATGACATCAGAACATTCATCAAATATGGTCTTAAAGTGGACGGTACAGGTGACCACACCTCAATTGCAGGTGCACCAAACCACATGGAAACCTTAATGAACCATACCGGTGAAATTATGCTTGCAGCACAACAGAACATGTCCGGTGGACAAGGTATGTCCTTATGGAACGTCTTTGTAGCACCATTTGCAAGAGGCAGAACATATGACGAAATCAAACAGTCCGTTCAAATGCTCATTTACAACTTGAACATGGCATACGCCGCAAGAGGATCTCAAGTTCCATTCACAAGTATGGCATTGGAATTCGGTGTCCCTGACTTCCTTAAAGATGAAACCGCATACGGACCTAAAGGTAAAGTGGTTGGAACCTACGAAGACTTCGAAGAAGAAACCAGATTAATCCAAAGAGCATTTACCGAAACC
>JAEEGL013813910.1_pt1 | contig 10816 bp, 10 predicted proteins | sample 9134231 | NCBI WGS metagenome assembly JAEEGL01 (sample SAMN16246548, study PRJNA631951) | gut metagenome | biome: gut microbiome; feature: rumen; material: fiber-attached | host: Bos | place: Iran: Karaj | collected 2018-10
ACTACCAGTCCTAATAAAGCTATCAAAAAATAATACTTATATTCACTATTCCATCTCTTCTTCATAAATAACCCCTTCCTAGTTCTCATCTTTCAAAAAGAACACAATCGCAAAAGCTCCTATTATCAATAAAAACAAAACAACTATTCCACCAGCTATATCGTGAGTTCTCTCTGTACTAAGAAAATCATCGTTCCTGTCCTCACTAGGTTCTTCGATATTAAAACTCTTATCATTATCCATAGCAGTAATTATTATCCTATTAGAAAGAATATTAGCATAATTATCAGCATTATAATAATAAGAACCACCATTATTATAATAAATAGTCATACTTTTTAAATAATACTCTTCTCCAGCCTCAACTTTTTCATCAGAAATATTAAAAAACAACCTATTCCCAAACCCCTCGACGTCGGCTTTGAAGCTCTTCCTTTCGTCAGTTCTAACAAAATCTAAAATTACATCAACCATATCAGAAGTATCCCCATACATTTTAAAATATATATTTCCGTTAGAATAAGAATAATTAGAAAAATCAATGCCCTTAAATCCTCGCCATGCATCAATATTATCATTTACTTCGTCCACTATGAAATAGCTTTCAGTTTCATCCAAATTTAAATAAAAACTATCATTTCTATTGCTTGTATATCTAATAATCCTTCCATCAGCATAATTAATTACAGCTTCCTTAATATAATACTTTAAACCTATTACAACATTGTCATTATAATAAGGAAGTTCAAAATAAGGTTTATCATTCAAGTCTAATAAATCTGTCTTAAAACTAAACTTGTCATTACCAACAACCAAAGAAACCTTAGACATCTTTTTAACATTATTATCTAAACTAACATATACTTTTTCATAAGGAACAACATGTTCATCGGTAGCTATTCTCATACTTAAGTATTTATCAGAATCAGATACTTTTAAAGAATTAGAAATATTATTAGAAACGATAATTATCCCAACAAAAATCAAAAAAAGCAAAATACTAGCACACCATCTATTACCCTTTTTCACATCACATCATTACCCTTCAATTAAGTAAATATTTCCATCTACAATCAATCTACCATTGCTAACAATTATATCATTTCCGCTTAACCTTTCCAATACCCCATTAGAGTAATCTCTAAATATAATATTCTCTTTGTTAACATACACTAAATATCTATCATTATGATAAACTAATCTCCCCCAAGTATTGTTAATTTTCCTACCATGCTTATTATAAATCATATTTTCTTTATCGGTTTGAATATAATAACAATCATTTTGCACTTTTATAATACTATCAATTTTATCCCCCTTAAAAGCTATGTCCATCTCTTTTTCTAAAGCAGAAGAATAAATTGTTATAAAACCTTTGTTAATACTATATATAACATTCTCTGTATTAAACCCAGTTTGTTTAATACTACTTACTTTCTTGTTCCTAATAACATACATATTATGATATTTATATTCTTTTTTTAAATTACTTTCAAAATAATTATTTACAATAACATAATTATCCCCAACACTATACTCATATAAAGAGTTATCCTCCCGCAAAGAATACTTATCAATATTATGAAGCATCTTATAATTAGAAATTTTATTCAACAAGTTATCATAAAATACTAACCTATCATTACCGATCAAATATCCATCAGTTACCTTTTTTACAATATTATATTTGGGTTTTAGTACAATCTCTTGGTTCGAATTCATTACGCCATACTTATTTTTAACAGCAAAAATAATACTAATGCCATCATTCATCAAATCATCATAATTATAATCAATAACTAGATTACCATTAATATTTACTGCCCCATATTTATCATCTTTCTTGGCAATAATAAACTCTTTGCTATAAGTATAAATAGAATTATTATAGACCTTATCTCCCAGAAGAATACTACCATCTAAAACAACTAAACCATTATTCTCAAAATTATACAGATAAGTATCATTATCACGATATTGAACAAAGCCCATCAAATACTCTTTTTCACCTTTATAAATTAAAGGAACAGCTTCTGAAACATCATTAATAGTAAACAGCTTATTTGGGCCATTATCACCAATTACATAAACATTCAACTTACCATTTGAAACATTATAGAGAATAGGAGTATCATCATTCTGCATATATATCCCGTCATATTTAATTCCAACATCATCTAAATATAACTCGGTTCCATCTTCGTCAACAACACTAACAAGCCTATCATCACTAATACCCAAAAAGAGTTTATCAAAAGGAATAATTTCATGGTCAGATACATATAATTGCTTCAAATGAATCTTAGAAGTCCTATCATTCTTATTAACATGTACTATAATACCACCAATAATGATAAATAATAACAATAATATAATAACTATAACTAGAATAATTCTATTCTTTTTGCTTTCATCCATAATAATCACTAACTAAAATATACCACAAAAACCATAAAAAAAGAAGCAATAACTACTACTGCTCCTCCATTTCAAAGTTTTCTAAATCACCATTTTCTTTTAAAATCTTATTTACTTTTTCTGTTGCTTTATTCAACTTATCAGAACAATTCTTAATTAACCCCATCGCTTTACTATACATTTCAATCGCATCATCCAGATTAGCATTACCAGCTTCTAAAGTTTTAACAATCCCTTCAAGTTCAAGCAATGATTCTTCAAAATTCTTTTCTTCTTTTTTTGTTGCCATTCTAATCAATCTCCTTTACTTCGGCTTTTATATTACCCTTGGATAACCTAATATTAACTCTATCACCTTGTTTTAATTGAGAACTATCTTTAATAACCACATCATTCAATGTTACTAAACTATAACCTTTACTAAGAACACTTAAAGGATTAAGCAATTCTAATTTATTAAAAATAATTTTATATTTATAATTACTACTATTAATAACGCTAACAATAGTTTTCTTTAAATTAGCCTTATATTTATTAATTATCTCTTTTTTTACATCATACATACCTAACGGATTTTTTAATATATAACTGGATTTAACATTATTAAGCCTAACACTATATTCAGACAATTTAACATTAATCAATTTATTTAAAGAATCCATCAGCATATCAAGCCTTTGTTCTTTTATTTCATATAAACTCATTGGATTTCTAATAATAAAAGAATTCTTAATCTCATCTATTTTTCTTTTATTAATTTTCAATAAATTATTAATAGACTCATTCACCCTAATTTTAAATTGATCTAACAAACTAATCAAATCAGCCATATTGGGCACAGCCATTTCTGCTGCCCCAGTAGGTGTTGGAGCCCTTAAATCTGCCACAAAATCTGCAATTGTAAAATCTACTTCATGCCCCACAGCAGAAATGATTGGTATCTTAGAAGCAAAAATTGCTCTAGCAACTATCTCTTCATTAAAAGCCCACAAGTCCTCGATAGATCCGCCACCACGCCCGCAAATAATTAAATCCAAATCAAAATCCTGCACTCTATTTAACTGTTCAACAATGCTTTCTTTAGCCCCAACACCTTGAACCAATGCCGGGAACAATATGGTTTCACAAATAGGATATCTTCTCTTTATTGTACTTAAAATATCTCTAATCGCCGCTCCAGTTGGAGCAGTTATTATCCCAATTCTTTTAGGAAATTTAGGTATAACTTTTTTAAACTCTTTTTTAAATAATCCTTCTGCTTCTAGTTTCTTTTTTAATTTTTCATATTCTAAATATAAATTACCTATACCATCTAAATTCATTTCTTCAACATATATTTGATACCCACCAGTAGCCTCATAAACTGTTACTCTTCCACAAACAAGGACCTTCATCCCATCCTCTGGTTCGAAGCAAAGATTCTTAGTAGCATTAGCAAACATAACAGCTGCAATTCTACTATTTTCATCTTTCAATGTAAAATACAAATGCCCTCTAGAATGATGCTTAAAATTACTGATTTCGCCTTTTAAATATATATGATGCAACTGTTCTTTCTCGTCAAACATATTTTTAATTGCTCTATTTAAAGCTGTAATTGTATAATACTTAATTTCATTATTCATAAAATCACCAAATACTTACTATAAAACACATTAACCCCTAATTATTTAAGAAAGCTCACTCTTCAAACATCTACCGCTTCCAAGTTCAAGTTCCTGACTATAGGAAGTGCTCTCATCAGGAGCCACCCCATTAGCCGGAGAATTCAAAAGAATTGTATTATACTCGACATTTATAACTGGCCCCGTATTTAATGTACCTTTAATCTTTTTAATATCCCAAAGTAAAGTCCAAAGTCACTTAATGTATAACTCATCCAATTCCCTATATATCATTAATAAAAAAGCAACTAACAGTTACTTTTCTTTAATTATTTTATCTAATATAGCATTTATCATTTTTCTAACCTTATCATCGCTATATTTTTTTGCCAACTCAACCGCCTCATTAATCGCAACTATATCAGGAGTATCATCTTCATACAATAATTCATAAATACCCATTCTAAGTATTTGCGCTCCAGTCATATCTATTCTATTTATAGTCCAATTCTTCATATATTTATTAGCTAACGCGTCTATTTCCTCTTCATGAGTAATAACGCCATAAACCAAATCTCTAACAAACTCATTATTAATCTCTAAGTTTTCTTCAATTAATTCTTCTATATTATATTCTATATTCTGATCTTTCATAATATCAATTTGATAAAGAATAACCATTGCCTTTTCGCGCAATTCACTCCTTGTTTTTCCCATAAACACACTTCCTCATCACTCTTGTGATTATACCACAAAAACTATAAGAATAATTATAAAACTTCCATTTTTTCAAAAAAATCTCTCATATCCTTCGGCTTATTAAAAACTATATCTCCCTTAATTTCAAAAAACTTCTCTAAATATAATAATTCCTCATTATTTTTGGTATACTTCTTAAGATCGGTCTTACATATTTTCTTTTTCAAATAAAATGGTTTTAATACTTTGTCCTGAGGATTATATCCTTCTATTTTTACTCTATACCAAGAACCAACCCCTTGAACATATTCATATATCATACCCGGCAACTCATAATCACTAGAGTATCTTTCAATAACTTTCAAAAAAACTAAATCAAAATTAGTAACATCCTCATTCACATTTAACCTTGTATCCTTTAATACCTCATCTATTCCATGAAAATTCTCTATTACTATCACTTCATCATCTCTTTTAAAAACCTTTATGATTCCTCTCTCTTCATTTAGAATTCTATCCTTAAGAAAAGACGCTCTAACATTAAACTGTAACAGGTCACTTATTCCATAAAAGAAATCTTCTCTATACATAATTACTCTTTCGACAACTCCTTTAATTCATATAGGATATTAATTGCTTCTAAAGGTGTAATATTTAAAGGATCAATATCTTTTAACTTATCCAACACCTTATTACTAGATACAGTATCAAAACTAAATGAAACCTGCTCTGAATAATCTTTATTACTCTGAGACTTACTCATCTTTTCATATCTATTCAAAACTTCTTGAGCTCTTTTTAAAACATCTAGAGGTAAACCAGCAAGTTTAGCCACATGAATACCATAGCTCTTATCTACAGCACCATCTTTAACCTTATGCAAAAAAGTTATCTTCCCATCTTTTTCTAGAGCTTCAACATGAACATTCTTAATCCCATCATTTTTATAAGCTAAATCAGTTAATTCATGATAATGAGTACTAAACAGGGTCTTACATTTAATATGATTATTAACATATTCCAAAATTGCTTGAGCTAAACTCATTCCATCATAAGTTGCCGTCCCTCTTCCTAATTCATCAAATAGTATTAAAGAATCACAAGTAGCATTACAAATAGCATTTTTAGCTTCTAACATTTCTACCATAAAGGTACTCTCTCCTGATACCAAATCATCAGATGCTCCAATCCTAGTAAATATTTTATCAAAAACTGGTATTTTACAACTCTTACAAGGCACAAAAGAACCCATTTGAGCCATTATAATAATAATAGCCAACTGACGCATATATGTTGATTTACCACTCATATTTGGCCCTGTAATTAACATAGTATTATCTTTTTCGTTCATCATGCAGTCATTAGCAACATACTCAACCTTAGCCACTCTCTGTACAACCGGATGCCTTCCTTCTAGTATTTCAATTCTTCTTTCTTCCAACAATTCAGGCCTTACCAAAGAATACTCATCAGCTATCGTAGCTAAAGAAGCCATAACATCAATTTGACTAATAACAGCTGCATTTGCTTTTAAATTAAATACTTCTTTTTTTAATTCTTCCTTAATCTCACAAAACAAATTATATTCCAGTTCAATTATTTTTTCTTCAGCATTCAAAACCAAAGCTTCTTTTTCTTTTAAAACAGGTGAGACAAATCTTTCCGCATTAGCCAAAGTTTGTCTTCTATCATATCCAAATTCATCTTTAACTAACCCAACCTGTCCTTTACTAATTTCAATATAATAACCAAACACCTTATTATAGCCAACCTTTAAATTCTTAATACCAGTTCTTTCTCTTTCTTCCTCTTCTAAGGAAGCAATAAATTCTTTACCGCCACTTCTAATCGCCTTTAATTCATCTAATTCCTTATTATATCCATCTTTGATAAGATAACCTTCATTTAGCGTAATAGGCGGATTTTCATATATTGCACTATCTAATAAATCATACAACTTGGTTTCATCTACTAAACTATACTCAAATCCTAATTTTTTAATTCTCTGATCAATACTAGGAAATACCTTTAAACTATTCTTTATCTGTAAAACATCTCTAGCATTTAAAGAACCACCAAATATTTTTCCACATAATCTTTCCAAATCATAAACTTCATCTAAGAGTAACCCCAATTCATCTTTTATTAAGAATTCTTCTCTCAACTTGTCAATCATATCATATCTTTTATTTATACTATCCTTATCTTTTAAAGGTTTTAATAATTGATTTTTTAATAATCTCGACCCGCCAGCAGTCTTGGTCTTATCCATAAACCATAACAGAGAATAAGTTCTTTCTTTCAAACGAAGAGTTTCTACTATTTCCAAGTTCCTTATAGAATGAATATCCATCTCCAAATAATCATTAAATCTTATTACTTCAACCCCATTAAAGTGTGATAAATCTTTTAATTGCTTAACAACAAGATAATAAAACAGATGCTTAATGCCCGTAATATACTTAATCTCTTTAATATCTTTATAAATATCCTCATACTGCTTTTCTAAGTATTCCGAACAAATATTAACTTCAATACCATAGCTGTTCTTTAACAATTCTATTAAATCCTTATCGCCATCATCACTAATTATTATCTCTTTAATCCCAAGATTCAATATTGTGCTTATGAGTTTATCTAAAACCTTATCAATCTCTGCTACAGCTAAAAAACCAGTAGAAACATCAGCATAAGTAATAATATAAGATGTATGAAAATCTAATATACTAGCAATATAATTATTATCATGTTCATTCAACATATCAAAATCAACAATAGTTCCCTTACTAATAACTTGAACAACGCCTCTTTTAACCATGCCCTTTGCCTTTTTCGGATCCTCTAACTGCTCACAAATAGCCACTTTAAAGCCCTTATCTATCAACTTTTCGATATAAGGTTTTACACTATGATAAGGAACACCACACATAGGAATTCTTTCCTCTAAGCCACCATTCTTACTAGTTAAAGTGAGTTCAAGTTCCCTACTAGCAATAATACCATCCTCAAAAAACAACTCATAGAAATCACCCAGTCTAAAGAATAATAATTCCTCTTCATAACTATCTTTAATCTCCATATACTGTCTCATACCAGGACTTAACTTATTTCTATCAACTTCAATTCTTTTCATTATTCATCACAAGCTTTATAATACCATAAAAAATAAATAATTATAATAAAAAAAGATCTTTAAAGATCTTATAATCATGCACTCAGGATAACTATTAAAGCAATAATCAGTAGAAAAAATACTAAACCATACCTTCCTTTTGTATTTATCTCCATTCAAGAATCTCTCCCAACTAAATTCATTATAATCTAATCGCACTAACATAAAAAGAACAAAATAAAGTAATCGACACAATGTTTACAACTATTTAATCCCTATTGCTTTTGTAGCCCTAACTACAATTTTACTATTTTTAATTTTCTCTGCAACAAACCTAGGGCTAGGCATTTCATTACAACTATTAAATTTATCAACCAAAGAAATTATAAAACCCTCTTTATTTTTAGGCGGTATAACAGTTAATGGAAACATATGTGTCTTAATCGCATTAGTAATCCGCGAGTTTTCCAACTCAGGAAAAAATTTTACGTAATTCAAAGCAGCCGCCTCTCCATGAGTAAAAGCATGCATCTCAAACAAACTATGTTTTGCATAAACTTCCACCAAATACTTCCCACCATCTAAATCTTCTAAATCTTCACTATACATCCAAGACCAAGGATAAAAATCGTGTAGTAACCCAGCAATAGCAGTATTCCTAGAATCAGCATTGAAAATCTTAGACATTATAAAAGACCTAAAAGAAACTAAAATAGAATGATCCCATACAGATATATTATGATGATGTGGAAAAAGTTTTCTCTTTTGAAATTCATCATTCAATAATATTTTTTCGACATATCCATACCATTCATCAAAAAAAGGGTTTAAGATAATCGAATGATCTATATAAGACAATACATCTTCATCATAATATTTATTACTCACTAACTTCACCTTCTAAATACTGAATAGCCTCTTTTAAAGAAGAAACTTTCACTATTTCAAACTCATAATTATTCTCTTCTTTTACTTTAACAGCTTCTTCATAATTATCGCTAGGAACAAGGAAAATGTCAATTCTTTTCTTCGCTGCACCGTTAACTTTGTGTTTAATACCACCAATTTCTCCAACATTCCCAAATTCATCTATTGTCCCAGTTCCTACTACAACTCTTCCCCTAGTTAAATCCTTACCAACAATACCACTATAAACCATTAATCCCATCATAAGTCCCCCACTAGAGCCGGATTCCGAAGCAGCAGAATCTAATTCAACCTTATAAGGAGAATCAATATCAAAAGTAGTAAGACTAGCAACGCCTATCTTCTTCTCACCATCAATATTCACTATTTCCGCTTTAGCAGCCTTTTCTTTACCATTTCTTAAAACTTTAAATTCTAAAATATCTGCATTATTACCATCATTTATTTTTTTAACTAACTCACTAACATCATTAATCTCAATTCCATCTACAGAAAGAATATTATCCCCAACCATTAGAGATGTTTTCGCTTCATTATAAATATAAATAACATTATTCTTCTTATTTTTCTTCTCGCTTTTAATACCCGCTTCATTCAAAGCAGCAAGAACTGCAGAGTTTTTACTTTGTTCTAAATATAGCCGACTACGTTTATTAGCGTCTTCAACACTCTCGTTAGGTAACATATTATCACTACTTTTTACTACATCCCATTCATCGTTTAACAAACCATACAAAATATAGGGGATGCTACCCTGAGCTACTGAAACATAAGCCATATTAAAACTGCCCTCAACAGGAACCTTATCTCCATTTACTTTAACCCTTTCAGATAAATCAATTAATCCCCCAGGCATTTCCACATCATAAGGTAATTTAACAAAGCTAACAATTAAACAAATACATATTAAAAGAACGAAAAAGAAATTATTCTTTAGATAACCCAAAAATCTCTTAACCAAAATCATTATCTCCTTTGCTAAGCCCTACAGTCAGTCGAATGTTTAGTCCAATAATTAGTATGCGCTTCAAAATCTACCGGAGGATTAATATTACTTCTAAAGTAATACAAAAATTCCAAATCAAAATTCATAATAGTGTTAGAAACAGAACTAGACATCAAAACAGGATATTTAAGAGCAAAATATCTACTTTCGCATACTTTTTCTCCACCCTCAAAGCAATCATAATATTGTAATTGATATTGGCAATCACTAGCATTCCCACTACCAGGATAATGCCCGCTTTCTAAACGCCATGCCTCATAATGTAGGGGAGTTTTAGAATCCGCCGTATCACTATATCCATAAATAAAATAGTCATAATCATTATCCTTATTAGAAGCAGTAATTAAAAAATATGGCTTTGCTGTTTCATTGTTATAAACGACCTTAACGCAAGACTTCATCTTATAAACATCCCGATTATTAATCTTTTCACTCAAAGAATCACAATCATTAATTGAAGTAATTGTTTTATTAACAAAATCATTTTGAACCTGTTGCATTATAATTGATCTGTTAGATAAATCCCTAGTTTTCCCTTCACCTAAAACTTGTTCATTTTTCAAATCAACAAGCAAATTCAAAACCTGTACCATAACAATAGATACTAGTCCAATCGCTAGTATTATTTCCACTATAGTCATTCCTTTTGAACCTAGTATCTTTTTCATCTTATCTATCCTTTCATACCAACTGAATTTTATAATTAAAATTAAGCTTTTCTTTCAACAAATCTTTATTAGTATCCAATTTATACCAATACTTTATAGAATGTATTTTAGTATAACCAGAGTTTAAAGCTTTTAAACCCAAAACATATCCCCCTTGGCTTCTCTCTAACGAAGATAAATCACTAATATATATATCATCTAAAGAAATTCTCACTTGCTTTAATACATCTTCATTATGAACGCTAGGAAAAACTACAATTTCATAATTAATAACTTTTTTTTGATTATTAGTAATAGTATAAGTAATTCCTTCATTACTTAAAGCCTTGCCATCACTAACAATATCCATCCCCATAAAATTCTTGTCATCTAAAATAGTTAC
>JAEEGL013850983.1_pt1 | contig 10816 bp, 12 predicted proteins | sample 9134231 | NCBI WGS metagenome assembly JAEEGL01 (sample SAMN16246548, study PRJNA631951) | gut metagenome | biome: gut microbiome; feature: rumen; material: fiber-attached | host: Bos | place: Iran: Karaj | collected 2018-10
AGCTCCGGGCTATCCTGGAATTTACCCGGGATGGAGGCAACGCACAGACCTTCAGCGTAAGCGGATACAAAGGCACCGGAACCGTGAGATTCGTGTTCCTGCCCGGTAGCAGCTTCGACTTTGAGCGGCTAAGGTTTTTCTGACTGTGGTCCCTTGGGGACGGGGTTAGGGGATCAGAAAGGGCAGGATAGATCTGCTACCAGGCTTTGTGTAACAGCGATAAGATCCTCAGGTCTTAGTTCGATCTGGTACCCCACCTTGCCGGCACTGACAAACACTTTGTCATATGCGGTCGCACTCTCATGAATGAATGTTTTAAACTGCTTTTTCATCCCTATCGGCGAACATCCGCCGTGTACATATCCGGTCAATGGCAAAAGATCTTTTTGCTTTATCATGGCTATTGATTTTTCGCCCGATGTCTTTGCTGCTTTCTTCAGATCCAGCTCGGCTTCCACGGGAATAACGAATACATAAAAAACTCCGCTTTTACCCTGCGTAACCAGTGTCTTAAATACCTTCTTGGGATCTTCGTTTAATATCCCGGCTATCTCTGTACCGGTAAGCGTAGCATCAGGTTCATATGTGTAGCCCTCATAGCTGATCTTTTTGCTGTCAAGGACTCTCATTACATTGGTCTTTTCTTCTTTTTTCATATTATTTTACACCCCTAACCCCGTTCCTGGGTTCACTACTGCGAATAGGATGTTTCGAGCAACAGGCTTTCCGTTTTAGTGCTGTAATATGAGGTCTTGATATATGGATTGCTTTTTCCCGTAAAGACAACATTGTAGATCACAGCAGCAAGTGTCTGAAACTCCGGAACGATCTCATGCAGAGCAGTCACATCATTTCCGTAAATATAGTAACTGAACTCCGTGAAATTCTCATTTGTTTCTATCTTCGAATATAGCGAATCTTCGCCCGTGGCTTCTTCAATGCTTTTGGTTATGATCTGGCTGAACTCAGCCTTGGCTTCTTTATAAAACTTTCTCGTGACAAGGATATCCACGCTGCCGTCACTGTTCTTCTCAACGCTGATAACTCCGTTTCCCCTGGATATTTTATCGGGAGAAATGTTCATAAGTTCAAAGAAGCCCGAAGGACAGTGAAGCGATTTGAATATGAGGGTTTTGTAGTTACATCCGATAAAAACACATGCACAGATGATAACAGTCAAAAGCGCATATTTTATGATAAATCTGGCATCCTCATTGATGATCCCATAGAATATGTATCCAATCGCTATTCCCGCAATGATTATGGTTGCGATGCTAATTAGCAGGATCGTATTTGACATTGCTCATTCCTCTTATGTAGAAAGCATTTATCACATAGACACCTGCTGCCCGGTTGAATGCTCCACATAGCCTACGCATAAATAAAAAGAGTCATCCGGGCAATGATCCTTAAAGGACCACTCTCTCGAACAGGTGCAATTCTATTTTACACTATCGCAGGATTCTTGAACATGGTTTGTAAAGCGTACTGTTTCTGATATGATCATAGAAAAAGCCGGGGACTGATTCCCCGGCTTATATTTTCAAACCTTATCGTATTTTGCCAGTATCGGCTTTATGTCGTTATATACATCTACGGAATTTGTATATGTCTGCCCAAGTTCGTTGTGAACGGCCAACTTGAAATCCTCTTTGCCGTAGTTCTTTGCCACAAGCTTTGCGACGGTGTTTATGACTTCGCTTTCGTAATTGTTTTGTGAAAGGATCTTCTGAATGTCCTGATTGAGCTTTATCTTTATTTCAGATTTAGTCGGCTTGGGGGCTGCCTTCGGAGCTTCAATTTTCTCCTTGCGCTCTATCTTTGCCTTGCCATTCCAGAACTTTATGACGTTATCGTAATCTTTGTCCTTGCTGATGATGACTATGTGGATATTGTTGTCCGGGTTTTTCCCGATAAGATAACCCATAAATGAAACGATGTGCATGTCTATGGACTGGCTTTTTACCGGGACCTTGTGCAGTTCGAAAACTGCCTCGCCATGGTCGCTTACTATATCCATGTCTATTTTCTTTGAGTTATCGGTATAGAAAATGTGAAGGTGATCCGTCTTTTTAAGGCTGCTGCAGTTTGAAGCGCCACCGCTTCCGACATTTTCATAATCAACAAGATAATACTTTTCCATCATCTTTTTTCCGTTTCTTAGATTTATCACCATATAGAATATGATGATCTGATATACATAAATATATCATATCATATGAAAATGTTTTATATCTGCCCTTCGGAGAGCTTTATTTTTGTGCAGCAAAGTAGTTTTCCCTCGCATAAGCAAAATATTCATTAAATTTACGTATTGCTTCCCTGCTTGTCGGATGCTTGGGCTCACTCATATCGAATGCGTGATACATCCCCTCATAAATATCAACGGTCGCTTCAATTCCGGCTGCTTTATGATCATCTATATACTTTATGGTTTCACAATAAAACGGCTCTGCGGTGCATACAAAAGTATATGCCGGTGGTAAACCTGAATAATCCTTTTGTCTGGAGGGTGCTGCATATGGAGAAACCTCTTTTTTAGCATCTTTTCTTAAATATACTGCCCATGCCTGGTGATTTCTTCTTGTATTCCAGACCTTGGCATGATTATCCTTAGAGCTTTCGGTATCGAAATTATCGATCATGGGATATAAAGGCATCTGAAATGCTATGTTTACCTCTCCCTTGTCTCTGGCCAGCATAGTGATCGCTGCAGTCAGGCCTCCTCCTGCGCTCTCTCCTCCAACCATTATCTGATCGGGGTTTATGCCCAGCTCTTTTGCATGCTCCTTAATATACAAAAGAACAGCATAGCAATCATTTAAGGCTGTCGGATACGGATGAAACAGGGAAAGATGATATCCCGGGGCGATTACTACAGCTCCGTGATTTATCACAAGATCGGCGGCTCGACCAATGTAGGCCATTTCCTTCATACCTGTCATATAACCGCCACCGTGGATCCACATAACCCCCGGAGCATTAACCGGTTCAGATAAGGGGCTCAGGATCAGAAGCGGAACTCTCATGCCATTTACTTTAATGGATATTCGTTTTGTGCGTATGCCTTTTGTTCTTATACTGTACATGCAGTTCGATATCTCCTTATTCCCTTTTTCTTCAAATATCAGAGGGATTGCTGTGCGGTTACATCAGCCGTTTATATATATCCAGCATACTCTCTATCTGGTAGCGGAGCAGCCAGGCGGCATTGTTATATTCAGGGGTGGCCTTTATAGCCACAATGAGTTTGGGGTAATAATCCTCGGTTTCCTTTATCATCCGGTATATCCTGTCGCGGCTAAGTCCCCAGGACATGGTCGTCAGGTTGTTGCACCTGTCCATGCATTTTATAAGGGCCGCCTTGGGGTTGGCAACTATCCCTTTATAATACGCATCCAGGACATCATCACGGTTTTCATCCGAAGTCTTTTCGCGAGTAAGTAATCTCACGATCTCCTTTGTCTCATCATCGACCGGCAGATCTTCTGTCTTTTTGCCGCAGTCCTCGATCACATCGTGGAGCATGCAGGCGGCGATCACCGCATCATCTTTTATGTCCATCGACAGTGCGTGGCAGGCAAGGTTTAGCGGGTGGTAGATATACGGAACGACCGAGCGTTTTCTCTTCTGACCTTCGTGCGCCTCTACAGCATAGTCAACAGCCTTTAAAGTGTTATATAACTTGAAATTCCTGGCCGTTGTTTTTACATATGTTTTCATATGCTCCCAGTTATATATGGCTTCTTTGGTCTTAAAGGCTTTATTCTTTTCCTCGACGATGGCAGATACCGATACGTCCAGAAGCTCCGCAAGTTTTATAAGCTTATCCGTATCCGGTCTGTATTCATCTCTTTCCCACGAGGATACTGCCTGAAAACTGATCCCCAGTGCTTCTGCAACCCTCTCCTGCGTGAGGTTTCGCTCTTCTCTAAGTGCTTTAATGTTAGTACCTATGCTCATGTGACACCTCCTTACATATCTGATGATAGATGAGGATTCACTATTATAGTAGCAAGTACCGGTTTATGTTTCAATAATATACTCAAGGCAGGCTTGAGTGGCCTGCCGGGTTTACATAAAAATGTCTATTTGAAATACGGGGTGCCGTCTTCCTTGAAAAATACCTGGCGGATGGCGTCGCATCGTAAGGTTGAATCCATCGACATTTCTCCGTGATAGGCTATCATCAGACGGCCTTCCTCATCTTCAAAGAACGAGTTGTGCCCGGGGCCTAATTCATCCACCGAATAGAATGAAAGGACCGGTGTGATGCTCTTTTTCCACGAAGACATGTCAAGCAGGTCCGCATCAAGGCCGGCTCTGAACAATCCTACCGCATAGGTGTAGGAGTTTGCAGCTCCGCCCGAATATGTCATGAAGATCTCGCCGTCTTTAAAGAAAGCATAGCCGCCTTCATTGTTTATCGTGCCTTCAACATTCTCCCATCCGTAAAGCGGCCTTGACATTAGCACGGGATCGCTCGTCAGCTGCCACGGCTTTTCTTCATCGATGGTCGCAATGTACAGCATTGAGCCCGTATCATGAGGCGTTCCCATGTATTCCCTGTAAGACCAGACAACATATGATCCCGTTCCGGTCTTAAAATATGTCATATCAAGGGTTATAGCGCCATCCTTTGCAAGCGGAGTTCCATCGCGTCTTACAACTCTTATCGGATCATCCCAGCTGTCGGGATCTGTGATGCTTCCGCCCTTTTTAAACTTCAAAAGATGACACTGCGGTCCCCATTCCTTTCCGCTGACCGCAAAAAGAATATACAGTTCGCCGCCGATCACATGAAACTCGGGAGCCCAGAATGTCTGTATCAGATTTCGTGACGGATCATAAGGAAGGATGAGATGCTCCTTTGTGCCCTCCTTAAAAAGTCCTGCCACGCTGTCAGCCTCACGGACATATATTCCGACATCATGAAGGTTATCGTAGGTTGAGACGAAATACCTTTTTCCTTCCCATGAAAAGATGACCGGATCTCCGTATCCCTTTAAAAGCGGGAAATCATACTTCGGGATCTTAACGCCATCCGGAACCGAAGGATTCCAGTATTTTATGACTCTGTCCGGAGAAAATGACGCATCTGTCACAATTTGATCCCTGGGTTCATATCGGTCAAATTGAACAGTTTCAACAAGCCCTATGGTTTCAAAGTGCATCATATCCCTTGTCTTCCAGCACCAGACTTTGCCGTTATCCTTAGTAACATCACTTCCGTCCTCATAGATCCTTTTAGCAAAGACAGTATACCCGCCATCATCAGACTTAATGATCTTCGGATCTGCAGCTCCCATAGGGACTATCGTATTATCATCGGATATTTCCCCTTCGACAAAAAGGATGCCGTAATCATTGTTTAAAGGTGTCACGCGGCCTTCATCTTTTTCATCAATTAGCGCAAAATGCACGCTGTTTGCAAGCCCTGCCGGATATCCCTTTTTACTTACGTTTCTTGTATAAACTTTTATTATCATATTTACCTGTCTCCCCATATAAACCTTTATCCTGAATTATCCCGGCATCATAATGTTAACTTTGCTTCAGGGTACGGTAAACGTAATCCGGAATTCTGTCCCTGAAGTCATCCGGATCTCCGCTGAAGTTATCATCGATCAGTTCGCTTTCCGGCAGGATAATAAACTCTCTGTCCGGGAAGGCCGGCGTTAAGGCCTCGATCCAGTCTTTTTTATCACCTCCGGTGATCAGCCCGTCTGCGTGGCATTCAATCTGTTCCTGTGTGTACAGAAAGATCCGAACAAGGTCAATGCTCCCATCTGGTCGTATGCTGTCCTTTGGAAAAACGAAGGGATACACTTTCAGGCTGCACTGAAGCTCCCCGCTCAGCGTTTCCAGCCATTGCTTCTTCGTATTATAGTCCACCAAATCTTTCGCGCCTTCGCTCCGCACAAAGATATGAAGCGTATCAAAGTGCTTCAGCCCCTCCTTGATCAATTCAATATGGCTCAGGTGCAGCGGGTTAAAGCTGCCGTAGATCAACCCGTTTTTCATAAGCTTCAATATCCCCTTTCCTTCAGATCGCGATACACGTATTCCGGGAATTCTTCTTTCCATTTATCCAGATCTTCTCTGAAAAGTGATGAAGAACGGTAGCCTCTGGGGTTCAGGTAGAATTCCCTGTCTGGCAGAGCCGCCTTCAGCGTGTCCACCATATACTGCATATCTTCTCCGCAGCAAAGCCCATCCATGTGGACGCCGGCCGTCTTCTCACAATCGAGGAAAATGGAAACCATGTCAAGATTCCCATACTGCTTGTCCTTCATCCGGAGCTCCAGCTTGTATATCCGAAGCCGGCCGTCAAAATTCTCTTCATTTGCCCGTTCCAGCCATTTCTTCTTGGTCTCCCAGTCCACCATGTCCACGCCTTCGGTGTATCTTGTAAAAACATGAAGGGTTTCAAAATTCTCCAGCGCCTTCTCGAACACTTCAAAATGTCCCACGTGCAGCGGATTAAAGCTTCCAAACAATAAACCATTCTTCAACATAGACTTATTCCCCCTTTTTTTGTGTTCCTGACAGGCATTTGCAGACAAACGCAAGTATCAGAGCGCATATAGAAAAGATAAAAGCGTAAATAAACGAATTCCTGTAGGAACCTGTACTGTTATAGGCGTATTTCGCAAGAAGCGGTCCGAAATATCCGGCAAGGGCAAAGCCGATGCAGATGATCCCATAATTGACACTGTTGTTTCGCAGGCCGAACCTGTCAGCCGTGAAACCGGGATATACGCCCATAAAGGAACCAAAGCTGAGGCCCGCAAGGACGATCCCCAAATAGAACAGGGCGACGAGCCCTCTGCTTGAAAGAAGCAGGCAGCCCTGGGCGAGGGCTGATATGATGCAGGCCAGCTGGAGTGTCCCGATTCGTCCTATTCTGTCAGAAAGACTTCCGGCTGCGATGCGGCCAAGGGTATTAAACACAGCAAGGACTGACACGACAACGGCCGCGGTTCCGGCATCCATTCCCAGCATGGTGACGGCAATCGGCGACGCCTGGGAGATGATCATCATTCCTGAAAAAGCTCCGCAGATCAGCAGGACAAGCATCAGGTAAAAGACGGGCAGTCTGATCATGCCGCGCCAGTCCATATCCGTGTTTCCCGCCGGAGAAACGGCAGCCGGTTTTGCCGCGATATCTTCTTTGCTGACCCGGATAAACAGGGATGAAACCATTATAACAACAAGGAACACCGCCCCTACCGTCTTAAACGCGAAGGGCGCGCTGGTTTTCGCTACGATCCCGCTCACGACAGGAGGAATAATGACCGAGCTTATGCCGTAGGCAGCCGTTGTAATTCCTCCCACAAATCCGCGTTTTTCCGGAAACAGCTTAACTGAGGTCGAGATCGCGCTTCCGTAGGCCATGCCAAGACCAAGGCCTCCTACGATGCCGAAGCTTATGATAAGAAAACCGACACTATGTGCAAAGCCCGAAAGGATCATTCCTCCTCCAAAAAGGATTCCTCCCACCAGAATGACGAGTCTGGGGCCAAACATGTCATTGATCATACCGCCGGTTATCATAGTTAACGGACCTACACAATTGGCAATCGTGTACACGATCGCCAGATCACCGGGATTCAGAGAAAGACCTGCGGCTTGATTCAGATAATCCGTCATCGCCTGCGAAAAAACGCTCCATGAATAAATGCTCCCAAGACATAGATTCACAAGACAGCAGGCGATCAGGACTCTCCATCGGTCATTTTCAGTTTTGCTCTTCATCGGTTTTTAGCCTCCAATGCTCCAGAGATCTGATCAGATTCTCTAAATCAACTGCCCGCATTCCCGAAAGCAGCTTTCGGATCAGCTTAAGCTTTCCTGCAAGTGCCTCAGGATCATCTTTGACCTTTCTGCACTGGTCAATAATAAAGCGGATAATCATAAAGTCCGAGTAAAACTGTGCTGTTTTCAGGAAACCATCCTTTTCTTCTTCAGAGTAACCATCAAAATAGAAGTTGAAGAACAGCTTCCAAAGTCTGGATCCTTCTTCAAAGCTTACATGCATTATCTGATAGTAAAAATCCTCATATGGAACATTTTCATCCAGGTCAAACAGATCCCTTGCCGTTTCGTTATCCAGCCCTATAAGCCAGGGGTAGACTCTGTAAAGGCAGGCAATGTCCCAGATAGGGTGTCCCTTACAGAAATCATCCATGTCAATAAGTATGGGTTTTCCATCGTATATATAGATATTTCTGGCGTGGAAATCTCCATGGACCGCTGTGTCACTGTCGGGAACAGCATCGAGATATCTGAGGAGCTCGCGGTTTTCCTCCTCCGTAAATAAAAAGGCTGCGGATTCAAGCTCCGCCCTCAGCATTTCTTTACGTCTCCCAAGAAAGCCCTTCTCAAATTTCGTTTCCGCAAGTGTTTTTGCAAGATCAGTCATCAGGCGTGCATAATGATCCATCTCCCCAGGCTCCTCATGGATCAGATCCGCCATGGACTTGGAAGAAAGGAGTTCAAATACCATACCATATCCGGAATCAGTTTTAACGGTGTCAAAGGGAATGATGGTAGGAATTCCCTTTCCAAAGGCAACCCGGACGTTATCGAGTACTCTTTTGATCCCCTCCATGGAATTTACCCCATGGAAAACTTTGGCTATAGTTTCGTCATCCACACGATATACGGATCCGTACATCCCCCTGCCCAGTTCCTCCAGGTTTTTTATGTCGATATAGCGGATAGCCCTCTCTACTTTCATCATCAGGGTAAATCCCGTCATATCAAATATTTCGTATACTTCGGGTGATGTATTATCGACCGTGATAGGGATATCCTTGTACTTCTTTACCAATGACTGGATCAATCTGAGACCGACAGAAGAAATATATTTCATTTTTGAAGCATCAAGAATAATCTCTTTTGTCCCCTCCGGAATTGTCAAGTCTGAAATTTCGGCTTGAAAACCATCTATATTAGTTGCAGAAATAGACTCAGGCAATAATATCCTGTAAATGCCGTTTTCGAAAACACTGTTGTTCATAATTCAACCCCCCTTATGTCAAGCCGGAAATCTGTCCGCAGCAATGTAAAGATAATCCTTAACAGCTTACAGGCGATTGCAATCAGAGCCTGCATTTTCTTCAGCGGCTCTTCCGATCTCGAAATGGTACCTGACTATGCCAAGATCTACCTTTGCATACGGGCCGCCTTTGTTTATAAATTCAACGGAATCATCATCATTTAATCTTATGGCGAACTTCTGCTGGTTTATTGCTGTGGGTGCTAAAAGAGCCATCTTTACCCCGTTTATAAACCAGTCAGGCATATCACTCTTGCCTTCGGTGACCTGCTCAATGGTCTTTGATTTATGCGGTACACCGTGATCCTTTCCGTATCCGACTGCGATAGATATCACGAGTTTTTCACCGTCGTAAAGGTCAGCACCGATGTTCCTTTTGTTAAAGGTGCCTGCCCAGCAGGTGTTAAGGCCGAGTTTCTGGATAAACAGGACCAGCTGCTCCCCGTAATATCCGATACGCTCTTCAAGGTCTCCGTCGTCTTTGCCGACACAGGCGATAACGCTCGGAGCGGATCCAAGGCCCATAGCCTTGTTAAGCAGCCTGTTATAGGTGTTCCCCGCTTCTTCCATAAACTGCAGATGCAGGTTTCCGGCCTTATTAAGCTCATCTATCTTTTCATTGATGAGTGCTGCCTTATCTGGCTCTATCCTGTCCGGCTTGTAGTTCCTTACAGAGTGTCTTGATCTTATAGCTTCAATGTCATTCATTTCCGATTTCCCCCTTTGAATGAATATATCTGCTCACTATTATAATACTTTTTATGCCGAAAAATTAAAAAACCGGGGATAAACCCCGGTTATTCTTATCTGTTATCAATATCTGACAATGTAATATATCACGTATACCCAGCTTAACAGGCCGTGTATGATAGCCCATCCTATGCTGTGCCAGTTTACATAACTAATAACTATCGCAAGTGCGCTTCCAAATGAAATACCGCCTTTGACGGTTTTTTCAACCACTTTACTTTTGCCTTCTTTGCTCATTAGAATGATCCTCCCGATTTATTATATTCTATTATATCATTAAGGCGCATCGGTTTCCTGCTTAACCATTATCTGATTGATGAATTTAGGCTGGGTAAACTCAATCCCAAATAGCATCTTAAGGAACCAGGCAAGGAAGATGAGCACCAGTACCGGAAGGATACATGATGTCAGCATCATGACTGCCGTTGCCTCTATAAAGCGGCTTAAAAGACCCGTTACATAATCCACGATGGTCCCTGCTGCATTCCCTATCCATGAAAGGAACTTTTCTATCCCGTCTGCATCTTCATCTACAACGCTTATCTGATGAGCTTCCTCTACTGTCTGCTCGATCTTGTTCTGGTAATTGTCGTATACCATCTCGGATGCCTTTACGCTTATCGGAATGATCGCATAAAGTGCAAGGGCGCATATGATCATTTTGACAGCGACCTCTTTGATCTTGTCCTTCGAAAAGATGATCCCGCAAAAGATCATTATCGTCGCTACCGGGATAAGAAATCCGAATGATGCATATCCTGACATTGTCACGAAGTATTTTTCAAAATAAAGTGCGCTTAAGATCACTATGAAGTACTTTCCCAATTCGGCAAACTCTGTGGAAATGGGTGTACATGAATCATCAGGCAGAAGTGAGACCGCCGCAGATACTGCGGTTGCACCGCCTGCAAGTTTAAGTACATTTTCGATCTCTTTATCTATCTGGGTTAGTGTCGACTCGTGTCTGTCGGCATTTGTCGTCATCGGCACAAACAGTAAAAG
>JAEEGL014047260.1_pt1 | contig 10816 bp, 8 predicted proteins | sample 9134231 | NCBI WGS metagenome assembly JAEEGL01 (sample SAMN16246548, study PRJNA631951) | gut metagenome | biome: gut microbiome; feature: rumen; material: fiber-attached | host: Bos | place: Iran: Karaj | collected 2018-10
AAGATTTCTTGAATTGTATAGATATGAGTTGGTAAAACAGCAAACATCATTCTATTATCATGGTGTTTAATAGCATCTTTAAAAACTCCTACTAAACGATGATTTGGTGATGTATGTCCTATTTTTTCACTAAATGGAGATTCACAAAGCATTGCTAATACTCCTTGTTTACCAATGTATGCTATTTTACCTAAGTCCATAGCATATTTACCCATCATCTTAGGATCTACTAGGAAATCACCTGTATAGACAATAGCGCCATCTTTGGTATTTAAAACATACATTACAGCATCTGGAGCTGAGTGGTTAACACTAATTGGGAAGATACTATTATTTCCAAAGTTAATCTTCTTATATGGAACTATTTCCGTAATCTTCTTAGGATTAATTCCATCATTAGTTAAAATAAATTTGGTAAATTTAGTTGCATAGATTTTTACATCAGGTAATTGAAGTAATAAATCTTCTGTAGCTCCCATATTTTCATAATGACCATGAGTTAAGAAAACACCTTTAATACGATCTTTATTCTCTCTTAAGTATTCAAAATCAGGGATTATATAGTCAATTCCATATAGATTTTCATTAGCATATTTTAATCCACAATCAAATACAAATAAATCGTTATCGATATCGATGCAATAACAATTCTTGCCTAATTCATCTAGTCCACCAAGACTAAATATTTTTATATTACACATAAAAAAACATCTCTTTTCTTTAATTTATATTTATAAAAAGGCTTTCGACTAGGTAATTATAGCAAATTAAATGAATTTTTTCAATTGTATATCTTTTTATGTTAAGTTTTACTTTATTTTTCTTTACGTTTTACTTATAATAAAACGAAATGAGGGGTGAACTATCATGAATTATGAAACATATTTAGTTGATGTCTTAAAGGATCAGCTAGCTGATTATATGGGGACAGTTTATGAATTAGATGAAGATGAATTAGAAGAATTTTTTTTAGATGATGAAGGTAATCCATTAGATAGTAGAGATTTTCTTTTTAAACATAAAGATGTAATACTAAGTGAAGAAATAATAAATGCTGTTTATAATTATGTAGCTGTTACTAATCCACTAGAAAAGGAATATATTCCTAAGTTAGTTGCTTTTTTAGCTACTCACTTCTATGTTGCTAATTACAATAATAAGAATAGTCAACCAGTATTAAAATTCTTAGTTGAAAATAATATCCAAATGATTACCCAATTATTTCGTGAAAGCGAAAGATTTGGTGAAGACTTAATTAGTTCATTCTTAAAAAATTGTTTAGAAGAAAAAAGATATAATGAAACAAAAGAACAAATAAAGAAAGATAATAAAGAAAACGAATTAACTACTTTATATCAAATAGCATATCCACCAAGAGTATTTACTCTTAATCAAAAATTAAGAGAGGTTGTATGTAATTTATATAATTATTATATAAGTCTTGGCTGTAGTGATGCTGAAGCATTAGAGTTAACTTGGGGTTATTTCTTTAATGATTTAGATCCATTAAAAGAATTGGATGAATTAGGTTTTGATGAAAAAGAAAAGCTTATTTATAGAATGTATACAATTGGTTTAATAATTGGTGATATCTATGAGGATGTTGTTAATGATCCAATTATTAAAGCTATTAATCCACCTGATTTGTATGCTCAAGCATTCCCTATTTTCTTTGTCAGTAAAGGTATTGTTGGATTACCTGCTAATCCTGAAGTAAGAAATAGAATGTTAAAGTATTTTATTTTATTACAAGATGAACCTAAGAAAATGAAAACTAATCGTGAAAAGACTCATCAAGAAGATCGAATTAAGGAATTAAAAAAAGTTAACCCATCTTATATTTTAGATGAATTAACTTTATAGAGTGTTTATCACTCTTTTTTTAATTGATAAATCTTTTAGCAAGGATTGCTTCTGATGATTGAAAACTCTTTTCAAAACTCTTTAGATATTGTCTTAAGAAATATACTTTATCTAGATTACAATCAAATACTAAATCAGAAAATTCTAAAGCTTCTTTTAAGAATATTTCACTATATGATAGTTCATCACCAGCATCAGGTCTAAATCCTTTTAATTTATAATTTAAAAAGTCTTCATTAATAACTCTTCTACCTGCTGATAATAACATTCTAGCAAAAGTATTAATGTTATTTTGCCAAATTATTTCTTCGGTAGTACCATTTGGACATCTTAGTTCAAAAGTATTTTTAGGACTAGTTCTATTTAAATAATAGAAATCGACATGACCGAAATTTAGAGAATTAAATTTTTCTGTTGAAATAGCATATTCTACATCGCTCATATCCGCAATGGAATCAATATCATCTAGGCCATCATATAATGATTCTGCTATTGGTGGTGCAAATCTTCTTATACGAGGACGAGCATTTAGTTTATCACCATAGAAGAAACGATAAATTATATGTTCATATAACATATAGAATTTTAACAATATACGCCAGGCTTCAATATTATCACCTATGACAGGAACACCAACATGAATATGTCCACCAGCATTTTTAGTAGTAATTGCATTATGTTTTTTTAGATACATACAAATATTTTTTAACTCTTCCCAACTCTTTCTTTCATCTCTTAGGATTGGAGATCTAATTTCACCACCATATTTTAGTGAGGCATCTTCTCCAGATTCCCATCTTGATAATCTTTCATTTACATAATGACCTACTTCTAAACGATTAACGCCTTCATATTCGATTTCCACACCAAAAGTTAGTTTTGAAGGTAAAGCTATACTATCACGATAACCAATCATCGTATTTTCTACTACGACTAATAAATCTAATAAATCGTTACCTCTTAATTTAGAGATAGTATCACAAGATTGTGTGCTTAATAACGTATTTTCCATACTATCGCGCCCTTCTTGGTTCTGGTGAATCAAATGTTTCATCAGGATCAGTTAATAATTTTAAATTTTCTTTTTTGATTAATAATAATTCTTTTAATTCGTCTAGTTCGTACTCTTCTATTCTTCGATATTTATTTTTAATTTTTGCTAGTTTATCTTCTACTTTTCTTTTGATGATTGTTTTTCTAATAGCAGATAAACCAAAACCAATTATTGCAACATATGCTATGTAAAGGAAAGAAGTCCATAAATCTTCGCCAAAATTTTCTTCTCTTTCATATGTCATATCATCAGAACGAAAACTTCTTGTTACGATTACAGCTGGTTCCATGAAGATTTCATCTTCAGGAGTTAATTCTGATTTACTAATTATTTCAATGTTAGTTACATGTAATGATTCTCTTAATTCTTGATCCGTTTTTGAAAGAAGAGAATCTAAATCTGCTAAATCAATTGATTTATTTATTTCATAAGTTATAAGTGTTCTAGTATATAGATTGTTATCACCAATTTCCCAACCGGTTGTGTATTGTAAATTATTAGTATCAAATCTCTCATCAAAGCTACGTTTTTGATAATGATATCCAGTTGTAGTATCAATGGTTTGAACAAAAGCTTTTTCAATTACAGGATCTTTTTGAAAAGGCTTTTTAGAACTTAGCATAGGAAAAGTAGAAGAAGCTACAACCATTGCTAAAAAGTATGGAGCTGCTTTATGGAGTGCATAAACAGTGTTTATTCCTCCTCTTTTCATAGCATTCTTTAGATTATAAATTTTTAAATTCGATACTTTATCATCTAAATCTCTAACTTCATTCTTTAAGCCATTATATATTTGTTCTTTAGTAGTCATTAGTTATTACCTCCTCTTGTTAGAGCAAGGATTTTTCCATTTGTTTCTTCTAATTCCTCTTGGTGTTTCTTATAAGCTCTTAAGCAGACACGGTAATTTCTTTGATCAGTTTCTAAAGCATCTATATAGCTAAAATAACGATTATAAGCTACAACTCCACCAACAAGTAATGTAAAAGCAACTTCTACTAACGTTATAATAATGTTTTTGGCAGTACTTTCTGGGAAGGTTATTTTATCTTCTTCGTCAATAAAAATAATATTTCCTTTAATTATATACTCTTCATCCAAAGATGTTGGATGATTAGTTGTTTCTTCTATTTCGGTATAGTTGGATAATAGATCAACTAGAGTTGAATAATCTTTTTGTAAAATCGCTTGGATAATCTCTTTTTTATTCTTTGATATACTGTATTCTCTAGTAAATCTTACGTAATAATCATCTCGTTTTTCCCAAGGAGAAACAATTGTTATCTTACTTGATGCTTCTCCACTAGAAAAAATACCAGTATAAGCATATTCTTCTTTTAAATATGTTTTTTCTTCTGGCGTATCTACTGAAAAGTAAACCCTTTTATTTCTTGTTAAATCATCTTTTTTTACTGGTAAGCCACCCTCTAAAGCATACAATCCACCTACTGAAATACCCGCACAAACTACAAATGGTAATAAGAAGTTACATGTATCTCTAAATATACGAAGATTTCTTATATGAAATTTTTTAAAAACTTCTTTTCGCTCAGCAGATACTTTTGCTTCTAGTTGTGCTTTTATTCTGTTTAATTCCTTAAGTTGTCTTTGATATTCTGCTCTTCTTTTGTCTCTTTTTATCTTTTCTTTTCTAGTTCTCCTGTTACTCATTTTAGCCACCCCACCTGAAATTTTTTCAAAGTGCTTTATATAATAACACAATAAATAAAAAAAGTTAATTTTTCCTTGTATTTTTCAAGAAAAAAATTAACTTTTAAGGATGATGTATAGACAGGTTTTATGGTGAATTGTTACAATTCACTTTTTATTGTTTGTTTATTTGTAAGATGCACATTATAGAGGCACCTAATAATTCTCCTAGTATCAAACCAGTTATAAATATGATAATTTTCATAATTTCCCCCTATTCTTCATTTTCTTCTGCTGCTCCTTTGCTGGATAAGAATGTTACTTTCTCAGCAATAACTTCGGTTGAATATTGTTTGTTTCCTTTTTTGTCCTCATAACTAGATACTTGTAGTCTTCCTTTAATGCCAACAATATCACCTTTTTTACAGTATTCAGCTGTACGATCCGCAATGGCATTCCATAAAGTACATCTAATAAAGTCGGTTTCATAGATGCCATCAGAATTCTTACTGGTTCTTTGAACTGCTAAAATTAGTGTTGTTACTTTCTTACCACCTTCATATTCAGTAACAGTTAGATCATCAGTTAATCTTCCTACAAGTACTACTTGATTAAGCATGCAATTCCTCCTTTCGAGAGTGATATTAAACTAAGGAAAAATATTATGCAAACGAGTGTTTTTTGTTTATAAGTCGTTATTTATTAACAAAAAAATAATTTGTTATAGTGGTATTATTTTTTTAAATATAAAAAGAACTATAAATATTTTGTTTATAGCTCTTTTAAATTTTTTTGATAGTTTTTAAAATTATTAATATTTCTTTCGTAGAGTCTTATCATAGTATTCTACATTCCCAACAATATAATTTCTTTTATGACCTGTAACGACTGTGAATATATTCTCTTTAGCAAGTAAATTATAGTAATCAAGGAAATCAAATGGTTCTCGTTCTAAAATGTGTTGTCTTAGATTTTCAGGACTGTAATCATTTATATAACCAATAAAAGGTGTATAAGTAACAAATTCGCCATTTAAAGAAATTGTTGCAACAGCCATTGTAAAATCAATAATACAAGGTATTCCATCTACAATTGTAAAATTGAAGGAATGACCTCCTTTAGCATCAGGTGTATTAACAGCTCCATCCAAATACATCATTTTGTAATCAAAAATACTTAAGATGTTTTGGGCCATAGCACTATATTCACTACATCTAGCATTATTTATTCCTTTGAAATCACTAAAATGATGTCCAATAGTTGGTGCAATGTATCTACCCTCTTTATCTACTAAGGGACGGTGCATATCATCTCTTTTTTGTTCTTTAATAGTTATTCCTCTAAAGTATTGATCTATAAAGTTTTGAAGGAAAGTTAAAAAACCCATTTCATTTTCTGGTGCTTTTGCTTTAATGAATTTAGCAAATTCATAGATATAATCAAAATCATCCATATAATAATAACAACCGTTATTAACAGTATAGCCATCTTCATTTTTAACATAAGAATATACGATTTTTACATCTTCAGGAATAAATCCTTGCCATACTGCTTGACTCTTTTGTTCAACTTCACCATCTAGAGTTAATTCAGGATTGATGTTGCAATCAACACCAATAAAGCGATTAGGAAATACTCTAGATAAGTATCTTAATTGATCTATTTTAAAAGAGATTAACTCTCTTATTTGTTCTTCATCTAAATTCTTAATTGTATTGTAAAAGTCCATTGTCTTCACCTCAGTTGATAAAAAATATTATAGCATAAAAAAAGAGTATTGTTACTCTTTTAATAATCTATTTAATTCAACGGCATATTCCATAGGTAGTTCTTTTTTAAAGTCAGATATAAAGCCCATTATTAATAGTTCTTTAGCTCGATCTTCAGATAATCCTTTGGATTCTAGATAGAATAATTTTTCTGCAGATACTTTAGATATTGTTGCTTCATGTTCTAAGATACTAGAATTGTTGCCAACAATATTTGTTGGATAAGTATCACTTTTAGATATGCCATCTAATAGAATGGTATCACATTTAATACTAGCTTTAGAGTTAGTAGCATTTTTAGATATCTTAGTTGTACCACGATAGTTAGCGATGCCCCCACCTTCGGCGATTGATTTAGATACGATATTACTCTTAGTATTAGGAGCTAGATGAATCATTTTGGCTCCAGCATCTAAGTGTTGGCCTTTTTTAGCATAAGCAATAGATATTGAGTTACCTGTTGCTCCTTTACCAGCTAAAATACAAGATGGATATTTCATTGTAACACCACTACCGATATTACCATCTACCCATTCCATTAAACCATCTTCTTCAACAATTGCTCTTTTAGTTACTAAGTTATAAACATCAGTTGACCAGTTTTGAATTGTTGAATAACGACAGTGAGCATTCTTTTTAACATAGATTTCGACAACACCTGCATGTAATGAAGTAATTGAATACTCTTTAGCAGTACATCCTTCAATATAGGAAAGATCGGCTCCTTCATCAACAATAATTATTGTTCTTTCAAATTGACCTAAACTTTCAGTTTCTATACGAAAATAACTTTGTAATGGTTTTTCTACTTTTACTCCTTTAGGAATATAGATAAATGAACCACCTGACCATACAGCACCATTTAGAGCAGTATATTTGTTTTCAGTGTAGTTAACTAAATGATTAAAGTATTCTTTGAATAGTTCTGGATATTTTTGTAAAGCATCATCAGTTGAAGTAAAGATGATTCCATCATCTTTAACTGATTGATTATGGTAAACAACTTCGGATTCAAATTGATTAGTTACACCACCAAGATATTTCTTTTCAGCATCAATGACACCTAGGTCTTGGAAACTATTACGGATTGAACAATTAACACGATTCCAATCGTTAGTTAATTTTTCTATTCCACCTTTATAGTATGTAATATTATCAAAATCAATATCTAGTTTAGGACCAAAAGATGGTTGATCTAATTCTTTAAATTTCTTAAATGATTTAAGACGAAATTCTAACATCCAATCTGGTTCGTTTTTCTTTTTTGATAAATCTATAACAAATTGTTCATTTAGTTCTTTTTTCATATAAACACCGCTTTAATTATATACCCCTTAAGGGTATAAGTAAAGGTAGAAGTTTAAAAGACTATAAAATAACTTGAAAATATGGTAATATTATTATAGGGTGAGTACGATGGACATATTGAATAACAATAGAGAGCTATTAGCAAATCTCTATGAACAATACCCTCTTTCATTTGATGGATTGAGAATAGAAGGAAATACTCTTTGTTTAGGTAAAGAACGTTGTGATATTAGTAAGTTTAATATCTACGATTTAATTGATGGAAATAGTAATTTCCTAGCTAATTTAAATGGTATGACAGCTGAAGATGTCTTTAGAATTATTAGATTACATACTTTAACATTAGAAAGTAGTTTTGCTAAAGATAAGAATGCTGAGAAATTAGAATATATTAAACAAGATAATCCTCAATTACAAAATATTACAATTGTACCGAAGAATGAAAGAACTGGAAAAGAAGAAATAATTGTTATTGTAGATAGTACTGGTAGAGATAAAGTATTTGTTAATACTTATGGTATTGATTTCTTTGATGTATATGCTGCAGTAAAAGATCAAGTTGGTTCTAGAGAAGTAACTCCTGAAGATTTAATTAGAGAAATCGATAGAAGAATCTATGAGATTGATTTAACTAGTGAAACAGAAATCAAAAATACTAATAAACATTCAGAAGATTTCCAAAATAAAATTACTAGAACTGGTGAACCATATAATGATAGTAGTAGTATTAATGTCTATGGTAATGAAGAAAATGATATAGCCATCGTTGCTGATTCAAGAGATGCAAGTAATCACCAAGTTGTTACATTTAATCAAGATGAATTTGGTAATACTTATATGGATAAACATGAAAGTAATGTTTCAGTTGAAGAAGGAAATGTTGAAAAAGATTTAAATGATAAAGATAATAAAATAGAAGCAAAAGTTGAAGAAAAGAAAGAAGAAGATGTACTTCCTTTAATCAGTGAACGTGAGTTCTATGAATTATTACAAAGAGATGATGAATTAAGTGATAAAGAAAGAAAAGATTTAGCTACATTCTATGCTTTCTTAGGTGATTTAATGATTTATGAAGATTATTTATTACCTGATTTAACTGAAGTATTAAATAACTTCCGTTTATATGTATTAAATTGTACTAATGCAATAAATGAAGGTTCTATTCAACCTACAAAATATCAAGTAGAATGTGTCAATAAGTTAGAGGAATTAGAACAAAAAGCAGTAGAACAACAAGAAAAAGATCGTGTTATTGATGATGAACCTAATTTCCCTGATTTCAAAAAAGATGCTAATGGTAAAGTATTAAGGTTAGAACATAGTTATCAAACTGCTAATTCTAATAATAGTGGTTTTGGTTCAGTTATTTTTGTAGTAGCAGTTGTTGTTATTGTTGCAATAATAATGACAATAGTTACATTATACTTAGTAAAATAAAAAATGGTTTAAAAAACCATTTTTTTATTTATAAATAATTAAAAAAGACGATTAACTCGTCTTTTTTATTTGGTATTAATGATTTGTATCTCTCATCCATTCAAGAATACAGAACTTATTACCTGTTTCTTCATCTATATGATTTATTGGTTCATATAGGTATTCAACTTTTGTTGGTACTTCAGGTTTAGCTGAAGTATTACCTTCTATTCTACCATCATAGTAATTGAATTTACCATTGTAGTTTTTAACACCAATACCTGTTGTAGTACCTATTGCTTTAATATATGGATTATTGATAGATACATCAGCATGTTCTCCACCATAGTTAATTGATGTTACTGGTTCTGCTTCACCTAATGTTACTTCGCCAGTTTCAATATATATACCATATGATGTTGTTCCATTTACTGTTATATTACCAGATAAATGTGTAATATTGCTAGATTTATTATAGATACCATATGAATTTGTAGCACCAGATACTGTTATTTCAGTATCGTTGTTATTAATATTTCCAGTGTTATAAATACCATATATTGTATATCCAACGCTATCTCTAGTTCCTGTTACTTTAATGTTTTCATTATTAAGTGTACCACTATTATTAATTACTGTCATATTAGAATATGCAGTTGTTAAACTCATGTTTACTTCTGAGTTGTTCTTAATAGTCAAGGTACCACTATTACTAATTGCAACATTTGCAGGACAATTTCTATTGCATGCTGTCTTATCTTCATATGTAATCATAGAATTATCAATTGTTGTTATACCCTTATTAGTAAACATTGTTCCATTTGCAGTTCTTGTAATATCACTATTGTTAATATTTAATTTACCACTGGCATTATTATTAACAATCACTCCAGTTCCTGTAATCGTTACATTTTCTACTGTTGTTGTAGATGTTGAATTCTTATAAATGGCATTTGTTTTTCCATTAATTGATGTATTCGTAATTGTATTATCTTCGGTCGTTGATAAATAGATTCCATAATCTCCACCTGCTACAATATTAGAATTATCAATATCTATCTTACCTTCGCTGTATATTCCAATATTTCCAGCAGTAAATTTAACTTTATCAACTGTTACTACACCATTTTTATTATTTTTTAGAATTTTTTTAGATATTAGTTCAACATTCTCCAACTCTAATGTAGCATTAGCATTGTTAGTTATAAGATAATCATCACCATAATATGTAATTGATAGGTTTTCATTTTCGTTACCAATAATCTTCATATTACCATTATTGATAATTGGTTTACTACTTGTTATATCATGACCATTTAAATCGATGGTGAAATCGGTTCCAGCAGGAACTGTAATGTCGTCGACATTCATAATGTCACCTATTACAGTAAGCGTATCACCAGGTTCTACATTATCGATAGCAGTAGCTAAACTCTTATATTTATCTTCACCATTTTGAATTAAATCAAATTGTTCAACAATATAATCAGCAAAATAATCTTCACCATCAATTTGTTGAATTTCTTCAAATATTCTAGTATCGCGAGGAAGATTATAGATTGTTCCATCAGTATAAGCAGCAGTTTTTCCTTTTAAGATACCATCATAGAAACTTGTTGTTCCTTGATAGATTCCATATAATCCTCCTACTATTTCTGGATCTGTTGTACTTATTGTTCCATCGTTCGAACCTAATGTGTTGGTTCCTTGATAGATTCCATAAGTACTTGCTTCTATCTTTCCACCTGTTATGGTA
>JAEEGL014495369.1_pt1 | contig 10816 bp, 3 predicted proteins | sample 9134231 | NCBI WGS metagenome assembly JAEEGL01 (sample SAMN16246548, study PRJNA631951) | gut metagenome | biome: gut microbiome; feature: rumen; material: fiber-attached | host: Bos | place: Iran: Karaj | collected 2018-10
ATCGAGGCTACGGCTGTGGATGTGACCTATTCACTGGGTGATGTGGAGTGCCAAGGCTCAATCGTGCCTGCAGGCGGACGATATGCGCAAGGCGACACCTACACCATCCCTGCACAGAACTTCACCTTATATAAAGAAGGATACACCCTGACAGGCTGGAGCGATGGCAACAACACCTACAATGCCGGATCGAGCGTAACACTTACAGGTGACCTCGCGCTCACCCCGGTATTCACACAGAATACCGTGAGTCTGGCAGACCGCAGTGAGGCTGTGACTGTGAAATGGAACTTCCGTCGCGACCAGGGCGCGCCCATCGTGCAGTGGCAGAACCAGACAGGCCTCGTATGGGTGGCTCAGGCAGAAGTGAATGGCGAAACCATCGATGTGGCACTGCCCTTCTCGACCAACCCCGGTAAGTTCAACAACGCCAGCAACACCGACTGGGCACAGGTGAACACCGGCACCACCTTCACCGTTCCCTCGTGTAAGGGCGCTACCATCTCGATGGAGGCATTCAACAACATCACCACCACCACCATCGACGGACAGAGTGATTACACGCAGGGAAGGACCATCAGCTACACTATCGGCGGCTCGGCCGAGACGGTGGACGTGGTCATCGGCGACGGCTCCTACTACCGCTACATCCAAGTGGTGCTGCCCGTGGTGCAGAGCCAGGGCGGTGCCTCGTTCGATAATGTGGCAGGCACCATCACTTGGGCGAAGAGTAATGAGACCGAAGGAACAGTCTCGACCGACATCCAAGAGGCCGTATCCTCCGCTTCAGGCTCTATGGGTAGCGACCTGACCCCGACGCCTAAGACCTATCTTGGTACTGACATGATGGGTTATCAGCCAGGCACGGGCAATGCTGGTAATGCAGAAGGTGTCATGCTTGAATACCGTGTGAAAGCCAAGTCGGGCGTCACCTTCAAACCAACCAATGTGTCTTACTACGCAGTAAAAGACGGAACGGACAATGCCACCTATTCCTACAGCTATACCGTAGATGGTACGGAGAGCACGATTACTACCGTCTCTAAAGATGATATTGTGCGCAACAATAATACAACGGGCACTCCTCCCATGCTGCATAGCCATGACTTGAGTATTGACGGCTGTTCAGAATTCAGCTTCAGAATCTATGTCTCCGGCTTCGGAAATACGAAGAAACTGGGTATTGGCAACGTCATCATCAGCGGTACCTTCAACGGCACGGTGGCCGAAGTGGCTACCTACGCCCTGACCGTGGCTGCCGCTCCCGCCGAGGGCGGTTCGGTGACCGCTTATCCCGCTGCCGACGAATATGAGGAGGGCGAAGAGGTGACTCTGACCGCCACCGAGAACTTCGGTTACAACTTCGTCAACTGGACCGATGCCGAGGGCAACGAGGTATCGACCGACGCGAAGTTCAAATACACCGTCAGCGCCGCCGCTGAGCTGACCGCCAACTTCACCGCCGTGGAGACCTACGAACTGGCACTGTCCGTGGACGGCACCAACGACTACATGGTGACCGTCGATCCCGCTCCCACCGTGGTGGATGGCAAGAACATGTACGAGGCTGGCACTACCGTGGTGCTGACTGCCAACCAATACGAGGGCTTAGTGACCTTCAACAACTGGAGCGACAGCGACACCAACTCTGAGAAGACCATCACCATGAGCGAGGACGTGACGCTGGCCGCCACCTATTCCGAGACCGACATCATCGCCGGTTGGGACTTCTACAACGTAGGCAACAACGGACGTAAGGCCGACTTCTACGGCGAGGGCAACGACGCCACAGCTCTCAGCCTCGTCAAAACCGCCGACGGTACCACCAGCGGATGGCTAGACAAATCGACCCTCAACCCCGGCAACAGCGGCTACGAGAGTTTCAAGGGCGCTGCCGTCAACTGGCGCACAGGTGCCTCCGAAGGCGACGTGGGCAATTACCACTGGCAGACGAAAGTGAACGCCGAGGCTTTCACCGACATCAACGTGCAGTTCCAAATGCTCTACAACTTCAACGCCTACAAGACCTACAACGTGGAGTGGTCAACAGACGGCGAGACATGGGAGAACGCAGGCAGCATCACCATGGAAGGCGCCAAGAATGTGGCTTCGTTCAACGCGACGCTGCCCGAAGAGGCCAACAACCAGGCTGAGCTCTACATCCGCATGATCGCCGACAAGACATCTGAAGTGGATGGCACGGCTTCTAAGAACGACGGCAACGCACTGGCTATGTTCTTCATCACAGGCACACCCAACCTCGTGAACGACGGCATCGCTCCTGAACTCGTGTCTACCGTGCCTGAAGCAGACGCTACCGGTGTATCGGCTTCTGGTAAGATTGTGCTCACTTTCGATGAGAAGGTGAAGGTGGCCGATGGCACCATGGGTACACTCAATGGCGAAAGCCTCACTCCGACCGTGAGCGGCAAGACCTTGACCTTCACTTATAAAGGTCTCGACTATGCTACGGACTATGTCTTCGAACTGCCCGCCAACAGCGTGGCCGACCTGACTGATAACTACTTGGATACGCCCATCAGCCTGCCGTTCACTACTATGGTTCGCCCGAGTGTGGAGAAAGGTCTGTACGACTTCATCGTGCCTGATGATGGTACCATCGTCGAGGCCATCACGGCGGCCGCTGCACGCAGCGACAAGAACGTGCGCTTCCGTGTCTTCGTCAAAGACGGCGAATATACCATTCCGCTCTATGAGACCATGAAGACTTGCAATGGATTCGATTTGAAGGAGTGTATCACCTTCATCAACAGCAGCAACATCTCGTTCATCGGTGAGAGCCGCGACGGCGTGGTCATCACCAATGCCATCCCCGCCGATGAAACCTTTGCCAACCAATTCGGCACCGTCAGCAAATACGAGGGTATCGGCAATGGCGATGTGTTCCAAATCGCAAGCAGCGTGTCTGGACTCTATTGGCAGGATCTCACCGTATCTACCGGCATCGGAGATGCACTCGGACGTGACATCGCCATCCAGGATAAGGGTACGAAGAACATCTACAAGAACGTGAAACTGCACGGCTATCAGGACACTTGGACATCGAGCAACGACCATGGCCTCTATTACTTCGAGGGCGGTATCGTGCGCGGACGCACTGACTACCTCTGCGGTAAGGGCGATATCTTCTTCAATGGCGTGGAACTGCAACAGATTGCAGGCGGTTATGCCGCAGTGCCTTCTAAACCCGCCAACATCGGTTGGGTATTCAAAGATTGCGTCATCAATGGCGATGGCAGCGGTGTTGACGGCAACTACACCCTCGGTCGTCCGTGGGGCAGTGGCACTCCAGTGGCAGTCTTCATCGATACGAAGATGAACGTGGTGCCCTCTGCTATCGGTTGGAGCGAGATGAGTGGCGGATGGCCCGAGCGCTTTGCTGAGTATAACTCGACAACAGCTGCCGGCACGGTCATCGACCTCTCTGGTCGTAAGACGACATTCGGCGACGGTCACACCAACAATCCTGAACTCACTGCCGAAGAGGCTGCTGCTTACAGCGATATGAGCGCAATGTATGGCGACTGGGAACCGACACTCGCTACCGAGCAGGCTCCCGTGCCCACAGATGTGATGATCACAGGTAATGTGCTCTCATGGACGGGTAGCGATTACGCCCTGCTCTATGCCATCTGCAAGGATGGTAAGGTTGTTGACTTCACCATCGACGAGACCTATACCGTCACAGACATGGATGCTGAATACACCATCCGTGCCGCCAATGAGATGGGTGGTCTGAGCGAACAGTCGGAGGCTGCCATTGTGGCTCCCGCTACCGTGACGGTGACCATCACAAGTGCCGGTGCCGCTTCGTTCAGCAGCATCTATCCGCTCGACTTCACCAACTCTGAAGTGAGGGCTTATGTCATCACTGGCAAGGAGGGTACTACATTCATCAAGCAAATGGTGGAAATGGTTCCTGGAAATACCGGCCTGGTCGTGTTTGCTCCAGAGGGTGAATACGAGGTGCCTGTGGCTACAACCGCTGCTGAGCCTGTAGAAAACAACTGGCTCGTGGCCACCTCTACGGGTGAATACACGGTGACTGAGGCTGACTATGGCTATATCTATGGTTTCTTCAAGTCGGCTAAGACGGGTGCCATCGGTTTCCAGAAGAAGAAGGCTGGATGGACCTGCGGCGAGAACAAGGCATACTTGCGCACTGATACGGCTAACGGTGCCGATGAGTATATGTGGGTGGTTGATGGTATCAACACCATCAATGCCGACGGCATGCTGAACAATCAACCTGTCTATAACCTCAACGGACAGCGTGTGAACCACAACTATAAGGGTGTGGTCATCTCCGGTGGACAGAAACAGGTGAACAAGTAATCCTATCAATACCAGATGTCCCTCTCCTCTGCGGGAGGGACATCAAAACCAAAAGCGGAACCGCTGCAGTCACAAGCAGCGGTTCCGCTTTTTATAGTTTCTATAATTTCTATAGCTTTTATAGTTTCTATCTGATAAACAACAGCTCGCGGTATTTGGGCAGCGGCCAGAGCTCATCGCTCACAATGAGTTCCAACTTGTCAATCTGATAACGTATCTCTTCCATCTTGGGAGCCACAGTGTCGTGATAGGCGATGGCTTTCTCGCGCTCGGAGACAATCTTATTGGCCACCTTGCGGGCTGCCACCAGCTCTTCCACCATGCACTCAATCGCACTCGTGCGCTCGGCTATCTCTTCGATGAGTTTGATGTTGCGCGCGGACAACTGACGGGCTTTCTCCGTTGAGAAGAAGGCCGACGAGAAGATATCTTTCATCCCTTGTACATTATCAATCAACTCGCTTTGGTAGCGCGTGGCCACTGGGATGATATGGTTCATCGAGAGGTCACCTAAAACGCGGGCCTCAATCTGTATCTTCTTCGTATAGGTCTCCCATTTCACTTCGTTACGGGCAGCCAGTTCTTTGCGGTTCATCACGTTCTGACTCTCAAACATACGGATGGTGTCATCGTCAAGATAGCGGTCGAAGACGATAGGACAACTCTTCTCCACGTCTAATCCGCGGCGTGTGGCTTCCTCCACCCATTCATCGCTGTAACCGTTGCCGTCGAAATGAATGGGTTTGCAGGTCTTGATGTCTTCGCGTACCACATCGATGATGGCACTCGTCTGGTCTTGCCCGGAAGCAATCAACGCATCAACCCTGCGTTTGAAATCGGTCAACGCCTCGGCCACGGCGGTGTTCAGTGCTATCATGGCACTGGCACAGTTGGCTTCCGACCCCACGGCGCGGAACTCAAAACGGTTGCCCGTGAAAGCGAAAGGAGAGGTGCGGTTGCGGTCGGTATTGTCGATGAGCAGTTCGGGTATCTCGGGAATGTCAAGCTCCATCTTCTGCTTGCCTGCGATGGTGAACAGGTCGTCTTTGTCGGCCTTTTCAATGTGCTCGAGCAACTCCGACACTTGTTTGCCGAGGAAAGAGGAGATGATGGCTGGAGGAGCTTCGTTGGCGCCTAAGCGGTGAGCGTTGGTGGCGCTCATGATACTGGCTTTCAGTAGTCCGTTGTGGCGGTAAACGCCCATCAGTGTCTCGACCACGAAGGTCACGAAACGCAGGTTCTGTTCCGAGGTCTTGCCCGGAGCGTGGAGCAGCACGCCGGTGTCGGTGGCCAGACTCCAGTTGTTGTGCTTGCCCGAGCCGTTGATGCCGGCGAAAGGCTTTTCGTGGAGCAACACACGGAAACTGTGTTTGCGGGCCACTTTCTTCATCAGACTCATCAGCAGCATGTTGTGGTCGATGGCTAAGTTGGTCTCCTCGAAGATGGGTGCCAACTCAAACTGGTTGGGGGCCACCTCGTTGTGACGTGTCTTCACGGGGATGCCTAACTCCAGCGCCTGCACCTCCAAGTCTTTCATGAAAGCCTGCACGCGGTCAGGGATGATGCCGAAATAGTGGTCATCCATCTGCTGGTTCTTGGCCGAGTCGTGTCCCATCAACGTGCGACCGGTGAGCAACAGGTCAGGACGGGCGGAGTAGAGGTCCTCATCCACAAGAAAATATTCTTGTTCCCATCCTAAGTTGGTAATCACTTTCTTCACCTGCGGGTCAAAGTAGCGGGCTACGGCAGCAGCCGCCTCGTTTACTGCACGCAAGGCGCGTTTCAGCGGTGCCTTATAGTCGAGGGCCTCGCCTGTGAACGAGATGAAAATGGTGGGGATACAAAGCGTGTCGTCGATGATGAAGACAGGCGACGTGGGGTCCCATGCCGAGTAGCCGCGGGCCTCAAAGGTGGCACGGATGCCGCCAGAGGGGAAAGAGGAGGCGTCAGGCTCTTGTTGCACGAGCAACTTGCCGCTGAACTCTTCAAGCATGCCGCCCTTGCCGTCGTGCTCGATGAAGGCGTCGTGCTTCTCGGCGGTGCCCTCAGTCAGGGGTTGGAACCAATGGGTGTAGTGGGTCACACCTTGTTCTTCGGCCCATTGCTTCATGCCTTTGGCCACAGCATCGGCGATGGAGCGGTCGAGCGGCGCACCGTTGTCTATCACGTCAATCATCTGTTCATAGACATCGCGTTGTAGATACTTAAACATCTTGGAACGGGTGAACACATACTTGGCGAAATACTCCGACGGGCGCTCCGTAGGCATGGTTACCTCCAACGGTTTCTTGGCAAACGCCTTTTCTACGACTTGAAATCTTAGGTTCGACATGGGAGTTGAGAGTGTTGATTATTGAGTGTTGAATGATGAGTGTTGACGGGTTGTTGAGGTCTATGACCGAAAAATAATGAGTTGTCGCTGGCGCGATGATGGAATGGTGAATTGTAAACCTTCCTCATTTTTCGCTGCAAAGGTAGTGCAAGTTGAGCGAAGTACAAAATGAAAGACTGTGTTTTTCTTTTTTTATTCCGAAACACTACTCTCATCATGAACATTCGTCATTCAACATTCAACAATCGCCGAGGCGACAATTTTTCGGACAGAGTCCTCAACAACTCGTCAACATTCAACATTCAAAACTCAACATTCAAAACTCAACATTCATCATTCTCTCAACCGCTTCTTCGCAGTCGGCGCGGTTACCAAAGGCGGTGAGGCGCACATAACCCTCACCCGAAGGACCGAATCCCACTCCTGGCGTACAGACCACCGATGCGCTGTAGAGCAATTGCTCAAAGAAACGCCACGAGGGGGTGTCACCGGGCGTCTTCACCCATAGATATGGGGCGTTCTCACCACCATACACGCGCAACCCCGTGCTCTTGAGTTTGTCGAGCATCAAATGGGCGTTGCCCATATAGTAATCGATGACCGCTTGCACCTGTTCCGCTCCCTCGGATGTGTAGATGGCTGCCGCGGCACGCTGACTGATATAACTCGCGCCATTGAACTTCGTGCATTGTCGTCTGTTCCATAAGGGATTGAGCGCCACTCGCTCGCCGTTCACGTTGGTCACCGTCAGTTCCTTCGGTATCACCGTATAACCGCAGCGCACACCCGTGAATCCCGCCGTTTTAGAATAGCTGCGGAACTCGATGGCCACTTTTCGTGCCCCACGGATCTCATAGATAGAGTGGGGGATGGCGGGGTCTTGAATATAACGTTCGTAGGCCGCATCAAAGAGGATGAGTGTATCGTTGTGGATGGCATAATTCACCCATCGCCGCAGTTCTTCCTTGGTGAGCACCATACCGGTGGGATTGTTGGGGTAGCAGAGGTAGATGATATCAACACGGTGCTTGGGAATCTGTGGGGTAAATCCGTTTGCGGCGTTACAACTGAGGTAGGTGACACGGCTCCAACGTCCGTTGACACTTTCGCCAGCCCTGCCGTTCATCACATTCGCATCGATATAAACGGGATAGATGGGGTCGGTCACTGCCATGCTGTTATCCCACCGAAGCAGCTCGCCGATGTTTCCCGTGTCGCTTTTGGCTCCGTCGTTGATAAAAATCTCTCCGGGGTCCAGATGGATGCCCCGTTGCAGGAAGTCGTTTCTGACGATGGCCTCCCGCAAGAAGTCGTAACCCTGTTCCGGGCCGTAACCATGAAAGGTGTCGGGATGTGCCATCTCATTCACGGCCTGATGCATGGCATCAATCACTGCCGGGCAAAGCGGTTGCGTCACATCGCCGATGCCGAGACTGATGACACGCTCTTTGGGGTGTGTCACTTTATAGGCATTGACTTTTTTGGCAATGTCGGCAAAGAGATAATTGTCCGACAATTTGAGAAAATGTTCGTTGATGAGTGGCATATTTCTTGAATATTTCTGCAAAGATACGACATTTTGCCATATAATTGCAAATAATTGTCGCGTTTTATTTTAAAATTTGAAATATTTCTTTCAAATTGATGCGGATTTAATCAAATTAATGCCGATTTGTAAAAATATAAGGCGGAATGCACATCACGTGTCATTCCGCCTTGACGGTGTAATTGTCATGCCTTTTCAGGGAGATGTATCACATCACCCCAATCCAGCGCAAGATATCGTTGAGGTTGGCCACCACCATCAGCAGCAAGAGGATGCCCATACCCGTATATTCAGCATAGGTCATGAACTTGTCGCTCGGTTTCTTGCCGGTAATCATCTCCCAAAGGAGGAAGAGCACATGGCCGCCGTCGAGGGCGGGGATGGGCAAGATGTTCATGAAAGCGAGGATGATGCTCAAAAAGGCTGTCATGCGCCAGAACATCATCCAGTCCCACTCGGCGGGGAAGAGGCTGCCGATGGCACCGAAACCGCCTAACGACTTAGCGCCGTCGGAGGTGAACACATACTTCAGGTCATCGACATATCCGCGGAGCACGCCCACGCCATAACTGATGCCGGCGGGGAAACTCTCGAGGAAGCCGTATTCCAACTTCGTTTCTTTGTAAAGCGTGTAGATAGAGGTCTTGACGACGCCGAGGCTTAAGTCGGGATTGAGCGTCACGGCCAGGGTGTCAATCGTGCCGGTGTCCTGATGTTGGAAGGCCACGGTGGTCTGCCGTACCTTCATGCTGTCGGCAGGGGTCTTGGCTTGGGCCAGGGCGTCGGCCAAACGGCCACGCTCATCATCAAAGGTCACCCAACAGTCGACGGGTTTGCCGCCGAGGGCTACGATTTTATCGCCTTTCTTCATGCCTAATTGTGCGGCTGGGGTGTCGGCTACCACGCTGTCCACCTCAGCGGGAACAAACGGGGCGGCGAAGACGGGCTGTTTCTTCAGCATGTCGAGCAGACTGAGTTCCTCGGTGATGGGTATCGATACCTTCTTGTCGCCGCGCATCACATCCACACGTTCGGCATCGGTGATGGCACGGAACAAATCCACATCATATTTCTTGAACTCTTTCTTGTCGGTGCCCACCAGGATGTCACCATCTTGGAATCCGAGAGCCTTGGCCGAGGCATTGAACTTCATGCCCATGTTCATGTCCTTCACAGCGATGTAGGAATCGCCCCAATGGAAGAGCACCATCGAGTAGATGAACAATGCCAACAGGAAATTGACCAACACACCGCCAATCATGATGAGCAGACGCTGCCAAGCGGGCTTGGTGCGGAACTCCCAGGGTTTGGGGTCGTCGTCTAACTTCTGATTGGTCTCATCCACCATGCCGGAGATGGCACAGTAACCGCCCAAGGGCAGCCAGCCAATACCGTATTCCGTACCTACATACTCTTTCACCTTGTGTTCATTGCCTTCTTCATCTTTCTCAATCTTCTCAGGCACCACCTCTGGTTTCAAATGAAACAGTTTGCGCACCCATTTGTCGTAGGTGCTGGCGATGTGGAACTTAGGATTAAAAAACAGATAAAACTTATTGACGCGTACCTTGAACAGGCGGGCGAAGAAAAAGTGTCCGCCCTCGTGCAGCAGCACCAACAGCGAGATTGACAGCATAAACTGTAACAGGCGTATCAAAAAAACTTCCACTTGAAATAAATATAAATTAAAAATTAAAGAATTTAAAAATGAAGAATTAAAGAATTACAGAATTATTTTGCCAACAGTTCTGAGGCGATTCTTCGCGCTTCGGCATCGGTGGCGACGTAGATGTCGTAGTCGGGTGAAGCATCGAAGGTGGCGGTGTCCATCGTCTCGGCGATGATGTCGCCCATGGCGAGGAAGGAACAGCGGTCTTCGAGGAAGGCGCGGTTCACCACCTCGTTGGCGGCATTCACAATGCAGGGCATATTGCCTCCCCGCTTGATGGCTTCGAAGGCGAGCGCCAGACAGCGGAATTTCTCCAGGTCGGGTTCAAAGAACTCTAAAGGATGGGCAAACCAGTCAAGGCGCTTCTCCGACAATGACAGCCGCTCAGGGTAAGTGAAAGCATACTGGATGGGCAACCGCATATCGGGCACACCCAACTGCGCCTTGACGGCTCCGTCGCGGAATTGAACGGCACTGTGGACGATAGACTGCGGATGCACCAACACCTGGATGCGGTCGGCGGGCACGCCGAAAAGCCATTTGGCCTCCATCACCTCAAAACCTTTGTTCATCATGGTGGCACTGTCGATGGTGATTTTCGCACCCATGTCCCATGTGGGGTGACGCAGCGCGTCGGCCTTCGTCACTGTAGCCAGTCGCTCGCGACTGAATGTGCGGAAGGGTCCGCCGCTGGCCGTGAGCAGAATCTTTTCTATCTCGTTGTCATCCTCGCCGACCAATGATTGGAAGATGGCAGAGTGTTCGCTATCGACAGGCAGGATGGGCGCATGGTATTCTAAGGCCAACTGGCAAATCAGTTCGCCGGCAACCACCAGGGTCTCTTTGTTGGCCAGACATATCTTTTTCCGTGCTTTGATGGCATGGATAGTGGGGGAGAGGCCTGCAAAACCCA
>JAEEGL014534123.1_pt1 | contig 10816 bp, 7 predicted proteins | sample 9134231 | NCBI WGS metagenome assembly JAEEGL01 (sample SAMN16246548, study PRJNA631951) | gut metagenome | biome: gut microbiome; feature: rumen; material: fiber-attached | host: Bos | place: Iran: Karaj | collected 2018-10
ATCCAGAATGTTACAGATGAAAATGGTCTTATAAATGACCTTGGTATGGACAACACAGCTAAGATCAAGAAGGATGCAGCTATCGCAAAGGCTCAGGCCGACAGGGACGTGGCAATTGCAAAGGCTGAGGCTGACAAAGCTGCCAACGATGCAAGAGTTCTTGCTCAGACTGAGATCGCCGAAAAGAATAATGCCCTTGCCATTAAGCAGGCAGAACTTAAAAAGGAAGCTGATACAGCCGGTGCTATTGCCGATGCTGCATATCAGATCCAGGAACAGGAACAGCAGAAATCCATTCAGACAGCTACAGTAAACGCCCAGATCGCAAAGGCTGAGCGTGAAGCTGAACTGAGACAGAAGGAAGTACTTGTAAAGCAGCAGGAACTTGCTGCTGAGATTGAGAAAAAAGCCGATGCTGAAAAGTATCAGGCTGAGAAGAAAGCTGAAGCTGAACTTGTACAGCGCCAGAAAAAAGCTGAGGCTGCAAAGTACGAGCAGGAGCGTGAGGCTGATGCCAGAAAGGCACTGGCTGAAGCTCAGAAGTTCGCTGCAGAGCAGGAAGCAGCTGGTATCAAGGCAAAGTATGATGCAGAGGCAGCAGGTATTGCTGCAAAAGGTCGTGCCGAAGCTGAAGCAATCAAGGCGAAAGGTCTTGCAGAAGCTGAAGCAATGGAGAAGAAAGCAGAAGCTTATAAGAAGTACAATGGAGCTGCTATGGCTGAGATGATGATCAAGATCATGCCTGAAATGGCTGCAGAGATTGCAAAGCCTCTTTCACAGATCGACAAGATCAACATCTATGGCACAGCAGATGGCTCAAATGGTGCAGCCCAGATTTCCGGAAATATGCCTATTGTTATGAAACAGGTATTTGATACCATGTCAGAAGCAACCGGCGTAGATTTCACAGAGATCATGAGAGCCGGAACCTACGATGCCAAGGTCAATAAGAACATAACTCTTTCCGGAGCAGATGTATCCGTTGAATCAAAAGAAGTTGCACCACAGACATAAGGTAATGCCAATTTTATATTGATATGCGAATCATTCGCACAAGTCGTAGATTTGCATAATAAAAAAACAGGTAAATGTCGATTTCTATGAATAACATGAAATGAGACATTTGCCTGTTTTTGAATTTTGCAAATCTAGACGCGGAGAAGTGAGCAGAGCAATGTAAAATGGCTTACCTCAGTGCCTGCTCGATATCAGCAATGAGGTCTTCCTTGTCCTCAAGTCCACAGGACATTCTTACAAGTCCGGCTGGGATTCCGGCAGCCTCAAGCTGCTCATCTGTGAGCTGTCTGTGCGTGGAGGTTGCAGGGTTAAGGCAGCAGGTACGTGCATCTGCTACGTGTGTCTCAATCGCTGCAAGCTTAAGCTTCTTCATAAAGCTCTCGGCAGCAGCACGTCCGCCCTTAAGCTCAAAGGATACAACGCCGCATCCGCCGTTTGGCATATACTTCTTGGCAATTTCATAATACTTATCAGACTCAAGTCCCGGGTAGCTTACCTTGGCAACTTCAGGCTGTGCCTCTAGGAATTTCGCAACGGCGAGACCGTTCTCAACGTGCTTGGGCATACGTACGTGAAGTGACTCAAGACCGAGATTTAAAAGAAATGCGTTCTGAGGAGACTGGATGCTTCCGAAATCACGCATGAGCTGTGCAGTACACTTTGTGATGAAGGCACCCTCTTTTCCAAATCTCTCTGCGTATGTTATTCCGTGATAGGAATCATCCGGCTGGCAAAGACCGGGGAACTTGTCTGCGTGAGCCATCCAGTCAAACTTTCCTGAATCGACGATGCATCCGCCAACGCCGGCTCCGTGGCCATCCATATATTTGGTAGTTGAATGAGTTACTATATCAGCGCCCCACTCAATAGGTCTGCAGTTAACAGGAGTAGGGAAGGTGTTGTCAACGATAAGAGGAACACCGTGCTCATGAGCTACTTTTGCAAACTTCTCAATATCAAGAACCGTAAGAGCAGGGTTGGCAATAGTCTCTCCGAACATCGCTCTTGTATTTTCTTTGAAAGCTGCGTTAAGCTCAGCTTCGTCTGCATCAGGGGAAACAAATGTAACTTCGATTCCCATCTTTGCCATTGTTACGGCAATGAGATTGAAGGTTCCGCCGTAGATAGATGAAGAAGCAACGATGTGGCTTCCGCATTCGCAGATATTAAACAGGGCAAAAAAGTTTGCGGCCTGTCCTGAAGAAGTGAGCATGGCAGCAGTTCCGCCTTCGAGAGCAGCAATCTTGGCAGCTACATAATCGTTTGTGGGATTCTGAAGCCTTGTATAGAAATATCCGGAAGCCTCAAGGTCGAAGAGCTTACCCATATCTTCGCTGGTGTCATATTTGAAAGTTGTAGACTGTATAATAGGAATCTGGCGAGGTTCACCGTTTCCCGGCCTGTATCCGGCCTGAACACATTTTGTGCCGATTTTCTTGTTGTTCATATCTTAGCTCCTGTTCTGTATATTTGAGTTCACTTTAACGCGTTACACTCATAAAATACAATATCACATTTTATATTAAAACACTACGCCAATTATGACATGATAATATTGCGAAGTCTTCTGGTGAGATGTCCTGTTCCGTAGTCTTTCATCTGAGTGAGCATGATCATGGTGGTTCTGGAGGCAGGATCGTTCATGAAGTAAGCACCAAGCCATCCGTCCCAACCATATTCTCCCTTGTGTCCGATGATGAGGGCTTTTTCGGGATCAGTCATGATTCTCATAAGGTTGCTGTAGGTGTGGCCTTCAAGACCGTGCCAGTTATCAAAGGCGTGCTGTGGGCCTTCCATAAGCGCAGACTTGGTCATGAAATCTACAGTAGCCAGGGTCAGGATCTCTTTCCCCTTATAGGTTCCGTTATTCATCAGCATTTCGCCAAAGTGTGAATAATCATCAAGAGTGGAGAAAAGACCTGCTCCGCCGGATTCGAAGGCATTCTTATTGCCGTCATCCCTTATCAGGAGATTGTTTCCGGAATATTCCCTGAATTCTCCCTTAGAGATTTCATAAATCTTCGAAAGCCGTGATTTCTTGTCCTCCGGTACATAGAAGCCGGTATCCTTCATCTCCAGGGGATCAAAGAGGCGCTCCTGCAGGAACTCGCTGAATTTCTGTCCGGACACTTTCTCTATTACAGCCCCAAGAACGTCAGCACTGGTGCCATATTGGAAGTTGCTTCCCGGAATAAACTGAAGAGGGAAAGTTCCGATCTTCTCAGCAAATTCGAGAGTTGTCATCTGATCATCGGTATCAAGTCTTCTGCCTGCTTCCAGGAAAAGAACTGTAGTAGCGCTTTCAGCCTCAGTGTTTATTCCCGGGTAAACAAGACCGGAAGTCATGTTAAGAAGGTCAATGATGCGAACCTGTTTGTCATCGGGAAGTTTCTGAACCTTGCCATCTATGATGCAGGTCTGTTTTTTGAAACTGTCGATAAAGTGGGAGACAGGCTCGTTCAGGTCTATTATGCCGTCCTGCATAAGAAGCATTGTGGCAGCGGCTGTCACGGGCTTGGACTGGGAGTACAGATGGGCAATTGTGTCACGGTCCATGGGCTTGCCGGCTGCTATATCGGCATGACCGCTCTGGGCATAGTATGTTTCATTGCCGTCCTGAATTACCAAAAGGTTAACTCCGGCTACTTCTTTGTTCTCAACAGCCCTGTCCATAGCGGCCTGTATAAGCTTTTGTTTATCGCGCATATGATTATCCTTTCGCTTGATTGATTCAAAAAACACAGTACTGAAATTCATTTTATCACTAAAATCCTGAATTCCTAGTACTGTGTTTGTCTTTTCCTAATCAATAATTGCGCATTTAAAACTAATTAGAGATTGCCGACTGGATTTTCTTCATGGCTGATCTTATGGGACGATAGAGCACCAGCATCAGAACGAAGTTGCCTCCGCAGTGAACGAAATCCCATGGAATTCCGGCAACCCACCAGACAAATCCCGATCTGAGACCGCTCATAAAGCCTCCGCCGGCCCAGCCGATAACTACATAGACTATCGAGCAGAGAGCGCCAAAGAAAAGGCCGAATACCCCTGAGACGACGGCCCAGAAAAGGGCTGAATCATTTTTGCGAAGGAGCCATGCGGTCAGCACCAAAAGAGGCCAGATGTACAGATACATGATCCACCACAGGTTCATGCCGTAAATACAGCCCTCTATAAGGATAAAGACCGGAACGACAGCCACTATTTTCCATCCGAAAAACAATGTGAACATAATGAGCCAGAAGCTTGTCAGCTCAATGTTTGGAAGGAAAGCGAGTGCTGCCTTGCAAACCTCTATAACAGCTACCATAAGGCCGATCTGCGCGATGTCCTGAATTGAAATTTTGGTTATATTACTGTGCCTTTTCATACTTCCAAGTATACTTGTCACCATCAGTTACAGGCTGTGAATCTGCGCCATACATGCCATAGTCGTCATTTACATAGAGTGACCAGTAAGCTCCGTCTGTAGCATAATCAGCTGTCTCACCGTTGATTGTTGAGATCATGATTCCGTACTCACTGTCAGCGCCTTCATAGGAAAAGCCCTTGTCTCCGAGCTCGTCCATAGCCTGACGAAGAAACTCTGCATCTGTGTCGAGGGTGTAGTCTGTTGCTGAACCTTCACTGTTAACAACTTCAAGTGTGATGTGCTTGCCGCCTGCAGTTGGCTTTGCGCCGAACTTGTTCCAGATTACTGCAAAAAGAGCTACCAAAACAGCAAGGCATACAACTCCGATTACGATTTTCTTTGTGTTGTTTTTCATAATTGTTCTCCCTTATATAATGAATTATTTGGTTATGGTAAACGGGGGAAGATTGGCAGAATTTGCGTAACAATAGAAAAACCTCCGTAAAAACGAAGGCCTGCACAACAAAAGAAAACAAATGACGATTCATTTGCTCCTTAGCTTCGTACAGCCAATTCCTCGTGGCCCGGTAAACCCATGTACAGCGACAGGCAGGTCTCCCGACTTATCGATTCAGCATAAGCAGCGCTTTGACTTCCCTTCCCGGATTGCTCCAGTGGCTCATAAACCAAAGCTTTCGAAATACGGTGACGAGATCGCGCGGGACTCACACCCGCTTCCCTTTTCACCTGCACAGTGAATTATCACCTGCAGACACCTTCCGCTTTATGAAATTGCAGATATCTGTTGATATCCTTGCATATGATAACATATGAGACTTAGAAGTACAAATTTCTTTGAATTCAGCGTACAATATAGGGTAATAAATGTATTGGGATTGTCGGGGGATTCTATGAAACTGATTCACATTTCTGACCTTCATCTTGGGAAAAGAGTTAACGAATTTCCCATGATAGAGGATCAAAAGTATATCCTTTTAAAGATCATTAACATAATAGATGAGATAAAACCTGACGGTGTGATAATCGCAGGCGATGTCTACGACAAGTCTGTGCCTTCCGAGGATGCGGTAGGACTATGGGATGAGTTCCTTAACATGCTGGCTGAAAGGCACCTTCATGTCTATGCCATAAGTGGCAACCACGACTCTGCTGTGCGTTTTTCCCAGCACTCAAGAATTGTTGATATGGCGGGAATCCATCTATCACCGGTGTATAACGGAAAACTCAGCCATTTAACATTTGAGGATGAGTTTTCAAAAGAGTGTGGGGACGTGAACATCTACATGCTTCCTTTCGTAAAGCCGGCTAACGTGAGGGCTTTTTACCCTGAGGAAGACATTCAGAACTACACCGATGCTGTGAGGGTTGCCTTACAATATGCGGATGGATCCGGAACCGTCGATGAAGAAAGAAGTCTGGCAGCAGGCGTCGACACAAACGCAAGGAATATCCTCGTTGCCCATCAGTTTGTTACCGGAGCTGAGCGCTGTGAATCAGAGGAGATTACAGTGGGCGGTCTGGATAATGTGGATGCTTCGGTTTTTGACGCTTTCGATTACGTGGCCCTTGGACATATTCACGGTCCGCAGTTTGTGAAACGAGAAACTGTCAGATACAGCGGAACTCCTCTCAAATACTCTTTTTCCGAGAAAGATCATCACAAGTCGGTGACGGTGATAGAGCTTGGTAAGAAGGGCGAAGTGGAGATTGATAAGATCCCGCTCGTACCGGAAAAAGATATGAGGCAGATAAAGGGAACCTATGAGGAGCTCACGGATAAAAAGAACTACGAAGGAACTAACACTCAGGACTATATCCACGCTGTCTTAACTGATGAAGAGGATGTGCCGGATGCCATAAGTAAGCTGCGAATCATCTATCCGAATCTGATGAAGCTGACCTACGACAACAAACGCACCAGGGAAAACAAGGTGATCGACGGAGCAGCAGATGTTGACAGTAAGTCACCCATCGAGCTGTTTGAGGAATTCTACGAGATGCAGAACAATCAGGAGATGAGTGCTGAACAGAAGGAACTGGTGACAGGACTCATCGAAAGTATATGGAACAAGGAATAATAATTCATGAGACCGATAAAGATAACAATGTCAGCCTTTGGCCCATATGCCGGGGAGATAAATTTAAATATGGATGAGCTTGGAGAGAAGGGGCTTTATCTGATAACCGGAGATACCGGGGCAGGTAAGACCACGATTTTCGATGCCATCTGCTTTGTTTTGTTCGGCGAAGCCAGCGGAGGCAGCAGAGAAGCTACAATGCTGCGGTCCAAGTATGCCCAGCCCGATACACCTACTTTTGTAGAGATGTTTTTTGTACATGCGGGAAAAGAGTATTACATAAAGCGCAATCCGGAGTATATGCGCCCGGCAAAGCGCGGTGATGGAGTAAAGAAGGAACTTCCAAATGCTGAGCTTCATATGCCTGACGGTACTGTCATTACCAAAGTCAGGGATGTAAATACAGCAGTTGTGGAGCTTCTTGGAATTGACAGAGGGCAGTTTTCGCAGATTGCAATGCTGGCCCAGGGAGACTTTTTAAAGCTTCTTCTTGCAGATACCAAAGAGAGACAGGAAATCTTCAGGAAGTTGTTTAAAACGGAGTATTATCAGACTCTTCAGTTTAAGCTTGAGGATGAACGCAAGAAGAGCTACGGAATCTGTGAGGACGCCAAAAAGAGTGTAAAGCAGTATATTTCAGGAATTCAGTGCCCAGAGACTAATCCGCTGACTATCCGCGTGGATAAAGCGAAGGCAGGAGAACTGTTTATGGAGGATGTTCTTTCCGTAATAGAGGAGCTTCTTTCAGAGGATATGGCCGCCAGAGATAAGGCAAAGGAGCAGATAGATGCTCTGGATAAAGAGCTGGCGATAGTAAATCAGAATATCGGTAAGGCGCAGCAGCTTGAAAAGGCGAAGGCTGATCTTAACAAGGCAAATTCGGAACTTGATGCAGAACTTCCAAGACAGCAGGAGCTACAGGAAGTGCTTACAAAAGCGGAAAAAGAACTGCCTAAAAAGGAAGAAATTCAAAGGCAGCAGGCCCAGGTAGAGGCTGAACTTCCAAGATACAAGGAGTACGAGGATGTTGTGGCCGCGGCAGCAGAGCTTTCAAATGCTATTAAAGCAGGAGACAAGGCTATTGCTGCAGCTTCCGAAACTGTGAAGGAGATTTCCGGGCAGCAGGAGAACCTTAAGAAAGAGCTTGAGGAGTACAAGGATGCGGGCATCGATAAGGAAAAGCTTCTTGCCGAGAAAAACAACCTGGAGGACAGGTACAGAAGCCTTAAGGATATTGCCGGTAAAATAGCAGCACTGAAGAAAGATGAGAAAATCCTGATACAATCCAGAGATTCCTATAAAAAGCTTGATGCCGAGTATCAGGAAAAGAACAACTACTACGAGCACATATTCAAACTATACAGGGACAGTCAGGCGGGAGTTCTGGCAGCAACTCTCAAAGAGGGAGAACCATGCCCGGTGTGCGGATCAAAGGTTCATCCAATGCCTGCGGATCAGACGGTGGCAGCTCCTACAGATGCTGAACTTAAGGAAGTAAAAACAGAAGCCGATGGAGCCAGATTGGCAGCAGAACGCGCCAGCAGGAAGTGTGGGGAGCTGGGAAGCTCTTTTGATACAAACCTTAAAAATATACTTGAATCATATGCAAAGCTTGGTCATGGCGAAAATACAGCAGACTGCAATTTGGAAACGATAAGCAAAGATATAAGTAACAGAATTGATGAAATTGCAGCCAAAGCCATGGACATTCAGGAAAAGATAGCGCAGGAGGTAAGGAGACTTTCAAGGAAGGATGAAATTGAGAAAGTATTGCCAAGGCTTGAAAAGGAGATTGAGGAATTAAGGAAAAAAGAGCTGTCTTTAAAAGAAAAGCTTGCTGCAGACAAATCCGCATTTGAAGCAAACAATAAGCAGAGCGCTGCGCTTAAAGAAAGCTTTAAGTATGAGAGCAGGAACGCGGCGGAGAAAAGAATTCTGGAGCTTAAGAAAGAAGCGCAGGATATTCAGAGTTCTTTTGAAAAAGCAGACAGAGAGATGAAGGCTTATGTTGAGCGTGTAAGTCTCTTAAAGGGCAGGATCAAGGGACTTCAAGAGACTGTAGATAAGTCCGAAAAAGTCGAACTTGAAGCCGAACTTGGTAAGAAGGATGAGCTGGAAGGAAAGCGCACCCTGCAGAACGGAGTATATACCGAGGCAAATTCAAGGATAGAGGCAAATGAGGCAGTAAGGACAGGCATTGACAGAAAACAGTCAGAACTTTCGGAGGCTGAAAAGAAGCTGGCGTGGGTATCTTCGCTGTCTGATACGGCCAGCGGAAAACTCTCAGGCAAGGAGAAGATCATGCTTGAGACCTACATCCAGACAACCTATTTTGACAGGATCATTGCCAGGGCAAATCTTCGCTTTATGAAGATGTCCGATGCGCAGTATGAGCTGAAACGCCTTGAAGAAGCTGCAAATAACCGTGGTCAGAGCGGCCTTGACCTTGGCGTAATCGACCACTACAATGGGACACAGCGAAGCGTCAAGACCTTATCCGGAGGAGAGTCCTTTATGGCGGCTCTTTCGCTGGCACTTGGCCTTTCGGACGAGATACAGTCATCTGCAGGAGGCATTCAGATAGATACAATGTTTGTGGATGAGGGATTTGGAACCCTTGATTCGGATTCTCTGGAGCTTGCGTATAATGCTCTTGCCGGACTTACCGAGGGCAACAGACTTGTCGGTATTATTTCTCACGTCTCCGAGCTCAAGGACAAAATAGACAGACAAATTGTTGTAACCAAGGAGAAGAGCGGTGGCAGCAAAGCTGTAATAAATGTATAGGAATAGGTAATTAAATGGCAACACAGAACAGAAGAGAATATATGACACAGACTCCGGTACCCAAGCTGATCCTGACACTTTCAGTGCCAACAATCATCAGTATGATGGTTACCGCGATCTACAATACGGCAGACACATTTTTTGTTGCCAGAGTTTCACATGATCCTACGGTGAACACGGCAGCCACGGCGGCAGTGGGACTGGTGTTTACGGTAATGGCCCTCATTCAGGCTACCGGTTTTTTTTGCGGACACGGTTCAGGAAACTATTTGTCCAGAATGCTTGGCGCAGGCAATCATAAGGAGGCAAACGAGATGGCTTCTACAGGTTTTGCCTTGGCTCTGATTCTGGGAGTTATGTTCGCAATCGTGGGTAATATCTTTGCGGATTCAATTTCGGCATTTCTCGGTTCCGGGGCTACCTCTCAGACCTTGGAGTTTACCGGGCAGTACATGAGGATAATTCTTCTGGGCGCTCCTTTCATGATGGCCCAGTTTGTTATAAACAATCAGCTCAGGTTCCAGGGAAGTGCCTATGTGGCCATGATTGGCCTTATGTGCGGAGCACTCATGAACATTATCCTGGACCCGCTTTTGATCCTTGGTTTTCACATGGGCGTAAGAGGGGCTGCCATTGCTACTGTCATGGGACAGTTTACCAGCTTCTGCGTTCTTCTTGTTGGAACAAGCAAAGGAGAGAATATCAAGCTCTCTATAGCTAATGTACATATTAATTGGCACTATATTAAGGAGATAGTAAACGGCGGTGCACCTTCTCTTTTCCGACAGGGACTGGCAGCTATCTCTACATTGATACTGAATCATACGGCAGGAAGCATTGGCTCGGATGCTGCCATAGCAGGCATGAGTGTTGCTTCAAGAGTCATGATCATGATGGCATCTGCGCTCATTGGTTTCGGACAGGGCTATCAGCCGGTTTGTTCCTTTAACTATGGGGCCGGTCTTACAAAGAGGGTAAAAGAGGGGTTTAAGTTCTGCGTTAAGTATTCGACCATATTCCTGATCATGATAGGAACTGTGTGTTATATCTTTGCTCCCAGGATCATTGCATTCTTCTCAAAAGACCCTGCAGCTGTAGAGGTCGGAGTTGCAGCCCTGAGGTTCCAGTCGATTACCTTGCCCCTTTCCGGAGCAATCGTCATCAGTAATATGATGCTTCAGTCCATAGGAAAGGGAGTGAAGGCATCAATTACTGCTTCTGCAAGAAACGGTTTCTGCTTTATTCCACTGATACTGATCCTGCCACAGGTTTTAGGTATCAGAGGTGTTGAGATGGCACAGCCCTGTGCAGATGTTTTGTCACTGCTGATCGCTGTTCCGATGGCCCTCACAGAACTTAAAAAGTTCAATGACTAAAATTACAATTTAGTAATAAATGTAAATTCATGTTTTTATTGTGAAATAACAGTGCTATAATTTGGGGAAAATGTGACAGAAGATTTATGGAGGATGGGTAATGATCAACGAGAGCTACAAGAGTATGCTTGGCGCTAAGTCAGTTATCAGGGAACTTTCTGAGTACGCCACTGCTAGGGGCA
>JAEEGL014964337.1_pt1 | contig 10816 bp, 3 predicted proteins | sample 9134231 | NCBI WGS metagenome assembly JAEEGL01 (sample SAMN16246548, study PRJNA631951) | gut metagenome | biome: gut microbiome; feature: rumen; material: fiber-attached | host: Bos | place: Iran: Karaj | collected 2018-10
ATTTGAGGTTAGGTGTTTCTAGTCCTATGTGTTTATGGGGTTTCGTAGGACTGATTTGAGGTAAGGCCTCTCTAGTCCTATGTGTTTATAGGGTTTCGTAGGACTGATTTGAGGTAAGGCCTCTCTAGTCCTATGTGTTTATAGGGTTTCGTAGGACTGATTTGAGGTGAGGCCTCTCTAGTCCTATCTCTGTGCCTCATGCCGTAGGACTAAATTGCACTCAGGTGTTTCCAGTCCTATCTCTGCGCCTCATGCCGTAGGACTAAATTGCACTCAGGTGTTTCCAGTCCTATTTTTGCTCCTCATGCCATAGGACTAAAATGCACTCAGGCGTTTTCAGTCCTATTTCAGCGCCTCATGCCATAGGACTAAATTGCACTCAGGCATTTCCAGTCCTATTTCAGTGCACCATGCATCGAAAGCACCTGCGCTCCTACCTTCAATAGAAGGTAATAAGCTGCGCCAGCGCGCCTATCAGTGAATTCTCGTCGGGGTAGAATTCTGCGTGCTGGACGCCGTCCTTCAGGGTGTCACCCTCTTTGACTTCTCCGGTGATCTGGAGGAAGCCCAGGCTCTCGCTTTTGCCTATGTATTTGGCGAATTCGGAGAGCTGCTTGGCGGACCTGTCGGTCTCGACTTTGTCCTGGACCTCAGCGTAGAGGTCATTTATGTATGCGGGGTTCTCGCGGAGCTGGTTGATGAGCCTTCCGTAGGCGGCCTGCATGTACTGAAGCTGTCTGGACATGCGCTCCTGGTTGGTGCCTTCTCCCACGGACATTCTGGCACGCAAAAACTTCTCCGCCTGCTCGTCGGAGAGCAGCACCTCTGCTCCGTCGGTGAACTCGGGATCCACAGCGGTCAGGTCGCCATCGATCGTTACCATGACGCCGCCGATGGCGTTGTTGAACGCGCCTATATCGTCCATGTTGATGGCGTAGTATCCGTCGATCTCCAGGCCTCCCAGGAGGTTCGACACCGCGAAGACGGTGTTTTCATTTCGCTCTTCGCTGTCTCTGCCGTACCAGTGCGCGATGCAAAGCTGCTCCGGATACGTGCCTATGTACTCGCCTTTGTCGTCCAGCATGGGAACGTCCATGATGGTGTCGCGGTTCAGCAGTATGAAGCCATATGAATCCTGGCTTCTGTTGATCACCATCAGCATCAGGAAGTCCGCCATCTCGCCGTGGTCGTCGCCGGGAGCTTTGCCGGTACCGTCGGTGCCGATGAAGAGATAGCTCCTGATGTCGTCGGTATATATGTACTCTTTGTCGCCAAAGATCAGTACGTTTTCCTCGCCGGTCTCCTCCTCGTCGGATCCGTCTTCGGAGGCCTGCTCTTCTGAGGGTTTTTTGCCCCAGTCGCCGGTGTCGCCGAAACGCCCTTCCTCTCCGTCAGAGTTACGGTCGATCAGATGCATCACCAGCGCAAGTCCTCCGGCCAGCAGCCCTAGGATCACAAGGCCCGCGATGATCTTCGTTATTAATATTTTCCTGTTGGGATTTGTATCGTATCTCATGTTTCAAAACATACTAAAACACAGTCCGTCATCGGTCCCCCCGTGCCGGCTGTGAGTGGATGTTGTTCTTGTTATAAGTGTTATCTCAGATCACTCACAATTTCATTACATACAAAAACACCGTTAACTACATGCCGGTAAAATATTTCCAATTCTCTCAATAACAGCCATGCTTATCCCGGATTTTTAACAATGAAATTCAATTTTTTATATTTTTTTTATAGTCGTTAAAGTGACTATAGTCAAGCGGGCAAGATTAATGTATAATAATGCGCGTGGTAGGTATAAAAAATGATTAGTTACGCACCTTTCTGGGAGACTCTCAAAAAATCAAAAGAGACCACATATACGCTTATCAACACTTACAAAGTCTCCAGTTCAACGATCGATAAGCTCAGAAATAACAAGAACATCACTACTTTGACCTTAAATGATCTTTGTAGGATTTTAGATTGCGGCGTAAACGATATTATGACCTATATACCTAGCGATGAAGAGTATAAACTGTAGGTTGTAATAATTATGCAACTTGTGATATTTTGGACAAAAAATCCATGTTAAGAAGTCGTTAAAAAATGTACGAAAAGAACGATTTTTATGAAAGCTGAGCCCTGCGCACAACGCAGGGTTGTTTATTTGCATTAAAAGGATCCCCCTGCCCTGCAGAAGGATCTCATATAGACGAAAAGACCCCCGCATCGTGTGATGCGGGGGTTTTTTGTTTTAAATGATATTTTTAGTATTCGCCGCCGTTTCTTCCTCTGTCGCTATCCATGGTGGTCTCAGCTTTGACGTTTATGCCTAGTACTGTATTGGCAACATGTTCCAGATGTGCAGCAGTTCCTGCCTTGAAAAGAATGTTATCATCTTTGGTAAGGTTCTTTTTAAGGAATTCTATCACATCTTTATGATACTGGAAGAATACAGCGTTCATGCCTGACTTTTGGCATTCATCAACGATATATTTGGAATCGTTTCTATATCCTATTACCAGATCAAGTGGATATTTGCATATCTCTCTCGCAAGATCTCTGTGAGCTTCCTCTGAACCTGATGCAAGAGTCGGCAAATAGCCTATTACCATTATCCTTCTTCCATTCGGTTTTAGAGGAAGATCGCAGATGGTCCTTACTGAAACAGCAGCGGAAAGGACAGTTATGCTGTAGCAGTCGACAAGAACATATCTGTCATCTAGCTTCATTAGATTCTGTCTGATACCTGACGGTCTGTATGAAAGGATCGCCTCTCTAATTTTTTCTTTGGGAACTCCATAGAATCTGCCAACAGCAAATGCTCCGACTGCGTTGATCACGTTATGCATTCCTGAAACGTTGACTTTCATTTCGAAAGGTTCTTCATTTTTGGAGCATACGTCAAAGGTTATGCTGTCGATATCATTTCTGACGTTCTCTGCCCAATAATCTGAATTGGCGATATGCTCAGCACTGTATCTTATAACCTTGAAGCCAGGGAATTCTTCCTTGGAAAGGTACTTGCACTCATTGTTGGCGAATACCGTTGCGCCTGGCTTCGCATGATCCAGCACCTTCAACGTTGATCTTATTGAAGATTCCAGTGAAACTTCTTCAGTCTCATCCAAATGTGCCCTTTCCAGATTGGTTATAATAACTGCTTCCGGAAGAACTTCATATGAGCAGTCAGAAGCGTGAGGCTCATGTATCTCCTGAAGATATAACTCATGATCAGGTGACAGATTCTGCAGTATTTCTCCTGCCGTGAACCAGGTGTTGTAATTCTTGTTCACATAAAGCGTGTTATACTGGCTGGATAATACTCTTCCTATGAGATCCTTGGTAGTCGTCTTGCCGGCATTGCCTGTGACAGCTACTGAAGGTATGTTGTGCTTTGATCTGATATAGTTGCAGATTCTGACGTAGGCTTCTCTTGAAGTTAATGTTTCAGGAAGCTTGATGGAGTAAACGCTGCTGCTGACCTCATCCGGGCTGATAATGATAGCAGGTCTCCTGTTCACGGCATCGATCAATGTCAACTTACCTCTGGTAACTATGGCAATATCACCGGACTTTAAAGACCATGAGGTACATGATACATTTCTAAGTCTGTTGATGTCATACTTGATCTTATCTTTTTCAGGAACCGGCAGATCCAGGACCTGACATACCTCCTTGATCGATATCTGCGGTATCATGTCGCTGTGTGATGATGGTACAGGCAGACTCTTAAGGATGGTATAACTTACAGGATAGTTGTTCTTCAAAGCAAATTCTTCCGCATAACTTCCTGCTTTGCAGTGTATGGTGAGATCAAGGCAGTTTTCGAAAGCATTATCCGCGATGTGTCCAACACTGTCAGGAATATATGCCTCTCTTAAAGCGCTGTTTGCGAAAGCCTTTTCTCCGACATCAGTAAGCCCATCATTGAACATCACTTCCTGAAGCTTGGTACAATTGCTGAATGCGCCCTCTTCAATGACCTTCAGGCCGGAGCCCATTTTGATCCTCTCAAGGCTGCCACAGTTACTGAAAGCATACTTACCTATATTGACTAAAGAATCAGGCAGCATCAGATTGGTCACTAATCCGCCCAAGAACGAATTATCACCTATTCTCTTAACAGATGACTGTGAATCAAAACTTCCAGGAATCTTTCGGTTCTGCATTCTGGTTTTGGCACCGCGTATTTCTGTTATGCCGTCGATCTTTCTGACGTAATAATAATCGCTTGCCAATACCTGTGACCTGTTAAGCACAACGCTCTTTCTCGTGATATGGAATGAGGTTCCGAATACGTTGTCCACGGTCTTTCCCATATCAGCATTCCTGCCGCCAGTGAAAAGAATTATATCTCCTCGTTTTACTATCTCAGAGAGTTTAGCGTTAAGCTTATCTCTGTCGTTAAAATATGATACATTTTTACCATAATCTTTCAGAGCTTCACTTAACTCATATACCTTTTCGCCAAAAATAAGCCAAGTATCGATTTTTTCATCTTTTATGGAAATTGCTATATTTTTGTAGAATTCGCTGGCTCTGCTTCCTAAATATGATACATCTCCAATCACGGCTATCTTCTTGTTATTTTCAGAGATATCCATCGCCGCCAACGCCTTTATAGTGGTTGGTAATGAAATTATATCGGCGCTTGCACAATCCAGATACAGCTTATATCCTCCAATGTTCATAAGCCCCTGGTGGATGCCTTCTCCTCTGAACTGAGAAAGTGATCCAATAATGCTTTCAGGTTCCAGTCCCAGATATCTTCCTATGGCAAAAGCTGCCAGAGCATTATATATATTATGGGTTCCGGGAACCTGTATCTCCGCATGGTATGTCCCTTCCTGATCGACAATATCAAATTCGGCCTTATTATCCTTGACCTGAACGTTCTTTGCCATATAGTCAGCATCGTTATTGATAGCAAAGGATATTACCTTTTTATCTGTTTCATATGCGGCAAGTTTACTATCATCATAGTTCAGGAAAGCCACGCCATTCTCAGGGAGATTACTGATCAAACTGGTTTTTTCATTAAATATATCCGCAATGGAATTATATTTATCAGTATGCTGATAACCGATATTTGTTATCAGACACATATCGCAGTTTATCATCCTGCCGCAAGCTTCGATACGACCGGGCGTAGATGCGTTGACCTCCTGAATATACAACTCATTCTCAGGAGTTAGTTTCTGTATTTCCTCACCTATATCGTGATATTCATTGATATCAGCCGAGCTCTTTAACAGATCGAACTTTTTATCGAGGGCGGAGGCGATCATATCCTTGGCAGTGGTTTTGCCCACGCTTCCGGTTATTGCCAGAGTCTTCACATCGTAGATGCCTTTGATCCAGGAGCATAATTTCTGATACTTTTCAGAAGGGTTGCTTACTATAACAGATGGGATCTTTTTGCCTTTTGGATCAACGAACTGCTTGCTGGTAAACAGCACCTTTGCTCCTCTTTCAAATGCAGATCTGGCTTCCTGTTCCTCGCTTGAATCAGTACGTCTGGAGAAGAAGAAACAATTCTCTTTTACCTCAAAATATCTGGCAGTGACAAAATCTGTTTCATATTCACGCAGGGATTGACGGATCGTATTAGGATCTACTCCGATTATTTTGCAGATCTTTCCTACGTTAAGTCCCCTGAGTATATCGAAATCAAAATCTCCGGGAACCAGATCTTCGGAATGCTTGATATGATCCTGTGCGATCTTGTGTCCGATTTCTTCACCTATATTATCGCAGGCATTCAAAAAGAATTCTGAACCTTTGTCATTTCTGTAACGTGGTTGAGCAGGAAAAACCACAAAAGCTGACGCTTCTGTTCCTTCGACGGTCCTGCAAGGGATATATGATTCTTCCTCAATTTCCACTTTTCCGTCTTTTCTTCTAAGTTCAAGCTTGTATATAATACTGCGCTTAGTCATGTAACCTGTCCTGTCACTGGAAATCAGATTTCCAAGTGAATATACTACAGGAACTGTCCTGCCATCGGATGTCTCGATCTGATCATACTGTTGGATGCAGTGCATATGGGAACCCATGATGCAGTCTGCTCCGGCTTCCGCGATCTCTTTGACTGTTCTGCGCTGTCTGTCCAGTATCTTTGATGAATACTCAGTTCCAAGCAGATGAATATATACAAGTATGAACTCCGCTCCTTCTTCTCTGGCCTGAGCTATATCCTTTGCCAGTTTCTCGCTGTCGTAACGGTTCATCATTACTTTGCAGCCTTCTTCTGTAAGGATCTCTGTATCCAGATTGCGGTTGATATGTTCAGTATATGAAAGAACGGCAAGCCTGATTCCGTTAATGTCCGTCATAAGCACTCTGCTCTCGGTATCGTCACGGAACATTCCGGTATGCATGAAGCTTCTCTCATCCAGATTGTCAAGTGTATCTATGATACCCTGATATCCACCATCGGCATCGTGATTGTTGGCCAGTACCATGGCATCAAATCCGGCATAACGAAGACCATCGAGATACTCTGCAGGAGCATTGCAATGATATCTCACGCCTGTGTGATGATCTACACGATGGATCTCGCGTGCATATGGAATGCTGTCGCTTATGATAGTCTCAAGGTTTGCCATTGCAAGATCTGATTGACTCAGTACTTGCCTCAAGTACCTGAAGCATGCTCTGAAATCATAAGAATCATCATAAAAGCAGGCTTCGGACATGACCGGCTCGCACATTAAGTCTCCGGCACACATTATGACAGCATGTCCGGGTTCTTTGTTTTGATTATTCCATACACCGTTGTTAAAATTGAATCTTATCGGCGAAGCGGACCCCTTCGGAGCACGTGATATAGAATATTTGAAATCTATATCTGTTTTTCTGTAATCGGACATTTTTAGTACCTCCAACTAGCATAAATCTATTACAGTTTAATTAGTCAAGCCACAGCATATATTAATTGTGGGGAATATTAATAATCTCCACCGTTATGAGGTCTGTCACTGTTTATATCATTTTCAGGCTTGATGTCAGTTCCCAGCACTGCATTGGCGACTTGTTCAAGATGAGAATATGTTACTCCTTTGAATAAAATATTATCATCTTCAGTGATCGTCTTTTTAAGATATTCTATAACATCTTTATGATACTGGAAGAATACTGATTCTATACCTGCATTCTGACATTCCTCAACGATATATTTAGCATCATTTCTGTAGCCGACAACAATATCAAGAGGATACTGACTGATACCTTTTCCTACGTCTCTGTGAACGCTCTCTGATCCACTTGACAAAGTAGGCAGATAACTGATTATCATGATCCTTCTGCCGTTAGGTTTAAGCGGCATGTCGCAAATTGTTTTTGCTGCGACTACAGATGAAAGTACTGTAACACTGTAACAATCCATCAGAACGAATCTGTCATTCATTTTCAAAAGATTCTGTCTGACTCCTGACGGTCTGTAAGTCATTATGGCGTCTCTTATTACTTCCTTAGGAACACCATAGAATCTTCCAACAGCATACGCTCCTATAGCGTTGATGACATTATGTATACCAGACAGATTGATCTGCACTTCAAACGGTTCCTCATTTCTCGAACAGATATCGAACGTGATGCTGTCAAAATTATTTTTGATATTTTCTGCCCAATAATCAGAATTGTCGAAATATTTAGAACCGTATCTGATAACGTTGAATCCCGGGAACTCTTCCTTAGACAAATATTTACATTCATTATTGGCAAATACAGTTGCGCCGGGTTTAGCGTGATCCAGTACCTTTAGTGTTGATCTGATTGACGATTCAAGAGAAACTTCCTCTGTTTCATCCAGATGCGCTCTTTCAAGATTTGTCAGGATAACAGCTTCAGGAAGTACCTCATATGAACAGTCAGAAGCGTGGGGTTCATGGACCTCCTGCAGATATATCTCATGTTCAGGAGTCAGGTTCTGAAGAGTTTCGCCTGCGGTGAACCATGTATTGTAATTCTTATTTACATAAAGCGCGTTGAATTTACCTGCCAGTACCCTTCCAACCAGATCCTTGGTAGTCGTTTTGCCTGCATTGCCGGTAACTGCTACGGAAGGAATCTGATATTTACATCTGATATAATGACAAATATTTACAAAGGCCTGTCTTGATGTAATTGTTGCAGGAAGCTTCGCAGAGCAAACGTTTTTGTTATTGATCGCATCCGGACTGAGTATGAATCCTGCTTTCTTGGCTATCGCGTCGTTAACTGTAAGTTTACCCCTGGTAACTATACCTATGTCTCCTGCCCTTAGAGACCATGGTGTTACGGTCACGTTTCTGAGTCTGTTGACATCGACCTTATTGTCATCAGGAACAGGTATGCCAAGAAGCTCGCATACTTCCTTGATGGATACCTGCGGAACCATATTGCTATGAGATGTAGGTGCAGGCAGACTCTTTAAAATGGTGTTGCTCACCACATAATTGTTCTTAATTGCAAACTGTTCGGCGTAGCTGCCGCTGTCGCAGTGTACAGTAAGATCTATACATCCTTCAAATGCATCATCCGCTATATGTCCGACACTGCTGGGAATATATGCCTCCAATAATCCACAATTGCTGAATGCCTTGCTTCCAATTTCCAGCATTCCTTCAGGGAATTTGATTTCCTGAAGTTTCCTGCAGTTGCTGAAAGCGCCTTCTTCGATCACCTTTAATCCTGATCCTAATTTAGCTCTTTCAAGATTGGAACAGTTACTGAAAGCATACTGACCGATATTTACCAGAGAATCAGGCAATGTCAGATATGCTGTTGCAGCTCCTGAAAATGCTCTGTCAGCGATCCTTTTTACCTTAGTCTTACCGTCGGTGCTTTCAGGTAAAACGCGATTATGCAGTCTGGTCTTTGCTCCGCGTATCTCTGTGATTCCATCGATCCTTCTTGCATAATATGAATCATTTGATACAAAAACTGATTTATCCAGCACCACATCCTTATCTTTTACATAATAGGAGGTGCCAAATATCTGTCCTACGGATTTAGACATATAACTATCTTTTCCGCCGGCGAAAAGTATTATATCTCCGCGCTTGATCACTTCTGAGATCTTTGCATTAAGCTGATCCCTGTCGTCGAAATAGTAAGCATCTTTTCCGTCATTTGAAAGCACGTCATATAATGCTTTTATTTGTTTACCAAATAAGAGCCATGTGTTGATGTTTGCATCTTTTACTTTATCAGCTATAGCTTTATATAATTCACTTGTTTCTCTGCCAAGATGAGAGATATCTCCAATTACAGCTATCTTTTTATTATTTTCAGAGACTGACATATCAGACAGTGCCTTAATAGTGGTAGGTAAAGATATAACGTCAGCACTTGCGCAATCCAGATATAAATTATAACCTCCCATATCCATAAGACCCTGATGGATACCCTCTCCTCTGAACTGAGAAAGAGATCCTATTATGTTTGCAGGTTCCAGTCCCAGATATCTTCCTATGGCGTAAGCTGCAAGGGCGTTATATACATTATGAGTTCCGGGTACGTTAAGTACAACATGATGCTCACTTTTAGCATCTACGATATCGAACTCGATCTTTGTATCGTTTACTGTGATATTCTTCGCCTTGTAATCTGCTTCATTATTTACAGCAAAAGAAATTACTTTTCTGTCTGTCTCAAATGATGCCAGTCTCTCATCATCATAATTAAGGAAAGCGACACCGTTTTCAGGAAGGCTGCTTATAAGACTTGTTTTCTCTTTGAAAAGGTCTTCAACAGATTTGTAATTGTCGGTATGCTGATAACCGATATTTGTTATAAGGCACATATCACTGCTGACCATCCTGCCGCATTCCTTTATGCGACCAGGGATCGTCGCGTTGATCTCCTGTATGTACAGCTCTGTCTTCGGTGTGAGTTTCTGGATCTCTTCTCCCACGTCATGGTACATATTGACGTCTGATAAGCTCTTTAAGAGATCATACTTTTTATCGAGAACGGAAGCGATCATATCCTTGGCTGTGGTCTTGCCCACGCTTCCGGTTATGGCCAGAGTCTTCACATCGTAGATGCCTTTGATCCAGGAGCATAATTTCTGATACTTTTCAGAAGGGTTGCTTACTATAACAGATGGCAGTCTCTTGCCTTTGGCATCATAAAACTGCTTGGTGGTAAAGAATACCTTTGCTCCTCTGTTAAGAGCCCAGATAGCTTCGTTCTGTTCCTTCTCATCGGTGCGTCTGGAGAAGAAAAAGCTGTTTTCTTTAGCCTGGAAATATCTTGCAGTAACAAAATCTGTATCATATTCACGCAGGGATTGACGGATCGTATTAGGATCTACTCCGATTATTTTGCAGATCTTTCCTACGTTAAGTTTCCTTAGTATATCGAAATCAAAATCTCCGGGAACCAGATCTTCGGAATGCTTGATATGATCCTGTGCGAGTTTAGGTCCAACCTCTTCCCCTATCTTATCGCAGATATCTATGAAGAAATTGGTGTCACTTCCATTTCTGTAACGCGGTTGTGCAGGAAATACTACAAAAGATGTTCCTCCCATACCTTCCACTGTACGACAAGGGATGTATGACTCTTCCTCGATTTCCACTTTTCCACCTTTTTTGACAAGTTCAAGCTTGTATATAAAGCTTCTTTTAGCCATATTGCCTGTCCTGTCGCTTGAAACGAAGTTGCCAAGAGAATATGTAACAGGAACTATTCTGCCGTCAGAGGTCTCAACCTGATCATACTGCTGGATGCAGTGCATATGGGAACCCATGATGCAGTCTGCTCCGGCTTCTGCTATCTCTTTGACTGTTCTGCGCTGTCTGTCCAGTATCTTTGATGAATACTCAGTTCCAAGCAGATG
>JAEEGL014993665.1_pt1 | contig 10816 bp, 9 predicted proteins | sample 9134231 | NCBI WGS metagenome assembly JAEEGL01 (sample SAMN16246548, study PRJNA631951) | gut metagenome | biome: gut microbiome; feature: rumen; material: fiber-attached | host: Bos | place: Iran: Karaj | collected 2018-10
CGATTTCTCAAAACCGCATTGATCCCGACATATGCGTGCTCGCCTAATTCATCGAACCCACCGATTATCCCACCAGCCGTGATCTCAACATTCTTATGAAGGTGGTCATCATGGGCGACGTGCACTAAAGCATCCAACTTAACATAATCGTCAATGATCGTATCGCACCCGGAACCGCATGAAATATTATCATGCACACCCACTTCCACATTGTTTCCGATCACGACTCTTCCCAAGGTGGGGATGCGCATCTTGTTCCCGTCCTCGTCTTCAGCCATATTGAATCCATTTGCACCCACGACAGCGTGTTCGTTGGCGATAAAATTATCTCCGATCGTAGAACGGCGAATGACGCTTCCTGCATAGATACGTGCATTCCTTCCAATCTGCACATCGGGCCCGATCACACATCCCGGTTCGATGTAGGCGCCTTCTCCCACGGTGGAATCCTCACACAGATAGTATCCTCCGGGCATCAATTGAAACTGTAATCTCTTTTCTTCAGAAAAACGCTCCTCAGCGAATTGATTGGCAAATCGAGCATACGCCAGCTGCGGTTTTCTGGAAAAATGGAATGCATGCCTTGCATCCAACTCTTCAGGAACAGCAATGCCTTCCTCTGCAAACACCAAGCACTCCGTAACAGATTCCAGCGCCGTCAACAGGTGCTCCACCTTCTTCGTGATAAACATGGCTGTATTGGAACGAGGCGCACCAATATATGACATGCCTTTGATCGGGAAATCCTTTTCGGGAACCACTGCATTCACATTCATTTCCATTCTGTTTTTCCTTATCCTCCGGTCTTTCGCAACAACGTATCCCTAAGAGCCAGCCCGCGATAGGCCTCCTGTTGACGGAGTCCCCGAGAATAACAGGCCTCGGACGGGGTGCCCTGCACTTTCGGCTTGGCCTGCCCGGCTCCTCGCCTGTCTGCCGGGTCATTCATTCCCGGGAAATCTTTTTGATGTGCTCGATGAACTTCTTATGATCTATGGCGAAGTTGCCGGAGACGGATTCCCCGTCTCCCACCGACTTGGTGACCACCGCGCCCATGTTCACATGAGCGTCGCGGCCGATGGTGATCCCGTTCTTGACGGTGCTGGCAAAGCCGATCCAGCAGTTGTCGCCGATGACGGTCCTGCCGCCGATGCCGCTGTTGGCCACCACCAAACACGCTCTGCCGATCTTTACGCCGTGTGCGATGTGTACCAGCATATCCACCTTGGAATACTCGCCGATCACGGTATCGTCCCAGGGGTACAAGGCCCGGTTGATCCCCGTATTGTACTGGACCTCCACATGGTCCCCGATCCGCACGCCGCCAAGGTGACTCACGCCCCATACCTTGTCGCCTTCGTGTTTGAATTCAAAATCCGTCCCGCCGATCTTCACGCCGCTGCGAAGGATGCAGTTGCTGCCGATCACCGTGTTCTCCCGGATCACCACGAACTCCTCGATGACGGTGTTCTCCCCGATGACCACGTTGTGATCGGCGATCACCGCCAGGGGGCTGATGCGGCAGGAGGCCGGGATCACGGACGGCGTCCTTTGACGGGCGTATCCGTACTTTGGATCGGAACCCAGGGCGTTGTGAAGCTTGAAATAGGTGAGCCGGGGCTCCTCCACGATGCAGACGCCGAACCGGTCGAAGGTCTCTACCGTCGCCGCCACCTCCGCCGTGGTGAGGATCATGGCCACGTTTTTATCCAGTTCCTGCAGATACTCCGGTTTGTCGATGAAGGTGCAAAAGGGCTTTCCCACAGGGGAGACGGCCAGGCCCAACGTCTCCACCGGTCGCTCAGCTCTGCTCTCGCAGTCCAGGTTCAATACATTTCGAACGAGTTCCGATACCAAAAACATGTCGCTTTATCTCCTGCGCTGTCATCCAGCTGTCATTTCTTGTCGAATCTGCCCACGAAATCCATGGTAGAGCAGTCGTCCAGGGGCAGCTTCACCGGCCGATGCTCCGCGGCGGACTTATAGATGGCCAGCACCAGCTCCAGCGCCCGCTTACCGGCCTCCGCGTCCACCAGGGGCGCTCGCCCCGTCTTGATCGCGTCGATCACGTCCGCATACAGGGGCGTATGCCCGAAGCCGTAGATGTTGGGCGGGTTCTCGCTGAACGTAGCCTTCACTTCCTCCGGATCGTCCAGCCCGTCCGCAAACCGCCACTCCTCGATGATGTTGTCCGAGGTGCCGGCGGCCTTGGCCGTCCCCTTCTCCCCGAAGAGATACAAGGTCTCCTCCAGATTTTTGGGGTATACGTTAGTGGTTCCTTCGATGAGTCCGTAGGCGCCGTTTTTGAACTTGACGATGGCCAGGCCCAGGTCTTCAGCTTCCAGGTACGGATGCTCCAGCTGATCCGTGTAGGCCATGACCTCCTCCACCTCGTCGCCCATCATCCAACGCAGCAGGTCGATGTTGTGGATGCACTGGTTCATGAGGCAGCCGCCGTCCTGAGCCCAGGTGCCCCGCCAGGGCGCCTGATCGTAATAGCTCTTGCCCCGGTTCCACCGCACGTGGGCGGCCCCATGGGACAACTTCCCGAAGCGTCCTTCCTCCAGGGCCTTGCGGATATACTGGACGGATTTATTGAATCGATTCTGGTGGTTGGCACAGACCACCACGCCCTTCTCCCGGCCCGCCCGAACGATGGCGTCTGCATCGGCGATAGACAGGGCGATGGGCTTTTCGATGATCACGTTGCATCCCGCCGCGATGCAGTCCAGGGCGATGGCGGCATGCTTGCCGGACTCCGTAGCGATGGCCACCAGCTCCGGCCGCTCCTTGTCCAGCAGCTCCCGATAGTCCGTGTACCGATGGACGTTCTGCAAAGAGAATCGCTCCGCCTTCTCCGCCATGGCTTGGGGAAGCACGTCGCACATGGCCACGAAATCCAGGCCGTTGTTTTTGGCCGCCTCTATGTGGTTGGGGCTGATCCGTCCACAGCCGATCAATGCATACTTCACTGTCCTGCATCTCCTTTTTTGTAATTTGTAAACCTGTTTATCTGCTCTTGATGGCCTTTTCAAATACGTCGATGAACTGTTTTGTCAGATGCTCGAAGGCGTATTGTTCCACCAAGGCTCCGGCGCTCTGGCAGGCGCGGGCGTATTCCGCCCGGTCCATATGCAGCATTTTTTCCACCGCGTCGGCCACGTTCTCATCCACGGAAACGCAATCCGAATCTCCCACCACGCTGCGGATGCTCTCGTCGTTGCAGATGATGGGTTTGCGTGCCGCCAGGTAATCGAATATCTTGTTCTCGCTGGTGCCGTATTTCTGCAAAGCGGAATTCTCTATCATGATGATGGTGGCGTCGCTGCGGCTCAGGGCATAGGGCACCTTTCTTTTCTCGATGGTCCCTTTGAACACCACGTTGCTGAGGCCCGCCGCCCGGCACCTCGCTTCCTCCTCGTCCCGACACATGCCGGCCCCGAAGAGGATGAAGCGGACCCCCTGCACGTTCCGGCGCTGCAGCTCCATGGCCGCGTCCACGATCCGGTTGATCTGATTGGGCGGACCCATGGCGCCGGCGTAGACGATCTTGAAGGCGTCCCCATCCAGGTCCTCGTCCGGGAAAGCCCCCGTCTGCACCTTCTCCTCGTAGCCGTCCAGGTCGATGCCGTTGTTGATGTGATGGATCTTGTCCAGGGACACGTCCTTCTCCCAGCCCTGATCCAGGATGTACTGCTTTCCGTCGTTGAAGGTGAACACCAGCTCATCCGCCTTCCGGTATATCCAATGCTCGCCCCGATACAGGAGCCTGGTCAGCAGGCTCCCTTCCTTCAGCCCGCTGAACACCACCAGCGACAGGGGCCACAGGTCCCGGACCTCGCAAACGCATTTGATCCCGAATCGCTTGGCGATCCGGATGCCCGCCACCAGGGTCAGGGGATGGACGGAGGAGGCATAGATGATGTCCGGCCGGCCAAACCGCTTCGCTGCACCGTCGGCGGATCTCAGGGTGTTCCGGTAAAAATCCACCATGTTGAGGATACGGGATTTCCCGTTCCCCGCATAGGGGCGGGATCTGACGAACACGAAGGGGACGTCGATCTCCTCGGCCATGTGGACGTGCCACAGCTCGTTTGTATCGTAGTACAACTCGCCGTGGGAACCGTGCACCGCGTTGCTGCAGAGCACCAGGGGCTCATGGCCCATCCGTTTCAAATACTTGGCGATCCAGTAATGCCGCCAGGCCTTGTCGCGATAATATTCCCCAGCGTAATGGTTCAGTATCCAGACCTTCATGATCGTTCCCTCTGCTTGGTGGTTTCGTCCTTATCGCCTTCTGTACGCCGGGAAGAACCCGGTATCGTTTCGGCCGATCTGAGCGCAGAGAGCGTCGTAGACCTCCTGGTCCCAAATCCGCTTGCCGGTGTAGAAATCAAAGTCCGTGTTCCTGCCGAACTTCTTTTTGAACAGATACAGCGGGTCCTCCGGGTCGCTGCTGGTGCCGCCGCCGGTATGGATGAAGTGGTATCCATGGGCCTTGCCCCACTCCATGATGCCGTACATGATCACATAGTCCGGGGACATGTGGAGGTAGGCGTCCAGGGTACCGGAAAGATGGCTGTGGATATAGGGCCCCCAGACGAAATACAGCTCCGAGGCGACCACCTTGCCCTCGTAGAGGGCGTTCACCAGCACGATGTTGTCCCCAAACAGCTCCAGGCACCTATCGAAGTAGGGCTTGCCGAAGTAGTAGAACGCCTCCGCCTGGTTGCGGGCCATGGTCTCGTAGTAGATGGGGATAAACCCGTCCAGGGACGCCGGCCGTTCCACCACCTCATAGCCGATCCCCTGGGCCTGGGCCCGCCGGACGCCTTTGCGGCAGGATTTGCTGAACTCCGCCATGAAGGGGTCCTCGTAGTCCCTGAGGTTGGTGGCCACCGTGTGCCGGGAATAGCTCACGTCATAGACCCCTGTAAAGTCCAGCGCGTTCTCCACCAGGGGATGGAAGCGGATGAACTCGCTGACGATCCGATGCTCCCGGCAATAGGCGGCGAAGGCGGTCTCGAACCCCCGGACCAGGGCTTCCCTGTCCCCCGCACAGGAGAGGATCAAGGGCCCGCCGTAGCCGTAGGGGGTGATAAGATCGAACCAGGTCTCCCCGTCGATTTTGATATCGATGGGACGCTGGACGAAGGAATGGATGATCCGGCCCTGCTCCGAAGCGTATTGGAAGGTCTTCGCCTCGCCTGCTTCGATGAGCTCGCAGGTCTTCCCGTATCGGGGGTCGAAATAGATATCCGGGATCAGGCACCGTTCCATATCACTCGTTCCGCTCCTGGGCAACGCCCCGTATCTCGTCCAGATCGCCCTCGTCGATCTCCTCGGTGCTGGAGGCCACGTCCTCCCGCCGAAGCACCTTCCAAACGGTCATGGCCACTATCCTGAGATCGCCGAAAAAGGTGATCCTCTCCGCATACTCCACGTCCAGGGCCAGCCGCCGATCCCAGGGCAAAAAGTTCCGCCCGTTGATCTGGGCCAGGCCCGTGATCCCAGGCCGCACGTCGTGCCGATGGCGCTCCCGGGCCGTGTAAGCGGGCAGATACTGGACCAACAGGGGCCGGGGACCCACAAGGGCCATGTCCCCCTTCAACACGTTCCACAACTCCGGCAGCTCGTCCAAAGAGGTCTCCCGAAGCCTGCGCCCAAAGGGCGTGAGCCGCTCCGAATCGGACAGGAGCTCCCCCCGTTCGTCCCGGGCATCGGTCATGGTACGGAACTTGCACAGCCGAAAAATGCGCTCGTCCCGCCCGGGCCGCTCCTGATGGAAGATCACCGGCGCGCCCAGCTTGGCTCGGACCAGCAGGGCCAGCACCCCCATGACGGGGGACAGCAATATCAGCAGCAGCGCCGCCAGGACGCAGTCCAGCGGGCGCTTGACCCATCGTTCATAGGGGCCGTAGGGCCTGTAACTCATGACGCCTCCCTCTCAGCGAAAGCAGCGATGGATGATCTCGATGATCCTGTCCTGCTGCTCCGGCGTCATCTTGTTGTCGCTGGGCAAGCACAGGCCCCGGCGGAAGATATCGGCGCCCACGTCCAGCGCCTCCTCGTCCCCCTGGCGATACAACCCGTTTCGCGTCACGAAGGGATGGGTGCGGTAGACAGGCTGCAGGTGCATGGGCTTCCAGATGGGCCGGCCCTCGGCATTGAAGGCAGCCAGGGCCTCTAATACTTCCGAAGGGCTGCTCTTGCCCGGCACGGAGACGTAATCATAATCCCGCTCGCGCCTGACCTGGGGTGCCATGGCATCCTCGTCGATGAGGAGACAGGAGAGCCAGAAGTTGGGCTGGGACTTTTCCTCATCAAAGGGGTTCATTTTGACTGGCAGATCCATCAATCCCGCTTTATAGCGCTCATAGATGGCCTTCTTCTGGGCGATATGTTCGTCCATGTAGGGGAGCTGGCCCCGGACGACGCCTGCGATGATGTTGGACATGCGGTAGTTGTAGCCGATCTCCTCGTGCTGATACCAGGGGGCGGGCTCCCGGCTCTGGGTGGACCACTTGCGTGCCTTTTGGGCGTCCTCCTGGCTGTCGGTCAGGAACATGCCGCCGGTGCTGCCGGTGATGATCTTGTTGCCGTTGAAGGAGATGCAGTTGTAGTCCCCCAGGGTACCGGTCTCCACCCACTGGCCGTTTAGCCTGTATTTCGCGCCCAGGGATTCCGCCGCGTCCTCCACGATCAGGGCCCCGTGCTCGGTGGCGATCTGCCGTATCCGATCCATCTTGCCGGGGGTGCCGTAAAGATGGGCCACCACGATGAGCTTCACCTCGGGATACAGCTCGAAAGCCTTCTCCAAGGCCTCGGGGGACATGTTCCAGGTATCTGGCTCCGTGTCGATGAACACCGCCTCCCCGTCCTCGTAAGCCACAGGGTTGATGGAGGCGTCGAAGGTCATGTCGGAGCAGAACACCCGATGGCCCTGCAGCGTCCCCTCGTTGGGCTTGGCCTGGCCGTAGAGCTTTTCCCCCGCCAACTTGGTCCCTAAGTGCAGGGCCGCTGTGCCGCAGGACAGGCCCACAGCGTACTTCACCCCGATGCGCTCCGCCATCTGCCGCTCCACCTCATTGATGTTCTCCCCGACGGTGGAGACCCAGTTGGTCTCGATGGCGTCGTCCACCCAATGTCGCTCCTCGCCGTGCATGGTGGGCGAAGACAGCCAGACCTTCTTTGCAAAGGGTTCGATCCCGACAAAGCGCGGATCTTCGAAATACTTGTTCATGCCATACCTCGTGTAGATCAACTGGATTGGGAGAGAAGCGCCTTTTGTATATTCGTTAGCCTAACCGGCCTTTCTCTGCTCTGCGGAGGAGGGGCGAGACGCATCGATAGGATGGAAGGTGGGCACCATGGCCATGATCCGGTCGCGGATGCCGGGCTTGTTGGCGTAGGCGTCTTCCATCAGCGCCTGCAGCTCGATGAGGAGCCGATCGTGGTCGAAGGGGATGGGGTTGCCGATATGGATCAGCTTGTTGTCCGTCTTGCGAAGGCCTTCCTCGGCCATGAGCTTCTCCTCGTACAGCTTTTCCCCGGGTCGCAGGCCCGTGTATTCGATCTTGATGTCCACGTCCGGTCGGAGCCCCGACTGCTTGATCATGTTCCGGGCCAGGGTGTCGATCTTCACGGGGCTGCCCATGTCCAAGACGAAGATCTCGCCCCCGTGGGCGTAGGTCCCCGCCAGCATCACCAGGCTCACCGCTTCGGGAATGGTCATGAAATAGCGGATGATATCCGGGTGGGTCACCGTCACGGGGCCGCCCTTCTCGATCTGCCGCTTGAAAACAGGGATCACGGAACCGTTGCTGCCCAGCACGTTCCCAAAGCGCACCGCCACGAACTCGGTCCGAGCTTCCCGGAACACCCGGCCTGTGCCGTCCTTGTCCGCGTTCTCGTAGCCCACATGGGTGAAGAGCTGTGGGAGCTCCTCCGCTTTGCCGGCCTTGATCTTGGCGTCGAAGCACTGGATGATCATCTCACACAGCCGCTTGGTGGCGCCCATGACGTTGGTGGGGTTCACGGCCTTGTCCGTGGAGATGAGCACGAACCGCTCGCAGCCGTGGACCATGGCGGCGTAGGCGGTCTTATAGGTGCCCAGGGCGTTGTTCTTGACGGCCTCACAGGGGATGTCCTCCATGAGGGGCACGTGCTTGTGGGCCGCCGCATGGTAGACGATCTGGGGGCGGTAGGTATCGAACACCTGGAAGATCCGGCGGCTGTCCCGAACGGACCCGATGAGGGTCACCAGGTTCAGCTCAGGGTACTTGTCCTTCAGCTCCAGCTGGATGTCGTAGGCGTTGTTCTCGTAGATGTCGAAGATGATCAGCTGCTCCGGTTCGTGGGCTGCGATCTGCCGGCATAGTTCGCTGCCGATGGAGCCGCCGCCACCGGTGACCAGCACCCGCTTGCCGTGGATGAAAGCGAAGACCTCTTCCATATCCGCCCGCACGGGCTCCCGGCCCAGCAGATCCTCCACGGACACGTCCTGCAGGGCGCTGACGCTGATCTCCCCCTGGACGAACTGGTACATGCCGGGCAGCTGCTTGAGTTGGCAGTCGGTCTCGTTGCAGATGTTCAGGATGTCCCGCTTCTCCTCCGCCGTGGCGCTGGGGATGGCCATGTAGATCTTGTTGACCCGGTACTTCTCCACGTTGACCAGGATATCCTCCCGGCCGCCCACCACCGGCACGTCCTCCACGTAACGGCCCTGCTTGTTGGGATCGTCGTCGATGATGCACACCACCCGGTTGCCCTGGGCCCCCTTGGCGTTCAAATCACGGAGGATCATCTGCCCGGCAGAACCGGCGCCGATGAGCATGATCCGGCCCTCCGCCCCGCCGGCGGGCTGCCGTTTGCTGCGTTCATAGAGAATGAACCGATAGGAGAAGCGGATGCCCACCACCAGCACCGTCTGCAGCAGGACGCCGCCGAAATAGTAGGAGAGGGGCATCCGGCCGTACAGGATCGTGATGCCGATGATATGGGCGACGCCGGTGATCAAACACGCTTCCAGGGCCCGGACCAGTTCGGCGAAGCTGGCGTAAGCCCACAGGCTCCTGTACATCCGGAAGAACCAGAACACCACCAGAGCGCCGAGGGCGTAGACGGTGATGAACCGGGTATAGGGCAGCCAAAAAGCATCGGGGATCTCCCCGAATTTGAAGTCGAACCGGGCCAGCAGCGCCAGCAGGAAGGCGCCGTGGATGGCGACAAAATCATAGACGGCCATGAGCCCTGACAGGATCTGCCACGGCTCCAGCATCCGCTTTCCCTTCCGGTTCACCATGTCTCTCTCTTCCATATATCCTCTCGATCCGCGAAAACGCGTTCCTCTCAGTATTTTTCCACGCCTCCGGCCTTCGGAGCAGTCCACGCTGCTTCGACGGGCCAGAGCATGTTCTGTCGACTGCCCGGTTTCGGGGCGGCTATGGCCGCGCGCACGTCCGTTGCAGCGTCCTCTTTCGTCGCCCACCACGCTCGTCCGCAGATGGGCATACTCATACGCATACTAATACGATTATAATCCTTTGTATTATATAAAAAAGTAGAAAAAAAGTCAAGCGGACGGGCATGGGTCGACCCTCCCCGAAAAAGCCCTGTTTCACGGTATAAATAGAATAGCACGGCCGGAGCCGTGCTTTGTGTGATCCTTTTTGCCGCAAACGATCTGCCGCCTTATTCGACAGTCTGGGCCTGCTGATGGAGCACCTCCAGATCCACACTGTCCTGGATATACTCGATGGCGCACCATATGGTATGGAACATATTCCCTTCGCCGCCCACGGAGACCTGGACCTGCCGCCGGCTCTTGTTCACCTTCAGGACCTGCCCCTCCATGCCCACCAGGGGGCCGCTGACGAAGGCGATCTTGGTGCCTACCTTCACCACCTCGGAGACGTCGATGAGCCCCTCATACTGCTTGAGCCAGGTGACGAAGTCCAGATCCGCCCCTCTGAGCTCCGGAGTCTCATCCTGGTAGTGGAGGATCTTGAGCACGGCGGAGTAGCGGATGATCCCCTGCCAGTCTGGTTCGCCCTCCTGCTCGAAGAACACATACCCGGGCAAAAGCCGCCGCCGGGTCCGTTCGAGGCCCTTTTCCCCGGGCTGCAGGTGTACAGCGAGAGGGGCCAGGGGCTTCGCCCCCCGCTCCTCCAGCATCCGTATGACGTTTTGTTCCTGCCCCGCCTTGCAGAACAGGCAATACCAGGGCATATCCTCTCTTCCTCTGCTTCCTATTCTTCTAGATCCTTTCTCACCGAGCAGCGCAAAGCGCGGTGTAACCGCGCGCGCTCAATCAACAAAGAAAGAACGGTAGGCTGAAATACGTCAAACGCAGCGACATGCGCGGTGCGTTTGACTCCCTGCAGGTCCCGCCGCCCGGTACGCCGCAGGCGTATAGGCGGGACCTGGAAGCGAAGCGAAAGCGGAGCCCAGCCTGTTGAATCCACAGGGTTCAACAGGCTGAGTGGCTATGCGTCGTACCCTCTCGGGTTCAGCTGCTGCCAGTGCCAGGCGTCGGCGCACATGTCCTTTAGTGTACGCTTGGCATTCCAGTGGAGGAGGGCCCGGCTCTTGGTGGGATCGGCGTAGCACACAGCGATATCGCCGGGCCGCCGGGGCCCGATCCGGTGAGGCAGCTGGAGGCCGTTGACCTCCTCGAAGGCTTTCACCATAGCGGGGACCGAGTAGCCCACGCGCGTGCCCAGGTTGAAGACCTCTGTGCCCGGGTGGGCCATGAGATAGTCGATGGCGGCGGCGTGCCCTTCAGCTAGATCCATCACGTGGATGTAGTCCCGCA
>JAEEGL015488345.1_pt1 | contig 10816 bp, 9 predicted proteins | sample 9134231 | NCBI WGS metagenome assembly JAEEGL01 (sample SAMN16246548, study PRJNA631951) | gut metagenome | biome: gut microbiome; feature: rumen; material: fiber-attached | host: Bos | place: Iran: Karaj | collected 2018-10
ACCTGCTCCGGCAGCCCCATCATCCAGCCCAGCATGTCAATGTGATGAACTGCATGGTTCAGGGTGCAGCCGCCGCCTTCCTTCTCCCATGTGCCCCGCCACCACAGGTCGTAATAGCTGTGACCGCGGAACCAGAAGGAATTGATCTGCGCGTGACGGACCTGCCCTGCCAGCCCGCTGTCCAGCAGGGCCTTCAGATCCCGGATGGGCTTGCGGAAGCGGTTCTGCGCGATAATGGACAGGAGAACCCCGTTATCATCCCGGGCCTTCAGCATGGCGTCACATTCCTGCAGGGAAGCGGCCATGGGCTTTTCACAGACTACATTCATGCCGCTGTTCATGGCATGGATCGCAATTTCTGCATGAACGAAGGGCGGGGTGCAGATATCCACCAGATCTATTTTCCGGTTCAGGATATCCCGGTGATCCAGGAAAACCTCCGCGTCCAGCTGATACTGTTCCTTCACGCGCTGTGCCTTTCCGGGCACAATATCCACCAGAGCGACAATTCTGCACCTTTCCGGAAACCGCAGCCACGCATTGATATGCGCATGGGAGATGCCTCCGGTTCCGACCACCGCGATGTTTATCAAGTTCGTCCGCCCCTTTCCGTCTGGAAGCCGTCCGGGAGGACGGCCTAATCCTAATTCCTGAAAACCGGGTTGTTGCTTTTGAATACAGCATACATTTTTTTTGCCGGTTTGTCCATGTGAATTGTGTTTCATTGCAGGTAATTCCTGCAGAATGGCTTCCGGAGACCGCGCTCTCTCCCGCAGGGCGGAGCATCCGGAACGGCAGGGCGAATCCGGATGCGGAAGGGGGCGGAAACAGGACGCTGACACTTCCGGCCGGCGGCTGTTTCCTCTTCCTGACGATTGAACTTTCGGAGCAGCTGTGATATCGTGTAGGCGGAACCGAAAGATCAGAACAGGAAAAAATCCCCGGGCCGCGAACCGGCCGGAGGGGACGGAGAACCGGAAAAGGAGATGAGCAAAATGGCGGAAACGGGTACCGCATCCAGGCGTTTTGGCTGTCCGGGATGCGGCGGAGGACTGCAGTATGATATTGCTTCCCGGAAGATGAAGTGTGACCGGTGCGGCTCTCTGACTGCGCTGGAGCAGCTGTCCTGGAATCCGGAGGAGGACATGCTGGAGGTGACCGAGTTTCATTGTCCGCAGTGCGGAGCGGCGGTGTATTCCACGGATACGGAGGTTACCAGCTTCTGTAGCTTCTGCGGCAGCGATGTGGTGCTGACGGGAAAGCTGGCCAGGACAAAACGGCCGGCGAAGATTGTGCCCTTTTCTGTAACACGGGAAGCATGTGAAAAGGCATACCGGAATCATCTGAAGACATGCCTGCTCGCGCCGGGGGACATGAAAAAGGCGGAAACCGTTTCCCATTTCCGGCCGGTATACGTTCCCTTCTGGTCATATCAGGTGGAGGCGGAGGGACCGGCACGGCTGGAGGGAAAAAAGAGCTATACCCGGGGAAATTACCGCTATGATGAGACCTACGATCTGACCATGGATGCGGAAATCCGCCAGCAGGGGATTCTCTATGACGCCTCGACTGCCTTTGAGGACGAAACAGCTGCGATGCTGAAGCATACGGACCGGGAAGCGGAGCCTTTTCATCCCGCCTATCTGAGCGGGTTTTATGCCCAGGGAGCGGATGTGCCTGCGAAGACTTATTACCCGGAGGCGGCTGCGTCCGCGGTAAAGATCTTTATGGAGCAGGTCAGGACGGAAAACGAAATGGATTCCGTGGAAATGAAGGGAGATATTTCGGCAAATTTCGGTCTGCCCAACGCCCGGTACCGGGAGGAACTGGTGATGATGCCGGTCTGGCTTCTTGCCAGCCGTCAGGGCCAGCGGGTTGTGTATACCGCCGTGAACGGGCAGAGCGGCGAGGTGGTCTGCGACGTGCCGGTCAGCAACGGCCGGGTAGCCGCGGCAGTGCTGGGACTGGCTGTGCTGATCTTTTTCCTGCTGTCCGGATTTCTGACACTGAAACCGGAGATGCTGATGGCCCTCTGCGCCGTGATTTCGCTGGTGACCCAGTATCTGTTCAGCGGTGCGCAGAAGCGCCTGTTCAACCGGAGAACCCGGGCTTTTGAACCGGACTTTGAAAAGGCGGAACGGGATTATGCCGGTCCGGCTCAGGCCAGACTGAAAAAAAGGAAGGACAGGATTGTCTCAGGCGGAAGCCTGTCATCCGGTGTGCTGGATAAGATCCGGGGAATCGGAATTACAACAATTATCGTGGCTGCCTGTTTTGTCTTCGGCGTATTTTCGGACATGCTGAGCGACATGGGTACCACCGCGAGCCGCCGGACCCTGGCGCTGGCCGCGGTCCTGGTGACGCTGATCATTATGATCATTCATACGGTACGCCGGTTTGGCGTGGAGGCGGAGGGACCCCGGTGGCCCAGGCTGCTGGCGGTGCTGGCCTGCGGCGCCGGACTTGCGGGTCTGGTGCTGGGGCAGCATGAGGATCTGGTTTATTATGCCTGCGCAGGGGCGATGCTGGCGGCATCGGCGGTGGAGCTGGTGATCATCAACCGGGCGCATAATGAGTATGCCTCACGTCCGGTGCCGTTTTTTGAAAGAGAGGGGGAAGCGTCATGACGATCCGGAAATTACGAACCGGCGGAGAGCTTCCGCAGCTGTCGGTTTCCGCAGAAGAAAAAGGCCGGGAGCGCCGGAATATTCTGAGCCGGGCGGGGATAGCGCTGCTTCTGCTGATGCTTTTGGCGATGGCCTCCGCTCTCGCGGATCCGCAGCCGTACATCCAGGACGACGCGGATCTGCTGACGGCGGAGGAAGAGACGGCGCTTTACGGGGACATGCTTCCGGTCTGCGAATACGGGACTCCCATGTTCTGGACCACGACGGATTCCGGGGATTATGAGCTTCTGGCCCGGAGGTTCTTTCACCGGCGGCTGGGAAACGGGGAAAGCGGTACCCTGTTTGTGATCAACATGAAGGCCAGGCAGCTGACTGTTTTCTCCGACGGTGCGATCTACCGGGTTGTGACGGACGGGGAAGCGGAAACCATTACGGACAATGTGTTCCGCATGGCAGGCCGGGGGGAATACTATGCCTGCGCTGCAAATGTGTTCCGCCAGATTCGCAGCCTGATGGCGGGGGAACGGATCGCGCGGCCCATGAAGCTGACCAGCAATGCGCTGCTGGCGCTGGTGCTGTCCCTGCTGATGCTGTATCTTTATATCAGTCTGCGGTATGAGACCGGTTCCGGTTCCGGAAGGGCCCGCGGCGCGCTGCCCGTGACCGCGGCAGCAGCCGCGGTATTCGCTGCGAGAACGATGAACTCCCAGGCGCGGATGACCCGGCAGAAAAAAACAAACATCAGCTCCGGATCCGGCGGCAGCCACGGGGGTCACGGCGGCGGATTCTCCGGAGGAGGACATTCCTCCGGCGGCGGCGGAAGCCATGGGTTCTGATCCGGGGACGGGGAAACCGGCGGACAATTTTCAAAGAAAAGCAATAATATGCGGAAATTGACTTGATTCTCAAGGATTCCCCGTGTATTTCCCGGACTTCCTTAAAAGTTATGGACTTTTGCTCCGGAATATGGTAAAATTTTGTAAGAAATGGACGGAACACCGTCAGTAATTTACAAATCTAAGGAGGGGTTTGCTTGCAGAAACAGGCCGCAGGTACCCAGGTCAGGAACAGGGGTATGTCTTGGAAGGTCTATATGCGCAGGTATGGTACATTATATCTGCTCTTGCTCCTGCCGATTGTCTTTTTTCTTGTGTTTCGATATTATCCGATGCAGTGGATTGCGCTGGCATTCAAGAAAAACAATATCATCCAACCGCTGTGGTCGGTACCGTGGGTGGGTTTTGAGTGGTTTGAGAAAGCTTTTAAAACCAAGGCTTTCCTGAATTCTCTGAAGAACACCATTGTGCTGAACCTTATGGATCTGGTCTGCGGATTCCCGGCGCCGATTCTCTTGGCTCTCCTGCTGAACGAGCTGGCCTTTAAGCATTTCAAAAAGTTAACACAGACGGTGCTGTATTTGCCGCATTTTCTCAGCTGGATCATTATTTCCGGACTGGCTACCCGTTTGCTGGCGGACAATGATGGCCTGCTGAACCTGGTCTATAAGCAGATGAGCGGGAACAGCAGTGCAGTGATTCCATTCCTGAGCAATCCGACCTACTGGCGCTGGACTTACATTGTTCTGGGCATCTGGAAGGAAGCAGGATGGGGTACGATCATCTATCTGGCGGCGTTAACAAATATTAGTCCGGAGCTGTACGAAGCTGCTGCGGTGGATGGAGCTGGCCGGTTCCGTCGGATGTGGCATGTGACGCTGCCGGGCTTGCGGCCTACAATCATTACTCTGCTGATTATGCGGATGGGCTACATCCTGGGCAGTGAGTTTGACAGGCCGCTGGCTATGAGCAATAAACTGGTTACGGATGTATCCCAGCTCATCTCCATATATGTTTATGAGCAGGGCATACAGGGCCTGAAGTATTCTCTGACTACTGCGGTGGGTCTGTTCCAGAGCGTTGTCGCCGTCATTTTCATTCTGTCCACCAATGCGCTGGCCAAGCGAATGGGCGAGCGTGGGATCATGTAAGGAGGAGGTGCTGTCATGTCTGTGATCAGTGAAGCCAACCGCAGCAAAAAAATGAAACAGTCCGACGGCATGATCCGCTCAGGATCCACCCGGGTGGGGGATTGGATCATCGCTCTGATCTGTCTGATTGTCATGTTTGTGTGTCTGTTGCCCATGCTGAATGTGCTGGCCAGATCGCTTTCGGATGCCAGCGCGTTGATGCGCAACGAGGTTTTTCTCTGGCCCAAGGGCTGGAATCTGATAGCGTATCAGACTATCCTGGGAAACGCGAAATATATTCATTCCCTGTGGTTTACCGCCATTCTGACAGTAGGATGCACTTTGTTGAGCCTGTTTATGACGGTTTGCTGTGCCTACCCGCTGACCTATGATCAGCTGAAGGGCGGAAAGGTCATCAACATTCTGATTCTTTTTACGATGTATTTCAGCGCCGGTACCATTCCGCATTATCTGCTGATGAAAAATCTGCAGATGCTGGATACGGTCTGGTGTATGGTGATTCCTGGCTGTATAAGCGTATATAATATGATCGTTATGCGATCCTTTTTTTACGGTATTCCGGAAAGCCTGAGGGAGGCGGCGGAGATAGACGGCGCGGGTCCCATCCGGACTCTGGTGCAGATTTATCTGCCTCTGTCGCTGCCGGTGCTGGCAACCCTGGCCCTGTTCTATGCCGTGGGAAGGTGGAACGGCTTCTCTGATGCACTGTTGTATGTTAAGAAGGAAGAGCTGTTCCCGATTCAGCTTTATCTGTACTATGTGCTTCAGAATTCGACCCAGCAGGAGATTGCCACCCAGGAAGGCTTTGCCACTCCGGGCGTGGGCGAGACGGTCAAGATGGCGACGGTCATGTTCGCTACTGTTCCAATCCTGGTTGTCTATCCCTGGCTGCAGCGCTACTTCATCGCCGGTATGACTATCGGAGCTGTGAAAGGCTGATTATCCGGTTCTTAGGGGCTTTTGCCCCAGAGCATATTTTATCAAAGGAGGAAGGTTTTCATGAAAAGAGTCCTGGCAATCCTGTTGACCCTGGCCCTGGTAGCTTCCCTCGGAATCAGTTCCGCTTTTGCGGAGGATTTTTCGGACGGCAAGTTTACCACGCCTCAGCACCTGACTGTGGAAGTGTACAATCGGTACAATGATGGCGGTACAGATCCCACCAGCAGCGTGTATGCTCAGTTTATCAAGGATGGTATGCTGGAAAAGTACAACATTGAGGTGGAATTTGTTTCTGTTGGCCGCTGGTCTGAAGTGGACGACATCGGAAATCTGCTGGCGGCCGGACAGGCGCCTGATGTCTGCGTGACCTATTCCTACCCCACCATCCTGACCTATGCGGACATGGGCGGAATCGTGGATTTGAACGAGCCTCTTACCCAGTACAAGGAAGAACTGGGCAATCTGTGGAACCTGCTTGAAGATTATAACATCTATTATGATCAGGATCCGGATACCAAGGCTCTGTGGTGTGTGGAAGCCCGGCTCCTGAACAATGCCCGTATCAACACCTTTATCCGGGAAGACTGGCTGACCAAGCTGGGCCTGGAGATCCCGAAGACCGAAGAAGAGTTTGAAAAATGCCTGATCGCTTTCCGGGATAACGCAGAGACTCTGCTCGGCGCGGATGCGGACAAGATGATCCCCTTCCTGACCACTACGGATATCGGCTGGATGTGCAATCAGGTGATCAATGCGCACGTGCCGCATGACATCAGCGATGAAACCGCCTATGTCTATGGATACGACAGCCGTCAGGTTTTGTATCCCGGCGCCAAGGAAGGCATCCGTACCCTGAACAAGTGGTACAACGATGGTCTCATGTGGAAGGATTTTGCCCTGAATGATTCCGATCAGGCGGACAATCTGATCAAGTCAGGTTGGGTCGGTGCCTTTGGTCATAACTATGACTATCCCTATCGCAACGGAGAAGATTCCATCCAGGCCAGCATTCAGCGTGCAGCCGGTGCGGATGCTGCCTTTGTTGCGATCGAGCCCTTTGTCGATGATGCGGGCGTGCCGCGGAAGTTCCTGTCTGACCGGGTAGACCGGAAGTGCTTCCTTCCCAGCACCTGCAGCAATGTCCACGCAGCGCTGCTGTATCTGGACTTCATCTCTGATCCTGAGGTTATCAAATTCCTGCAGGTTGGTCAGGAAGGCATTGTTCATGAAGTGACAGCTGACGGCGCTTATAAGCTGCTGACCATGAGCGACGCGGACAAGGCTATCTGGATTCAGAACAGCCTGAATAATATTGACCATACCATCACTGCGAATGGTCAGTATCTTGGTGATGCAACCGTGGCATCTCTGGCTCAGGGTTATGCGGCTGTGGATCCCAAGTACATCTCCATCGCTTACGAGACGGCCATGAACGAAGGACGAGTGGTGGCGAAGTTCTCTGTCGGAGCTATCGAGAGTGAAAATGAAGTTGGTTCCAGTCTGGACAGCTATCGTGATACCTGGCTGAACCAGGCGGTGGTAGCGTCCGTGGATGAGTTCGACAGTGTGTACGATGCCTGTCAGGCGGAATACCTGGGTATGGGCGGACAGGAGATCATCAACGAGCGTGCGGCAAAGATCAAGGATGTATATGGCGTGGAAGTGCCTACCGATCTGTTGACCAAGTAATCCGATTTCTGTTTTTCAGAAAGTAAGGGGGAGGAGCTGCGGCTTCTCCCTTTTTCCATGATGATATGAGGCATGTATCTGGATGTTCAGGTTGTACATGGTAAGCAGCAGAGACATACGGGCCTCATAGGATGCTGCAGAGGATCAAAAGTCGAGGATATCCATTTGGCAAGAATTGGTGCGTGCCTGATTCTGAGTGGTAAAAAGCCCTGCGTAGTACTTGTTTACCGGGTCTTTGTCTGCACTGCCATTGGAAAAAGCAGGCCTTTTCTTTACAATCCGGCAAAACCATGTATAATAAAGCTATTCCGTGCGTCCTCGCCGGGAGCTTCTGCCCCGGACGGAAAAAAGGATGCCGGAAAATATATTTTATCGACGGGCATCCCGGAAGGAGCCCGAACGGAGGGAAACATGACAGTTGCTGCGAGGAAAAACAAGGTTACCCGGATGACGCTGCTGGCGATGCTGGTGGCTGTTTTGGTTGTTCTGGCGTTTGTGAACATTCCTATGCCCATGGGTTTGTCCATAACATTCAACATGATACCTGTGGCTATAGCTGCCATGGCGATGGGTGTGCCCGGCGGTGTGATCGTCGGCGGGGCCTTCGGCCTGATCAGCTTTTTACAGTGCTACGGTATCTGCGGTGTCAGCGGAATGGGCGTCGCTCTGGTAACGGCGAATCCGGGCTTTGGCTTTGCCTGTCTGATGTTTCTGCAGCGTTTTGTATCCCGGGTCATGGTCGGGGTGCTTGCTGCGCTGGTGTACCGTAGGATGCAGAAGACGAAGGCTCCGCTGTATGTAAAGGGCCTTGTAACGGGCTTTTCCGCCGCGTTCTTCAATACCCTGTTCTTTATGACGCTGCTGGTGCTGCTGTTCCGGCAGACGGAGTTCATGCAAAATCAGATGGCCGGGCGAAGCGTGCTGGCTTATCTGGTGGCTTCCGTGGGGATCAACGCGGTGGTGGAGATGATCGTTGCCGCGGTGGTGACCGGCGCGGCGGGAGCAGCGCTGAAAAAGGCCCGGATGATCTGACGGAAAAAACCGGGGCCGGGGATAAAGCTGCCGGAGAGCGTATGCTTCGGCAGTCCCCTTCCCCGGAATGAGAGAACGAAGCAATGCTCCCGGAGCAGATGAACATAAGGAGAAGAGAAAATGATCCTGGCGATGGATGTGGGGAACACCAATATCAAGACAGCGCTGTTTGAGGGGAAGGAGATGTGCGGCTACTGGCGCATGTCGACAAATATTCACTCCACTTCGGATGAATACGGCATCCGGCTGACCTCCATGTTTGCCCATAAGGGTATCCCGGTGGAGAATGTGGAAGGCATCGTGGTTTCCAGTGTGGTGCCCACAATCAATTTCACCATTGAGCACATGCTGGCGAATTATTTCGGCAGGGTGCCGCTGTTTGTGGCTCCGGGGGTAAAGACCGGGATCAACATCCGTTCCGAGAATCCGCGGGAGCTGGGAAGCGACCGGATCGCCAATGCTGTCGGCGCTTTTGATGAATACGGCGGACCCTGTATCTTTATCGATTTCGGCACCGCAACGTCCTTCGGGGTCGTGGATGAAAGCGGCGCTTTTCTGGGGGGGCTGATCTGTCCCGGCATCAAACTGAGCAGTGAAGCTCTGGTGACGGGGACGGCGAAACTGCCCCGGTTCGAGTTTATCAAGCCGGAGACGGTAATCGGCAAAACCACCCTGTCCAACCTGCAGAGCGGCATGTATTACGGATATGTGGGCCTGGTGAAGAACATTGTCCGAAAGATCAAGCAGGAGCTGGGCCGGGAAGCCTATGTGGTGGCTACCGGCGGTATGGCGGTGATGATCGCGGAGGAAAGCCGGGCGATTGACAAACTGGACGGACTGCTGACGCTGAAGGGCCTTCGGCTGATATATGAGCGGAATCAGACCCGGCAGGGATAAACAGGCGGAGAACGGAAGAAGGCGGAGAGAGGACAGTTTCCCGGACGGGAGGCTGAATCGGGAAGCCGGGGAAAGGATACAGGCAGCGGGATGCCCCAGGCCTTTGGCGGGCGGCCAGGAACGGGGGGCAAATATTCGGAAACGGGAGAAAGAGAACATGAAAGAGGTTGTGCTGGGCCTGCTGGGGCTGGGAAACATCGGAGGAGGCGTCTGGGACCTGATCCGGACCTTTGGAGCGGAAGTGGAAACCCGGACCGGGTGCCGGCTCCGCGTAAAACGCGCGCTGGTGCTGGATCCGAAGATTCACGGCGGGCACGAGGTGCCGGATGAGGTGCTGACCACGAACGGTGCGGATATTCTGGAAGATCCGGAAATTCAGATTGTCTGTGAGTTCCTCGGCGGCGAGCAGCCGGCGGCGTCCATGATGAAGCGGGCGCTGGAGAACGGAAAAACCGTGATTACAGCCAACAAGATGGCTCTTTCCCTGCATTTTGACGAACTGCGGGCCATGGCGCAGAAAACCGGCGCCGGCCTGTACTATGAAGCCAGTGTCGGCGGTGCGATCCCGATTATCAATGCCATCCAGAGTCCGCTGATTGCCAACCATATTGAACAGATCATGGGAATTGTCAATGGGACCACGAATTATATTCTGACCCGGATGACGGCGGAAGGTGCGGAATATGAGGACATCCTGAAGGACGCGCAGCGCCTTGGACTGGCGGAACCCAATCCCTCAGCGGACGTGGAGGGATTGGACGCGGCCTATAAGCTGAGCATCCTGGGGTCGCTGGCGTTCCACAGCCGGGTGAAGGTGGAGGATGTGTACCGGGAAGGCATCACGAAGGTGAACTCCGAGGATATCGCATTTGGCCGGGAAATGGGTTATGTGCTGAAGCTGCTTGCGATCGGAAAGGACAACGGGAACAGTATTGAAGCCCGGGTGCATCCGGCTTTCCTGCCTGAGGATCACCCGCTGGCCCGGGTGGACGGATCGCTGAACGCGGTTTATCTGTACGGACATTCCTTCAAGGACATGATGCTGGAAGGCCGCGGAGCAGGCGACGCGCCGACAGCCAGCGCGATCGTGGGGGACATTGTTCAGGCGGCACAGAACCAGGTGCATCCCATGCCCTGGCTTCGGGAGGATCCACTGCCTGTGGCGGATGACTGGAAGAGCAAGTATTTTATCCGGATGAAGGCCAAGGATGCGCCGGGTGTGCTGGCGGAGGTGGCCGGCCGGATGGCGACAGAGGGAGTTTCCGTTTCCGCCATGATGCAGAAGGGTGCGGCGCCGGGAGGAAAAGCGACTCTGATCTTTATTACGCATGTGGCGCCGGAAAGCGCGGTGCAGCGGGTGGTCAAATCCCTGAATCCGGAGATCTGCCAGGTAGAGAATGTCATCCGGGTGGAAGGATGAACATTGTCCGGAGGATCGGCTGTTCTCTCTTTGTCCGGTGACACTGGCTGCTTTCGGAACGGAAAAGGGCAGACTGGCCGGAGACTGTGCGTATTTTTGGAAGAAGACGGACATGGCGAGAGGAAAAAATGAGTGAGAGATGGGTATTCTTTGATCTGGACGGAACCCTGACCCGGTCCGAGGAGGGGATCTGGAATTCCGTCCGGTATGTGGCGGAACGGATGA
>JAEEGL016403950.1_pt1 | contig 10816 bp, 6 predicted proteins | sample 9134231 | NCBI WGS metagenome assembly JAEEGL01 (sample SAMN16246548, study PRJNA631951) | gut metagenome | biome: gut microbiome; feature: rumen; material: fiber-attached | host: Bos | place: Iran: Karaj | collected 2018-10
ACGATTGCGAAGCAATCGTGTAACATATAAAAGAGGAGAAAAATATGAGTGTAAAAAGAATCTACGTAGAAAAAAGACCTGACTATGCAGTAAGAGCAGATGAGCTTACAAATGAATTCAGAGCTTATCTGAGTCTTAAGGATGTTACAGTCAGAGAACTGGTCAGATATGATGTTGAAAATCTGTCAGATGAGATCTTTGAGGAGGCTATTGTTACAGTATTCTCAGAGCCACCGGTAGATATAGTATACAAGGAGGAGTTCCCATATAATGAGGGCGACTTTGTGTTCTCTATGGAATACCTTCCGGGACAGTTTGATCAGAGAGCTGACTCTGCTGAGCAGTGTGTAAAGCTTCTCGATGAAACAGCAGAGCCAATCATAAGATCAGGTATTACTTATGTTGTAAGCGTAGGTGAAGGAAAGACACTTTCTGATGAAGCAAAGCAGACTATCGAGGCTTACGTTATCAACCCCGTTGAAGCCCGTATCGATAAGGCCGCAAAGCCTGAGACACTTGTAATGAATTATGATGAGCCAGCAGATGTCAAAATAATGGATGGCTTCTGCACTATGTCAGAGGATGATTTCAAGGCACTCTATGATTCAATGGGACTTGCCATGACATATAAGGACTTCTGGCATATCCGTAATTACTTCACAGATGAAGAGAAAAGAGATCCAAGCTTTACAGAAATTAAGGTTCTTGATACATACTGGTCAGACCATTGCCGCCATACTACATTTGCGACAGAGCTTACAGATGTAAAGTTTGATGAAGGAAAGTATAAGGCTGCAATCGAAGGTACATTTGAAAAATATCTGAAGGATGCAGCAGAGATAAATGCAGGACGTGACGATAAGTTTACATGTCTTATGGATATAGCCCTTATGGGTATGAAGAAGCTCCGTAAGGATGGAAAGCTCGAGGATCTTGATGTATCAGATGAGATAAATGCATGTACAATCGTTGCACCTATCCAGATAAGAAATGAAGATGGTGAGATAGTAACAGAGGATTGGCTGATCTCATTTAAGAATGAGACACATAACCATCCAACAGAGATCGAGCCTTTCGGTGGTGCAGCTACATGTCTTGGTGGAGCTATCCGTGATCCGCTTTCAGGACGTACCTATGTATATCAGGCTATGCGTGTAACCGGAGCGGCTGATCCTACAAAGTCACTCTCTGAGACACTTCCAAACAAGCTTCCTCAGAGAAAGATAGTTACTACAGCAGCAAAGGGTTATTCTTCCTATGGTAATCAGATCGGTCTTGCAACAGGTCTTGTTCAGGAGGTATATCATCCTAACTATGTAGCTAAGAGAATGGAAATTGGAGCAGTTATCGGTGCAGCTCCAAAGGATAATGTTAAGAGACTCACTTCTGATCCGGGTGATGTGATCATCCTTCTCGGTGGTCGTACTGGACGTGACGGCTGTGGTGGAGCAACAGGTTCCTCAAAGGCTCATACATCTGAGTCACTTGAGAGCTGCGGAGCAGAGGTTCAGAAGGGTAATCCTCCTACAGAGAGAAAGCTTCAGCGTCTTTTCAGAAGACCTGAGGTTACAAAGCTTATAAAGAAATGTAACGACTTCGGAGCAGGTGGTGTTTCAGTTGCTATCGGTGAGCTTGCTGATGGACTTGATATCAATCTTGATCTCGTACCTAAGAAGTATGCCGGACTTGATGGAACAGAGCTTGCTATATCTGAGTCACAGGAGAGAATGGCTCTTGTTGTTGATGTAGCAGATGCAGACAAGCTTCTTGGCTATGCAAGAGAAGAAAACCTTGAAGCAGTTAAGGTTGCTACAGTTACAGAGAGTCCTCGACTTGTTCTCAAGTGGAGAGGTAAGGAAATAGTAAATATCAGTCGTGCATTCCTGAACACAAATGGTGCTCATCAGGAAACACAGGCTGAGGTTCTGATGCCATCAGAAACTGTAAAACCTTTTGCAGGTATTGATGCAGAGGGAAGTACAGAAGAATACAGCAATAAGAACGCTGATGTTAAGACAAAGTGGCTTGATATTCTTTCAGACCTGAACGTTGCTTCAGAGCGTGGACTTGTTGAGATGTTTGACTCAACTATCGGAGCTAACACAGTTACTATGCCTTATGGTGGTAAGTATCAGTTATCACCAATGCAGACAATGGTTGCAACTGTTCCAATGCTTGGTACAAGAAAGACAGACGCTGTCAGCATGATGAGCTATGGTCTTGATCCATATCTTCTCAGCTGGAGCCCATATCACGGAGCTATTTATGCGGTAATTGATTCAGTTGCAAAAATCGCAGCAGCAGGTGGTGATGTATCAAAGATACGTCTTACATTCCAGGAGTATTTTGAGAGAATGACAGAGGATAAGACTCGCTGGGGTAAGCCTCTGGCAGCACTTCTCGGTGCTTACAGTGCACAGATAGGTCTCGGACTTCCATCAATCGGTGGTAAGGACAGTATGTCCGGTTCCTTCAACGAGATAGATGTTCCTCCGACACTTTGTTCATTTGCTGTTGTTATGAATACAGTAGAAAATGTTGTTTCATCCGAGTTTAAGCAGGCAGGAAATATGATCCTTAAGCTTGATATCAAGAAGGATGAGTTTGATGTACCTGTATATGAGGATGTACTTGAGAAGTATGCACTTGTAAGAAAGGCTGCAACAGCCGGACTTATCCAGTCTGCCTTTGCAGTTGGTTTCGGTGGTGTAATTGAAGCAGTCAGCAAGATGGGCTTTGGTAACAAGCTTGGTGCTGATCTTGATAAAAATGTAATAGACGAGGCTGAGCTTGGTCGTAAGGATTATGGTTCAATCATCATGGAGGTTAAGCCGGATGATGTTAAGGCACTCGGACTTCCTGCAAGAGTTATCGGTACAGTAAATGATAAAGAACAGTTCACCTATGGATCAGTTAAGGTAACTATGGACGAGGCTCTTAAGGCATGGACCACACCGCTTAAGAAGGTATTTAGTACAGACAGTGGTGTAGAAGCTCGTTTCGAAGGACACGCCAAGGATTATAAGGAAGCTAAGAAGGCAGGAACACCTGAGTCAGAGCTTAAGTACAGATATAATCCTGAGCTTACAGGCTATGAGGGCGGAGTATATCAGGCAAAGAATATAATCGTTGCAAAGAACAAGGTTGCAAAGCCGAAGGTATTCATTCCTGTATTCCCAGGAACAAACTGCGAGTATGACAGTGCAAGAGCATTTGAAAGAGCCGGAGCTGAGGTAGAGGTTATCGTATTAAACAATATGGATGCACAGGGAATCAGAGATTCAGTTGATGCATTTGCAAGATCTATCAGCCAGTCTCAGATCGTCATGTTCCCGGGAGGCTTCTCCGGTGGTGATGAGCCTGATGGTTCAGGTAAGTTCATAGCAACTACATTTAGAAATGAAAAGATAAAGGATGAGATAATGAAGCTCCTTAATGAGCGTGATGGACTTGCACTTGGTATCTGTAACGGATTCCAGGCACTCATCAAGCTGGGACTCGTTCCTACAGGAGAGATAGTTGAGCAGACAGAGATGAGTCCTACACTTGCACGTAATTCAATCGGACGTCATCAGTCTCGTATAGCATATACAAAGGTTGTTTCAAACAAGAGCCCATGGCTTAGAAAGGCTGTGCTCGGTGGGGTTTATTCAATTCCTATTTCACATGGTGAAGGACGTTTCGTTGCTAAGCAGGAGTGGCTGAAGAAACTCTTCGAGAACGGACAGGTCGCTACACAGTATGTCGATGTTGAAGGAAATCCTACAATGGACGAGGATTACAACATCAATGGTTCATACATGGCTATCGAAGGAATCACAAGTCCTGACGGACGTGTGCTTGGAAAGATGGGTCACTCAGAGCGTCGTGACAAGAATACTTACCTTAACATCTACGGTGATAAGGATCAGAAGCTGTTTGAAGCAGGTGTTGAGTATTTTAAATAAGCTATTTATCAGGTTTGTGAGGTTATAAATAATGGATATTGCTGTGGTTCGGGAATTATATTCAAGGGTTTTAGAGAATATACGTACGGTCATGATTGGAAGCGAGGAGGTTTTCTCCCTCGTCTTCTCGGCTATGCTTTCAGGTGGTCATGTCCTTCTGGAGGATATGCCCGGAACAGGAAAGACCACTATGGCCAAATGTATTGCAGACAGCATAGATACCGGTTTCAGAAGAGTGCAGTTCACACCTGATCTGATGCCGCAGGATATAACAGGTCTGAATATATTCAGTCAGAAGTCTCAGGAGTTTGAGTTTATTGCCGGACCGATTTTTACCAGTGTGTTACTCGCAGACGAGATAAACAGAGCGACTCCTCGTACTCAGAGTGCTCTTCTGGAAGCAATGGAGGAAAGGGTAGTGACAGTTGACGGTGTCAGCAGAGAGCTTCCTTCTCCGTTTATAGTTATAGCTACAGAGAATCCGATTGAAACGACCGGAACATTTCCTCTTCCTGAGGCTCAGCTTGACCGTTTCATGGTAAAGCTTACAATGGGTGATCTTTTTAAGGATGATGAGGTATCTGTTCTTGAGAGATTTATAGTAGACGCACCTCAGAATGAGGTGAGTGCAGTTTGCACAGGTTCGGATATAGTAAAAGCATCTGAAATGATAAAGCAGATAAAGGTGAATAAGGCTGTGATGAACTACATCGTAGATATCTCTGATGCAACCAGAACATCATCAAAGCTGTTTTCGGGAGTAAGCACAAGAGCATCGCTTAATCTTATGAGGATGTCACAGGCATTTGCGGCTATTTCAGGAAGAGAGTATGTGACTCCTGACGATGTCAGATTTCTAGCACCATATGTTTATTCGCATAGGGTTATAACCGGTGCAGGAGTAAGTGGCCTTAAGGATGTACGAGATATCATTAAGGGCATTATTTCAGGTGTTGAGGTTCCGGTGGAAAAATGGGATTAGTTTTTTTCATTGGTAGTTACTTGGGTGAGTGAGTTATGAAGCTTGTAGTTGCAGTAATTTTACTTGCATTTATCTATTTTATGCAGAAATTTCTGTATAGAAAGTTTTGGAATAAGGGTCTCGATGCAGAAGTTCGCTTCAATCGGGACTACATAGAATGCGGGGAGAACGCAGAGCTTATCGAAATCATTTCGAACAATAAGTTTTTGCCTCTTCCTGTTTTTCATTTGAAGTTTTCTGTAGATAAAAAGCTAAGGTTTATTGAAAGGGAAAACTCCAGCACAACGGATCTATATCATAAGAATGAGCTTTTTTCTATACTCGGTCATCAGAGGATAACCAGGAGGCTTGAGTTTGTGGGAAGAGACAGGGGAGTGGTTGCAGTTAATAATGCAAGTATTCTCGTGAGAGATTTTTTCCTGACGGGAATTTATGCAACCAAAATAAGACATACCGATACTATATACATTTTCCCTAAGAAGATAAATACCGAACAGATACGTATATTCTTCAAAGGAATCATGGGTGAGCTTGAGTCCAAAAAAAGTATAGTTGAGGACAGTATGACCTTCAGGGGTATAAGACCTTATCAGCCATTTGATCCTTACAGAAGTATTAATTGGAAGCAGAGTGCTAAGTCTCGTGAGCTGATGGTCAACATGTATGGCTACACTACTGACAGCAGAGTTCGTATCATGCTTAATCTTGATAATGATTATATGATCGAGACGAATAAGCTTCTGGAAGAGGCGATATCCCTGGCAAGCAGTATTTCCAGAATGCTTCTTGATAAGGGGATACTTGTTTCTCTTGTGACAAATGGAAAAGACAGGGATGATATTCTTCTGCCTGCTATAGAAGAGGGGGCAGAAAAACGTCACCAGATAACAATTGATAAAACACTTTCAGAGATAGCCGGCTCTGAAGGAAAGGATGTATTTATTAATTACATAAATGAGGAGCTTAAGTCAGTCAGGACTGATACGCTTTATCTAGTGATCAGTCCATATGCGAAGCCTGATCTGATGGAGCTTCTGGATAAGCTTGAGGAGAAGGATGCGTCCGTCAGGATGATAGTTCCATTCTATGATGAGTATCCGTTTGTGTCTGAACGGCATTACTGCTCCGGATGGGAGGTGCCGATAAATGTATAAATGGATTTCGTTTACAAGAAGGCTGCTGAGACTCCTTTATCAATACTGCTTCGTACTCCTTATTTATGCAATCATATATTCTGCGTTCCAGGCGCCTTTCCCTGATTTTGGGTGGTTCGCATATCTTTTTGGTGCGCTTGCAGTTTCCTATACCTTTAGGGAGATGTGTTCGAGGGGACTTTATTTATTCCTGATACATATTGCTATGTCTGTTCCAATCTGGTTTGTGACAGATGATCTCTATATAAGGCTTCTTGTTACATTTACAATTATCGAGTACTTTGCTGATGGACAGCGGTACATCTCAAAGGGCTACGAACTTAAGAGAATGTTTGACGTTCCGTGGGAAAGCTTTGTTGTCGGAATAGCTGCAGTGCTGCTGGGACTTTACATGAAGGATCATACACTTATGGTTCTTGGATATCTTATTCCGGTAGCGACGATTTATATATATATAATCGCCGTATATTTTGAAGGGCTTGAGGATTATCTGAATACTTCAAAGCATGTTACAGGTGCACCTATGAAGCAGATCGTTTCTGTAAATACGATCATCATAGCCGGAATCATCTGTATAGCATTGGCTCTGCTAGTGCTTTCAGATGTACTGAACCTCGAAGTGATTGCGGCTGACTTTTTCAAGACCATAATTGTTGTTGTAAAAATAATATTTACATTTATTTATATCATAATTAGTATGATCATCGCCTTTCTTACAGGAGGAGGCAGCTTCAAGGTTTCAAAGTTCAAGAAGATAAAAAATATGGCGGAGGATGCCGGACTTTTGGCAAATGTACTTCAGACGATTATGTTTATAGCATTTGCCTGCTTCATTATTTATCTGATAGTGAAGCTTGTCAGCTGGTTTATCCGCCTCATAATTGCAAAGCATAGAAATGATTTTGAGGTCGTGGAAGAGATATACGCGGGAGATCGAGGTATAAAAAAGGAAAAAATCAAAAGAGAGAAGAGGCCTCTTTTTAACGACCCTGTTCATAAGGCAAGACATATATATAAGAAGAAGGTTCTTTCCTATAAAAATATATTTGTTCCTGCAAAGGAAAACACTGCAGGAGATATAGATAAAATGATGATACGTAATTCAGAATTTTTGGATCATTCTGTGGGTGAAGCAATACAAGCTGATCATCCTATAGATAAAACAGTGCAAGGTGATTCTCAGATAAATGATGAAAGCATCACAAAGCTGTATGAGGCAGTAAGATACGGAGATGTGATACCTGATTCAAAGTATTTGAAGAAGATGAAAAATGCGAAATGAAACTAAACATCCTTAGATTTAACAGCTTAAACACTTAAGAATGTTAAGTCTTGAAGGCTTGAAGTCGTATTTCTTAGATGCTATACTTAACAAAGCTTTGAAAAAGGAGAAAAATTATGAGTACAGTTAATATTCCTGAACTTTTTGGTTCACTGGTATTTGATGACAGGGTAATGAAGGAGAGGCTATCAGAGGATGTATATGCTTCTCTCAAAAAGACCATAGATGAAAATGTCAGACTTGATGATGCGGTTGCTGATGCAGTAGCTGAGGAGATGAAGAACTGGGCACTTGAAAATGGTGCAACACATTTCACACACTGGTTCCAGCCGCTTACAGGTGTAACTGCCGAGAAGCATGACAGCTTCATCACACCTTCAAGTGATGGTGGAGTAATAATGGAGTTTTCCGGTAAAGAGCTTATAAAGGGTGAGCCTGATGCGTCATCATTTCCATCTGGTGGACTCAGAGCTACATTTGAAGCAAGAGGTTATACAGCATGGGATCCGACTTCCTATGCATTTATAAAGGATCATACACTTTGTATCCCGACAGCATTCTGTTCATTCTCAGGAGAGGCACTGGATAAGAAGACCCCACTTCTCAGATCCATGCAGGCCATTAACAGACAGGCTATGAGAATCCTGAAGATATTCGGAACAGATGCTAAGTATGTTAAGACAAGCGTTGGAGCAGAGCAGGAGTACTTCCTTATCGATCAGGAACTCTGGAAGCAGAGACCGGATCTTAAGTATACAGGAAGAACTCTTTTTGGAGCTATGCCTCCAAAGGGTCAGGAAATGGATGATCACTATTTCGGTGTTATCAAGCCAAGAGTTTCTGAATTTATGGAAGATCTGAATAATGAACTCTGGAAGCTCGGAATACTTGCGAAGACAGAGCATAATGAGGTAGCTCCTGCACAGCATGAGCTTGCACCTATTTATGCTACTACCAATATAGCAACAGATGGTAATCAGCTTACAATGGAGATAATGAAGAAGGTAGCAAACCGTCACGGCCTTGTATGCCTGCTTCATGAGAAGCCATTTGCCGGAGTAAATGGTTCAGGTAAGCATAACAACTGGTCAATAGCTACAGATACAGGTGTTAATCTCCTTTCACCGGGAAAGACACCTTATGAAAATGCACAGTTCCTGCTTTTCCTTGCTGCAGTTATTCAGGCGGTTGATGATTATCAGGATCTGCTCAGACTTTCTGTTGCAACAGCAGGAAACGATCACAGACTTGGTGCCAACGAGGCACCACCTGCAATCATTTCAGTATTCCTTGGAGAAGAGCTTACAGCAATAATCGATGCAATCAAGGAAGACAAACCATATCAGGGAACAGAAGAAGTTAAGATGAAGCTGGGAGTACATTCACTTCCTAGATTCTCAAGAGATACAACTGATAGAAACAGAACATCACCATTTGCATTTACTGGAAATAAGTTCGAGTTCAGATCACTTGGTTCATCAAACAGTATTGCATGCTGTAATATCATGCTGAATACCGCAGTCGCTGAGAGTCTTCGTCAGTATGCTGATGAGCTTGAAAAGTCTACAGACTTTGAGAACGATCTTCATGAGCTTATCAAGAGAGTATTTAAGGCACATGAGAGAATTCTCTTCGACGGAAATGGTTATGGCGAAGAGTGGGTTAAGGAAGCTACAGAGGTAAGAGGACTTTCCAACCTCATGACAACAGCTGATGCTATGCCAAAGCTTCTTGATAAGAAGAACATGGATATGCTGCAGAGTCATAAGGTATTTACAGAGGCAGAGATTCACTCACGTTGCGAGATCATGCTAGAGAACTACGTGAAGACTGTCAATATCGAAGGCCTTACAATGGTCGACATGGTTCGTAAGAACTATCTTCCGGCAATAGAGAGATACCTTTACAGACTTTCACAGACAACAGTCCTTATGAGACAGGTCAGTGAAAACGTAAAGTGCAAATACGAAGTTTCAACTATGGAAAGACTGTCCGAACTGACAGACTATATAATGGATGCTGTTATCGAACTCGAGGAAGCACTTGCTGAGTTCAAGACAATAAGCGATGTCTTCAAGTCATCAGAATTCGTAAGAGACACAATGCTTCCGAGAATGGACAAGCTCAGAAAATTTGTAGATGAAGCAGAGATGCTAACATCACAGAGAGACTGGCCATTCCCAAGCTACGGACAGCTACTATTCTCTGTTAATTAGTACGGCGCCTGGGTAATTCACGCAGTACAGTGACTGGTTAATTCACGAATGACTGTGCCTGGCTATACCATACATGGTAAGATAGATTTACTAATAAAACAGGAATTACAGAAAAAATATTAGTATTTAGAGGAAATAAGAAGATATGAATATACATGGACTTCAGAAGATGACTCTTCTTGATTTTCCGGGAAAGGTCGCATGCACTGTGTTTTTGGGTGGATGTGATATGAGATGTCCTTTTTGCCATAATTGGGAGCTCGTTGATGGTGAAGCTCCGGCAATAATGGATGAGGACGAGCTTCTGAAATTTTTAGGCGGAAGAGTAGGACTCCTTGATGGAGTTGCTTTTACAGGTGGAGAGCCTCTTTTGAGAAATGATCTGGGAGATGTCATAAAAAGAATTCGTGAGATGGGATTTCTTATAAAGCTCGATACGAATGGTAATCATCCGGATAGACTGAAGGGTATGCTTGATGCAGGACTTTTAGATTATGTTGCAATGGATGTAAAGAATTCGAAAGAGAGATATGGGGAGACTATTGGACTTCCTGGTTTTGATACGACACATATAGAAGAGTCAATCAGCATACTTAAAGAATCAAATATTGATTATGAATTCAGAACTACTGTGATGAAGGAGTATCATGATGAATCATCCTTTGAGGGGATTGCTGAGATGATTCGCGGTGCAAAAAAATACTATATCCAAAGCTTCATTGATAGAGATACGGTTCCTACAGAGGGACTAAGTGCTTATTCTGCAGATGAACTAAACAAGTTTTTGGAGATAGTTAAACCACATGTGGAGCATGCAGAACTACGAGGGGTTGATTGAGATTCAATTGTTAGATTGAGTTTTGATAATTAATTGATTGATCATTGTGTTAAGTGATCAGGAGATTTCTAGTTTATCAAAGGAGGTTTTTTGTTATGAATGGTAAGCTTGGGTTTGGTCTTATGAGACTTCCGTCGACAGATCCAAAGGATCCGGGGAAAATCGATATAAAACAGTGCTGTGATATGGTAGATATGTTCCTTGACAGGGGCTTTAATTATTTTGATACCGCATGGATGTATTGTAATTTTAAGAGTGAGGATGCGGTTAAGGATATTCTTACATCTCGTCATGCAAGAGATGGATACACTATTACAACGAAGCTTCATTCTGGATTTATAAATACTAAGGAAGATAGGGACAAGATATTTGATACTCAGAGACAGAAAATGGGTAC
>JAEEGL016832794.1_pt1 | contig 10816 bp, 4 predicted proteins | sample 9134231 | NCBI WGS metagenome assembly JAEEGL01 (sample SAMN16246548, study PRJNA631951) | gut metagenome | biome: gut microbiome; feature: rumen; material: fiber-attached | host: Bos | place: Iran: Karaj | collected 2018-10
ATACATTTTCTTCCATGAATCAGAAAGATCTTCTTCATCCACGTTGAAGCGTGTAGAATACTCCGCAGGATCGCCATACTTCTGTTTGTATGTTTCAACCGTACTGAGGAATTCTTTTTCCATGCTTATCCAATTGCCATCGGTCTCAATGAAAGCGGCTACCATCGTTACATTTTTCGTCTTAGGATCGGGATAGACGATGGTCATCGTTTCCGGATGAGCCATAAAATTGCCGGTGAGGACTATCCCATCATCGGCCGACTCTACAATCTTGAATCCCTGCTTAACAAGATTCTGTGCAAAAGTCTTGTAATTACCATTGATTTCCAGGCCCTTGAATTTCATGTGAGGAGCTTGTGCCATCATGGAAATAGAGATAATGATGGTTAAAGACAGGAGGAAAAGTTTTCTCATATCGTTGATCCATTGAAACTTGACAAATATACTACAAAAATTGAAGCAAAGCAAAAGAACAGAATAAACAAACTGTCCCGTCCCACATTGGGAACAGGACAGTTGGGACAGTGGGACGGTTTTGCTTACGTAATGAACACTTCTTACACGAAATCAAGTTGTGGCTTGCCGTTTATTTACACGAAATCAAGGCAAATTCCGATTAATAACGGCTTTCTCTCCTTTCTATTTGCCCGTCCTTGAGCAGCCTACCATTCTATCGTATTTGACACGAGGGTTGTTACATTTACAGGTGTTGGATTACCCCCAATCCGAACAATGAGGTCATTGATGTATTCTTCTGACCAGAACGGATGAACAACGACAATATCATTGCCGTCGTCATTCGTCGCTCGAAGCGTCTCTTTAGTGGCTGATACCCTGTAGCCACGACTTGTAAGTATGGACTGAATCGTCGTATGAAGATGATCTTTCCAATACTCTGCCGTGAAATCTATCATCGTGTCACCATCAGAAGCCAGTCTCGCAAGGTCAAGGCCTAAACGCCAATCCAGAAGACCATGCACGGACTGGTTAGAGTAGTCACGAATACAGTCGTAGCAGGATGTGGCACATTCGTTAGCGTGGTCCTCAGAAACCAGGTGCGCATAGACGCCTCCTCCTGGCAATAGTGGATTAATAATGGCCTTCAGTGGCACGTCAGGATACTTTCTGCCGCTAAGATAGTTGCAGTAACCAGCCCCATTCTCAAGTCTCTCTACAAAGAAAACTTCTGCCTGTTTTGTCTGAGGCGTAATGTAGAAACCGACACTCAATTCAGATGAGTCAATATCAAGAAAAGAGGCAACGGCTTTTCTGACGAGATAGCCCCAAGAAATGAAGGCGGATCTGATAGTATGACTGTATCGATTCCTTGACCTAAGAGGGGAAAGATTCAAACTATTAGATACCTTATCAACGGAGAGCGTCAAGACTCCTGTTGACTTGGATGCAACAAAAGCGTATTTCACTTCGTCGTACAACTGGAATGTCCGTTCGCTCTCCGGGTAGGCTTCTTTGGAAATGAATATGCCTCTATACTCCGGTTCCCTTCTTTTGCCTAATGTATAGAAATCACCATTATTGTCGTTAACCAGATGAACCAAACCCATTGAAGGAATAATGTTATTTCTGAACTTAAGGTTTTTCACGGGAGCACAGGGAGACAATGATTCTTCGCAATCCAGCTTAATATCGCTATTTGGTGAGTACCAGTCATAGCTACCGTTGAAGTCTTCTACATCGCGGTGATAGTCAACGCAAAAACCTAAAGGTGAGCAGATCTTAACCTCTTCCATTGGTTCGCCACATACAGGGCATAGATTCTCTTCCTCTACGCCACTAAGCGTAGAATAACCACAATTTGCACATCGATGAAGAGGTTTCAAGTAAGGATTCAGCGAATTCGCTTTCGGGACAATTCTACCAGCAGAGAACGCGTAATCAACCACGCCTACAGCAAGATAGACTTTCTTATCTTTCACTATTTCATGACCTGGAGCGAACGAACTCAGAGCCATATCAATATCACGTGATACCACATCCTCTGCCGGAAGCTTGTCTGGCTCTTTCAAGTAAAGATTCCTTGTAAGCGTCGGGAACCCAAACATCGGGAGCAGACCGGCATTAGCCAATCGCTCACTCAAATATTCTTGGGTGTAGTCATAGCTACTCGCTATCTGTGAGATTCGATCGAGTAATTTTGTCTGAACATAATTACGAATCTCATCCTTGTTATCCTGAGACACAGATGTCCCGATAGTGACCGTATCGATGATGTGATCAATGGTCTCGGGATGAGAATCAATCCATTTTTGCACATCAGGCTTCTTCCGCTCCCAATCCAGTGTTTTACCGAAATTTCCATGAACGTTTTCTCCCCTTGCAGGAGCAATGGTCTTCAACGCCAGATACAAAACTTCTTTATAGATAATTCGTTCGGCGATTTCGGGAGTTCTCACTTCAAGATATGGATCTTTCGGCGTATCAGACACCATCCTTTCATACTCGAAGAAATGTGTCAGGTCGTGACTTGTTCCTTTAGCCACCGTGAGGGCTATTGAAAGGGGCTTACCACGGCGACCGGCACGACCTACGCGCTGCTGATAATTGAATCTTTGAGGCGGTATGTTCCCCATCATCACGGCAGACAGAGAGCCGATGTCAACACCAGCCTCCATAGTTGTTGTCACGCTGAGAAGATCAATTCCATTCACGCGCGGGTTCTCGTCTTGTAAGAAAATATCCTGGAAATAGCGCTGTCTTTTCTGTGAATCTTCTCTTGATGTCTGACCAGTCATTTCTTCACAGTGTAGACGATAGACCTTGTCGGTGGAATTTAATATGGTCAGATAATAATCATCTGGATTCTCTATTTCCTCAAGCGTCAGGTATGATGACTCACCCAATTTGGCGACGCAATTGGAGCAATAACCATTTGAATGATGCATATGGACTGTCTTACATTTAGGACATACCCAATATGGCGTTCCTTCTTCCGCGGGCACGAAAGAAAGGCCATTCCCTGTCAGCAAAGCCCTGTCTGAATCGATAATGCCATTTCGACGTAGGAAGAGTCGCAGTTCTTCCAGTTTTTCGTTAATCTCAGGGTTGCCAGCACACTGATAGATGGCCTTTGTGAGCTTACGAATAGGATTAGGGAAGCTATCTGTAACTTGATACTTCCTCGGGAGATCCTTAATCCTTTTTTTCTCTCCCATGATCCGTATTACAGTACAGACATATTCGTAAAACTGCTTATCTGAAATGGCTGTTGTCGGTGCTAGATAGCCAAGACGCAGCTCTTCGAATGAGCGTTTTTTATTGCTGAAGATACTGGTAAGCTGCTCTATACGGTTCAGACGCCTGATCCTGTCGCTGAAGTTTAGAGCACTATCTCCCAAATCTGGCTTTGTCTTTAAGGTATCAAAGTCAAAGAGATTGTACCAGTATCCAGCGTTTATATTCACGAAGGCAGACGGCTTAGGGCCAGCAGGGTTGATTCCGAGAGCCAGAAGCTCACTGAATACATCTTCTTCAATGCTATCCAAACGTTGCGTATCCGTTGAAGCGAAGAAATCCCTCAAAAGGCGGTTATCTTCTTCTGTAGGAGGAATACCCACCCACTTATACATTATCAGATCCGCTATGGCCTTGTAGGTGTTGTCTCCTCGGAGTTGACGCAATCTCTCTTTTTCTTCTTCAGTTACAGATGATGGATCTTTCTCAAATACTGCTTTCAAGAAAGACGTTGAAGACTCGTTACCTTTTAAAGCGACTAAAATAGCCCAACGAAGGACATCCCGATAATGATCCAGCTCAATACCCGCCGATAATTTGGCTGCAGATTGACGGCTGTCAGAGAACAGGACCACTTTCGTATTGTCCTCATGTTCATTCTTCATTGAACGGATCAAAGCATCCGCCAATATCTGATTGACTTTCTGTAGACCGGTACCGTGTCTTCTGATAGGGGTCAAACTATCCTTATCTTCAACCTTGTATTTTACTTCACATTGAGGGCACTTGTGAGGAAAACACGTGTCATCCTCGGATTCTTGTTCGTAAAGAGAATACTCCCCATTAATATCATCCCAGAATTCCCCGTTAGCTGGATTATAGTGGACTCTTCTCCATCCATCACCGGTCGGTGCTTCTCCTTTCCAAAGAACGCAATAACTGATGAAGGACTCCACCATTGGGCTTTCAGCCGTCAAAAAAGTACGGTTGCCGCGTTGAATCATATATCCACCAAAGAACAGTTCGCCGCAATTCTCGCACACAAGGACTTCCAGGACATTTTTTCCACAGGTACACAATGCTCTTGGACGCTTATAGAAGCGCCCGGCCGTACGACCTTCGAAATCATAATCAGGCCGTTTATCTGGGCAATTGGGATCAGTGCAGGTCCAGAGGCCGCTAACGTTGCGGAAGAAGAAATGTGCTCGCAGGGGTGCGAGATTATTCTTACCATCTTTACTCTGGCAGATTATCTTGACAATGGAGCTGATAATTGCCTGACTATTCTCTCCTGTGAGGCCGATTGTTTTAGCGATATTCTCAATATCCTTGGCGATCACACCGTGTTCGGAATCGAGTCCATATTTGAGCCACTCCAGGAGTTGATACTTTTCGCAAACTTCATTAAAAGAAGTGCATCCAGTTCTTTCGAGCAGAGCATTGTCATCACTGGAATAGCAATAGTCAACTAAGATACTTTCCGGAATCGCTATGTTAGGCTTTTGGACTTGTGGTAGCTTGGGATTAGAGAGTAGTACGAATCGAGAAGAAAATGCAGGTTCGGTGTATCCAAAGAACTCACGCAAGTACTCCATTGATTGTTCACTTTCTTCGAGAGATGCACTTGAAGCAAGGAACTGGACCTGTGGTGATTCGGGTGTAAGACCGAGTCTGTCCAATAGGATTCTTAGAAGGTACGCGACTTCAGTGCCGGAAGTTCCGCGGTAGGTGTGCAATTCATCGATAACGAGGTGAAATACGTGTGACGGATCTTCGCGCAACCACTGTTTGGTCGCCTCAAACATGCCCGCTTCATTCTCACGCATCAGCATAACATTAAGCATGCTGTAGTTTGTGATCAGAATATCGGGAGCGCTCTGCTGCATAGAGAAGCGGTCCCACATCTCAGCAGAATCCGAATCCATACAAGGCACGTGGTACAGCAAGTCAGGATTATTATTCCTTTGTGCCGCTTCTTTAGCTGCCCTCCATCCGCGTTCAAGAGAATGCTTCTCTTCACGAAGCTTGGTGGCTACTTTATCTTTTTCTCCACTTAATGGAGTTCGACCAGTATATCGCCCAAAATAGAAGCGATGTCCGTCTCTGTGAGCATCCAGCCAATCTCGCGCCCCTGTTCCGTCAGGTCTTCTGCTATTGAGAGCTTTTCTCAAGCGAATCATCTGATCTTCTGCCAAAGCGTTCAGAGGGTAGAGAATCATTGTCCGGATAGCCCTCGGACGATTCTCGTCCCAAGCGGAAGACTCGTGTATAAGATCCGAAATAACGGGCAGTAAAAAACACTCTGTTTTTCCTGAGCCAGTACCTGTCGTGACTACAATACTTTTGCGTTTTATGTAGGCTTCTTTCAGCGCATCATATTGATGGTCGTACAGTTTTCTTTCGACAGTGGAGTTATTCACGAATAATCCAGTGTTAATGAAGTCATTAATCTGCAGATCGACTCCTTCATTTATACAGAAATCCTTCAAGGAGGCCCGTTCGTGATATTTAGGGACAAGCTCTATAATAGGCGGCTGGCAGATAGTGCCAGTCGTTCTCAATAGCTCATTTCGCTCAAGATTATATTCATCGCGAAAGAATGGCAGACCGCTGTTTATGTACTTGAGGTATGCCTCACGAATCTCATTATATATTTTAATGGGATTATTCATAGATTATTGATTTACAAAGAATTCTGTTGATTTCTTTCGCCACGGCGGATGAAATATTCTTAAAGATATAGTAGTCCACAGACGATGATGGGAACGACTTTATAGACATTCCGTCTATTGAGAGACAGCGATAAAGTAGAACTGGGAAAGCAAACCTGCGAAGAGTGAGTTCTTTTGTTGCCCTATTGTAACTACCATTGCCCCAACCATTCAAGGACCGCTCATAAGACATCCCGATACTATATGCATCCGGATTCAACCGCCTGGGCGGCATCTCTTTTAGGTAGTTCTTGTCGGGAATGGAGAAATACCGCGTGTGGCCGTTAGTAAATTCTGCGACTCCAATTCGGTTCTTGAAGTCATGGTATGTAAGCTGTTCTTCATCCAAGACTGAAGTTTCCCAGGTGTCAATCACAGAGTTGACCGCAGGAAACGACTTCAGTACAGAAATGGTATTCATTTGAAGTGTGGAGACTCCTTCAGGTATCGCATCAATACTTACCTCGGTGTATCCGACCGGAAGTTTATTGCTGGAGCGGCCTATCCATTCACAATTCAAAAGATACGCGTGATCTTCGAAAACTAGAGCAACAGGTTTCGTCAGCGCATAGTAGTCTTTCCCTATATGATCAATGACACCAGAAAAGAGCATTGGATAGAAAAGGTCCCACACTGGCCTCTCCCCCAATCCCAGCTTGCGGGAAGCATTCAGAAAAGCACAAGCATCTTTTATATGGGTATAACTACGCTTTTCGTAGCTACTTATCCAGACATAAAGAAGCTTTTGAGCCTGAATGATCCCTACTTTACTCATCTAAGTAATCTTGAAAACAATTAGGAGCATCGTTAATCTCTTCGGCCGCGTTTGAAAGAAGTTTGGCATTCAAATACCCAACGATGGCATCTCTTGTAATCATCGTAGGGGCCCAGGACTCAATATCGATTTCGCGTGTAACACAACCAAAATACCTCAGTATGCTTTCAGGCATCGGAAGCAACTCTTCATCAGAAACGGTGAGTAAAACGCGCAAATTTGCCGGGAAGGTTTTAACAGTGCCAGGGAATGTCGGAATAAAACCTCCCTGAAGATCCGCAAGCGGCTGAAGATAATTGGACAGGCTTGAAAGATTGATGTTTCGCAGGACCAGATAATGAATTGTGTCTGGTTCAGCTTCGCAATGCTCGACCACTGAACTGAGTCCAGCATTCCATAAATCTTCAAAAGATTTCCATGCCACAGAAACAAAGGTTGTATATGACCAAGACTGTCCCGCAGACATAACTATTGAGGTAGCTACTTGGATGTTAGGGAGAAGCATAACCTTGTAGCAAGCGTGAACGCTGGACAGTTCCGCTACACTAATTCCTTTTATGTGGTAGGACTTGAGACAGTTTTCTAGATTCTTTTCAAACCCTTTATAGAATGGCAACTTCTTATCCGATAAGTTATTATACTGCAAGATGCACTCTCGTATATCGGTATGGGCCGTATTATTGCTTCCCCCTGAGAGGTTAAGGACTTCGCGAACAATCTGGAAGTCTTCAATAATCTGACTCTTCCGCGCTTCGATCCTTGATATACTGGATTCGAGTTCGCCGAGGACACCCTTTGCCTGTAATACATCAGCATTGGCTTTCTCGAGCTCATCCTGGGCGTCTTTCAACTCTTGTTTAGCAGCCTCAATCTGTTGCTTTGTCTCAGCTTCGATTTTATCGCGGGTCTCGTGCAACTCAACCACTTGGCGGTTATGTTTAACTATCTCTTCGTTTAACTGAGATTGGTGCTCAGATTGAATACGTTCAAGCTCGGCCTTGTTATCTCCCAGGACAGTATCAATGTAATCCTCTTTGAAGCGAGCTAGTCCGGCATCTATAGAGGGTTGGAGCCAAGGCGCCGAAGCAAGTTGTTTCAGATTATCACGAGTTAATGCGTATGAATCCGTCATTGTGGCAAGACGATTAAGACGGCTTTCAGCCACTTTAACGGGGAGTGCCTTCATGGATACCAGGGCTTCTTTTGCTGCACGAAGAGAGACCTTTCCAGAGCCCTTCTGAATATCTTCCCAGTTAGTCTTTATCGTCCGTAAGAACCAATCGACCAGCTGTTCATCTGTCGTAGTATCTATCGAACTTTCGGCAGCCTGGAGGCCTGCGCCGATGTAATAATGGGAATTCCTTCTTGTGATAATAGGAAGGGATTCTGAAAACTTGCAGAATGGAATCAATCTTGAGTCTGAGCCTCCCTTGATATAGTAGAGTCGGTCTCCGGATAGGACATATAAGTCATCATCCTTCCCTAATAGATCGTTATCTTGCAGAACATCATAATTCTCTTGACCATTATCGCCAAACTCTTTATCAAGCTGGATAATCTTTGTCCCAACAAGCTCAACCTCACCATTCCAATCCCAAACAAATGCGTTCTTACCCCCTTCTCTTGTATTCTCCATCACAAAGAGACTAATCAGAGAGTTATTCATCCCATAGTAGTTCCTCTGAATATTAGCAGCAAACACTTCGCCATTGGGCGTGAATATGTTCTGTGCTTCGGCATCTGAAAGACGACGGAAATGAATGCCATCCATATAGCCGCAGACTTTAATATATCCGTGGCCGGAACTCTCGTTGATACTAAGGGTGCCCACAACCGGGTTAATATGATAGTCAAAGTTTGCCATGGTCGCGTATTCCTTTTAGTGTTCTAATTACGGTATTGTTGGATTTGGGTGTATCACCCATAAATAGTCTACTCCATGCTTGAGTTGGCGATATGTCCTCTCTGCCCAGATACTTACTTTGGCAAATAGACTGCAAGTCCATTCCTGAGACACCTTCCTCTTTTTGAGAATCTCTCCAGGTTGCTGAAGAGCGGACGACTTCCCACTTATGATTCTTGATGCTCCATTCCGGTTCAAAGGGATTTGATGCAATCAGCTCAAAATGAATGCTCTTTTTCCCAGGTATCGAGATGATGTGCGAGCCGGAATCGAGGAAATTCAAGTTTACCCTTTCCCCTTCATCTTTCAGAGGCTCATGGTCAATTCTCGCAGAAGTCGGGACTTCCCGAACTAGAATCGGAGCAGCCCCAAGCAGATACTGGTTTTTTCCGATTTTTAATCCGCCTTCCAGATAGCAGGTCTTTTTCTCCGTGAAATAGATTGAAGGGCCAGTCTCTTGAGAAAGCCTAACAATCTTTAAACGAGGCATTGTGACCAGCACCGGGCAATTCTGGAAAGCGTATGCCATATTCGATTCCTGCGGAAAAAGGACGGCTATGCCGGTTTCACCCTCCTCAAGATAACGAACTTCTTCCCATATCTCATAATCAGGATTGCGTCTAAAGATGAAGATACCCGAAAACCTTTTGGGGATGCAATTCTTGGTGTTTGTAATTACACGGTATTGGGCAGAAGCTGCCGGATATGACGTAAGTAGTTTCTGGGAAGCATCACGAATCTCGAATGAGTCAAGCTCATCTGTTAGGTACAAAACGTTCCCGGTTGTCGAAACACGTTTTTTGCTCTCAGAATAGTTCGCAGCCCGATATTCTCCGTCCCACCTTAGGAAGAAGTTGTAAATCTGCTGTCTTGCGTCGTCCGTAAATTTGGGATCATAGTAGATCCTATATGCATTTTTTGAATCAATGTATGAGGCAAGTTGTCGCCATGTGACAATCTCCCAGAAGGTATTATAGGCATAATCATCTTCTGGAGTCAATCCATTATCAACAAATGCTCTGGCGAAATTGAGCAATGCCTCAGTTGTGAAAACTCGAAGGGCCTCTTGAAGCGGATACTGCACATAGCGGCCATAACCATAACCAGGCTTACACTTGCGTGATACACGAAAATCATTGCTGTCGCACCATCTGTAGAAGGTTGCCCACATAAGATCCTGATAATCGCTCATCCAACGCTTAAGTTCTCCCGTATCATGGAAAATCAGTTCGCTGAGTCGATCGCGGTAATTGCGCTCCGTGATGCCATCACTATTCGCCCTTTTTGTGGCAGCAAACACCTGAATTGCTATCATGCCTTTTGCTAAGAAGGCATTGTGTGCAACGCTACGAAGGGAATACATGGCACTGGTCATCAGCTTGTCTTCTGTGGTCTTGTACTCTCGACAAAAATCGTCTATGAAAGTTTGGTCCACAACGAAAGCGACCACCTCACCTTTATTATCATCAGAGAAGATGGTTTCGTCTACATATTTGCAGAACTGGTTAAATATGCTTTCGTTTACCATATGCTTTGAAAGGACCCAGCAGAATGCTACAGACCTCATACAAATTGTTAAAAAGGTCAGACACCGAGTCTATCGACTTGACTGTGTCTTTCTTAGCCATAATTCGGGATTCTCTCCGTATTTAGGTCAAATTTACAAAAAAGCGAGCGAAAAAATAAATATTCAGAAAAAATACAAAAAAACACCCCGACCCCAAAGGGGTCGAGGCGAGAGCCGAACGTGCTTTAGGCGCGGATGGCTAGTTATATAAGTTCTAGGTCAAAATCGTTAATCAACCCCTCCAGCTCAGCGTGGTATTTCGGGTCGACGAACTGCGCTGCTTTCAGGAACGTCTCGCGATGCTGTCGGTGCTTCTCTTCGGCGGTGTGATCCCCGGTCAAGCCGGGGATGACGGGAGCGGAGCACCGGGTGCGGATAAGCCAGTCGGCGATGTCGATGTGAGCGGCTATGTCCTCCGGGGTTGCATTCTGCTGGAGGATGGGACTGACGGTGATGTCGAGGGAAGGATACTTCGCCAGCTTCTCGATCCATTCTTGATAGCCATCGACATCTGGAAACGCGACGACTTTGTGGCCGGAGAGGACCAGGAGGCGGTCGTTGACGCAGGATTTGCCGCCGGTGGCGAGCCAGACGTATTTCGGCATAAGGCCGGCACAGATGACGGCGGTCTTCTCGCTCTCGACAAGCGCCACCGGCTTCTCGGGATG
>JAEEGL016963582.1_pt1 | contig 10816 bp, 10 predicted proteins | sample 9134231 | NCBI WGS metagenome assembly JAEEGL01 (sample SAMN16246548, study PRJNA631951) | gut metagenome | biome: gut microbiome; feature: rumen; material: fiber-attached | host: Bos | place: Iran: Karaj | collected 2018-10
AAGGCTGGCATTAGCTTCGTCATACTCAGCCTGCGTCAGAGCAAGCTTTGAGAGCGTATCAGACAACCGCTCTTCCGTATTCCGAAGATTATTGCCTGTCTGAATGTTTGAGAGATAAGCCAGCAGCATCAGAAAGAAAAGAATCAGCGCAAAGGAGGACATCATATCCGCGTATGACGGCCAGAAATTCTGCTCGCTGTCGATCTTTCCGGAAGCTACATCTGTGCTCACTTTGGAGCGTCTCCTCATGAGCGGTCACTCCTCTCAACGCGGTTTGTAACGCCCCGGACAGCATTTCCGAAATCACGGATCGCAACATCCAGACGTTCAACGGTACCCTGAAGAGCATAATTGAATTCAGAGAAATCACGGACGCCTTCGTTGAACCCTGTGACGGTTTTGTTGAAGCCTACAAGTGAGGATTTCAGGCTGGATGTTGCTTCATTCAGACTGTTCTGCATGGATTCGGAAGCACTGTTCAGCCCATCAATCATCAGATTCAGAGCATCCACGTCATTCTGTGCCGCACGGGTAGGCAGCGTCGGAGCAACACTCTGATCGAGCCAGATCTCCATCCGCGACTCCATAAGTTCTCTTGCCGCCGCAGGAGAAAAGATAGAGCGAAGGATCGTAAGAATAATAGAACAGCCTACACCGACAAGAGAAGTGTAAAAAGCAACACCCATGCCGCTCAGTGCAGAGAGAAGCCCTCCGCCTACGCTGTTCAGTATTGTCAGCCATTCATCCGCACTGCCGTCAGAAATAAGCTCTGTCAGAGAACCGACCGACAGGCTGAGACCGAGAAAGGTGCCGAACAGACCCAGTGTAACAAACAGAGAAGCGGCGTTGTTCAGAAAACGCTCACACAGAAGCGCGCCTCCAAGCTTGGTTCCGACAGCTTCCTCAATAATGGCAGGCGTATTGGTTTCCTTCCCGTAGCGTTTGTAGGAATCAGCAAACTGATTGACCGCATAGCGCAGGAAGCGATTGTCCTGATCAAGTGTTCCGCTGATCTGGTAGGAGATATGCTTATAGCGGGCATAGACGCCAAACAGCAAAACCAGGGAAATGCCGAACAGAACAACGATCACAACAATCACTAAAATACCAACAGGCGGCATATTACTTAAACTGGCCAATAAAAACACCTTCTTCTTAATATTTTATGTAAACCAAGTATACCATACTTGCCTGTAATTATAAACCATTTATTTCATCTTTTTGTAAACATAAGGTTAAATTGCCTGCATCCAGTGCACAAGCATTTTTTCAATGGTTTTTTCCAGGGGAATTTCGGCTTTCCAGCCGCAGTCAGCCTCTATTTTCCGGACATCCGCCACGACAGCCGGCGCATCCATCGGCCGGAAGCGGCTGCTGTCAGCCTGTATTTCTACCCGGATGCCGGTCAGCGCTTCCAGAATTCCTATGATATCCAAAAGCGCTGTTGCCCTGCCTCTGGCAGCATTGTAAACTTCACCGCTTTTCCCTTTTTTGGCAACAAGATCAAAAGCTCTTACCAGGTCCTCAACATCCGTGAAATCACGTATGTTATTCAGATTTCCGGTTTTTAAAACTGCCTCTCTCAACCCTGCTTTTATTTCGGCAAACTGTCGGCAGAAACTGGAAATGGCATACCGGTCATCCTGCAGCACAGATGTTTCATAGAAAGTACGGATGACTATGATGTCCATATCATATGCCTGATAATAAAGCTTCGCAAACATCGTCTGGCAGGCTTTCGTTGCACCGTAAATATTGTTCGGCTGAGGATTTATGTCTTCCCGGATGGGAATATCGGAAAAATCCATTCTTCCATATTCCTCTCCGCTGCCGGCAATGATAAGGCGCGTTTCGGGACTGAAGTCTCTTACGGCATTCAGAACGTTGATGGTTCCGGCTACATTGATATCGACAGTTTCAATCGGCTCTTTCCAGGCGTAACCGACGGAATCCTGCGTGGCAAAATCAAATATGACATCCGCTTTTGCCGAAGAAACGATCTGATTCACATCCGTTTCAGATCTGACGTCAAGATCCCGCCACTGCAGACCATCCCGGTCAAAGCCTGCTTCAGAGGGCAGCTTCGTCGCTATAACGGCTTCCGTTTCCGGTTTTCTCAGCAGCCTGTCAATCAGGCCGGGCCCGAATACGCTTGTGCCGCCGATGATAAGATAACGCATAACAAATCCTCTTCGTTACAGAATATGATTCCGCCAGTACTGCATGATATCTGTAATCGTCTGTGCAGGGCTGATCTCCGGCTTCCATCCGGTATCCTTATATATTTTGGAAATATCCGCTTCAATAACCGGTACATCCACAGGCCTCAGCTTGGAAGGATCAGTTTCCACCTTCACTTCCGCTTTCGTCTGAGACAAAATAATGTCCAGAATTTCCTGTACGGCAACGGCATGACCGCTGCCGACGTTGTAGGTTTCGCCGGGCTTGCCGTACTGAATCAGCATGCAGTAGGCTTTTACCACATCACGGACATCTGTAAAGTCCCTTTTTGCCGAGAGATTGCCGACACGGAAGACCGGCTCCTGAAGGCCCTTCTCGATTTTAACAGCCTGGCTGCAGAAATCCGCAACTACAAACTGCGGAGACTGGCCCGGACCTATATGATTAAAAGAGCGCGTCATCACGAGCTGAAGACCGTAAGCACGGGCATAGATCGATGCCATCATATTCTGGCATACTTTCGTCACGGCATAGACGTTGCATGGGGCAAGAACTGCTTTTTCCCGGATAGGAATATCGGTTTCTTTGACCCTGCCGTATTCTTCACCGCTGCCAACAATCAGGACTCTCGGAGAATACCCGGACTGTTTGATTGCACTGATCAGATTGATGGCTCCGATAATATTGGTATCCACTGTAGACTTTGGGTTTTTCCATGAAAGGGCAACAGAGCTCTGCGCAGCCAGATGAAAGATATAGTCCGGTTTTTCGGACAACAGAACATCCGATATCTGCTTCATATCAAGAATGTTGAGATGAACGGTTTTATCCTCGCCGATTCCGAGCCTGTCTGTTTCACGGGACGTAGCCGTAATGACTTCGCAGAAGAGGCTCCGCCTGATCTCTTCAACCAGATACGTGCCTACAAAACCGGACGCCCCGATGATCAACGCTTTCATTTCCGATCTCCGATCCTGTCAAGCCTGAGAGGCTTCTTTCTTTGCCAGAAGAAGATCGTGCTCCGCCATGATCCTGCACAATTCTTCATAACTTGTTTTCTGCGGATTCCATCCGAGCTTTGTTTTGGCTTTCGTCGGATCGCCCCAGAGGTTCACGACATCCGTCGGCCGGTACCATTTCGGGTTGACACATACAAGCATCTTTCCGGTTTTCTTATCATAGCCTTTTTCATCAAGGCCGGTTCCCCTCCACTCAAGATCAATGCCGTCGCTGGCAAATGCCAGGGTTGTGAACTCACGGACAGTATGCTGAACGCCTGTAGCAATGACATAGTCATCCGGTTCATCCTGCTGCAGAATCAGCCACATGCACTCCACATAGTCCTTCGCATAACCCCAGTCACGCAGAGAGTCAAGATTGCCGAGTTCCAGATGGTCCTGCAGGCCGCAGGCAATACGCCCGGCTGCAAGGGTAATCTTGCGGGTGACAAAATTCTCGCCGCGCCGTTCCGATTCATGGTTGAAGAGAATGCCGTTGCAGGCAAAAATACCGTAGGCTTCGCGGTACTGGCGGATCATCCAGTAGCCATACTGCTTTGCCACAGCATAAGGACTGTAGGGATGGAACGGAGTATTCTCATTCTGCGGGACCTCTTCGACTTTTCCGAAGAGTTCGGAAGTGGATGCCTGATAGACGCGGCAGGTTTTATCAAGGCCGGCGGTATGGACTGCTTCCAGAATGCGGAGGACACCCAGCGCGTCAACATCCCCGGTATATTCGGCAGCTTCAAAGCTCACCTGAACATGGCTCTGTGCTGCGAGATTATAGATTTCATCCGGCTTAACCTGCAGGACAATACGGATAATGCTGGAAGAGTCTGACAGGTCCCCTTCGTGGATAGTCAGCTTACTGAGGATATGATCGATACGGGAAGTGGTCGACACAGATGCTCTGCGGACAATGCCGTGCACCTCATATCCTTTGTCAAGCAGAAACTCTGCGAGATATGAACCATCCTGTCCGGTTATACCGGAAATCAAAACTTTTTTCATATTGATTTTCGCTCCTTTTACACACTGAGTACTGCAATTGTAGCACATAGCGGTAAATATTTCTACCGAAAAATGATATTGTTTTGCATTCCGTGCATCTCTATGATATAATTAATTATCATTTTTGTGAAAAAAAGAGGTAACTGCTTATGGACCAGTATAAACAACTGAAGCTGACTGCTGCGAAAGCACGCCTGCTGGCTGTGGACGCAATACACGAAGCAAAAGCCGGACATCCCGGCGGTTCCCTGAGCTGCATGGATGCGCTCACATATCTCTATTTTAAAGAGATGAATATTGACCCGAAAAATCCCTGCTGGGAGGACAGAGACCGTTTTGTACTTTCCAAAGGTCACTGCGCACCGGCACTGTATACCGTGCTTGCCATGCGCGGCTATTACCCCACAAAAGAACTGAAGCTTCTGCGCTCCATTAAGGGGCACATGTCCGGACACCCGGATATGGTGCATGTACCGGGAGTAGATATGTCCACCGGTTCCCTCGGGCAGGGGCTGAGCTGCGCGGTCTGAATGGCGCTGGCGGCGAAAACAACCGGAAAAGCTTTCCGCACCTATGCCATGTGCGGAGACGGCGAAATTGAAGAAGGACAGATCTGGGAAGCTGCGATGGCTGCTGCCAAGTGGGATCTGGACAATCTCTGCGTTTTTCTGGATAACAACGGCCTGCAGATTGACGGCCCGAACGATGAGGTTATGCCTTCCAAACCGCTGGATAAAAAGTTTGAAGCTTTCAACTGGAATGTAGTGTGCATTGACGGCCATGATTTTGCCCAGATTGAACAGGCACTGAATGCTGCCAGAGCGTGCAAGGGAAAGCCGACGATGATCATTATGAAGACCGTAAAGGGAAAAGGCGTTTCCTATATGGAGAACCAGGCAGGCTGGCACGGAAAAGCGCCGAATGACGAGCAGTTTGCCATTGCAAAGGCTGAACTGGAAGCAGCCATCAAAGCACTTGAAGAGGAGGAATAAGAGATGGCAGGCAAAATTGCAACCCGAAATGCATATGGGGAAGCTCTGGTAGAGCTTGCCGAAAAATATCCTCAGCTGGTTGTGCTGGACGCCGACCTGGCAAGCGCAACCATGACGAAGTCTTTTGCTGCTGCGCATCCCGAGCGTTTCTTTGACTGCGGTATTGCAGAGGCAAATATGACCGATATCGCGGCAGGCATGGCAACGGCCGGTCTGAAACCGTTTACGAATACGTTCGCCATTTTCGCTGCAGGCAGAGCCTATGAACAGGTTCGTAACTCGATTGCCTATCCGGGGCTGAACGTCACAGTGGTAGGCTCTCACGGCGGCGTTTCCGTCGGTGAAGACGGAGCGACCCACCAGTGCATAGAAGACTATGCCCTGATGCGTGCTGTGCCCGGAATGCTGGTGTGCTGCCCGTGCGATGGCCACGAGATGAAACTGGCAGTGGAAGCACTGATCAACTACAAAGGACCTGCCTATCTGAGGCTGGAGCGTCCGGCAACGGAAATCATTACCGATGAAATTGAAGGCTACAGCTTTGAACTCGGCAAGGGTGTACAGCTCCGGGACGGCAAAGATGTGACGATCATTGCGGTCGGCATCAATGTCCCGATGGCGATGAAGGCAGCGGAACTGCTGGAGGCGGAAGGGATCTCCGCACGTGTGATCGACATGCATACGATCAAGCCGCTGGACGAGGAACTGGTACTGAAAGCAGCACGGGAGACAGGCTGTATTGTCACTTCCGAAGAACATTCCGTAATCGGCGGCCTCGGCGGAGCGGTCTGCGAGCTGCTGAGCGGAAAATGCCCGGTGCCTGTTGTCCGCCACGGTGTAAACGATGAGTTCGGCCGCAGCGGAACTTACAGCGCGGTGCTTGAATACTTCGGCATTACATCGGAAGGAATTGCCGAAAAAGCAAGACAGGCAGTTACCCTGAAAAAGTGAGGAAAAGGGCATGATCAGAAAAGAACTGTTTGGAAATTATGATCAGTATGTCCTTTCCAATGATGAGCTTGAAGTAGCAGTAACAACATTCGGCGCTATGGTTACCAGCCTGAAATATAAAGGAATTGAACGCGCCGTCTGCTATTCCACACCGGAAGAAGAGAAACTGGCCGCAAGTGCATTTCTGTGCAAAACAATCGGCCGTTATGCCAACCGCATCGGCGGGGCTTCCTTCACACTTGACGGCATAAAATATGATCTGCCTGCAAATGAGGGAGCGAATCAGCTGCACGGCGGCCCGGAGGCTTTTGACAGGCGCGTCTGGAACGCGGAAGTACAGGGAGAGAGCGTGCTGTTCAGCCTGTTCTCACCGGACGGAGATAACGGATTCCCCGGGAACTTCATTATGACCGTCCGCTATTCTCTCCGCGGAAGTGCAGTGAGAATTGACTTCGGCGGGGCAACGGACAAGGCGACTGTTTACGCACCGACTGTTCACCATTATTTCAATCTGAATGATGCGGAGAGCGTGCTGGATGCGAAGCTGCAGGTGAACGCGACCGGGCATCTTGATGTGGACAGCGGCCTGATTCCGACAGGGAAGGTTCTGCCGTGTGAAGGCAAGTTTGCGCTGAATGAGCTGCGGGTGCTCGGAGAGGACCTGGATGACTGCTTCCTTACGCCGGAAGAGCAGCTCTGTGTTCTGGAGATGGGCAACTGCCGGCTGGAGACCTGGTCGGATATGCCGGCTGTGCAGATTTATACCGGGATCTCTCTTCCTGCCCCTTACCGGAAAAATCAGGGCACTGCCATTGAGCCGGAATTCTATCCTGACAGCCCGAACCATCCTGAGTTCCCGTCCGCGGTGCTGCGCCCGGGTGAGAACTTCAGCAAATACATTGAATACAGATTTTCAGAAGTATAATGATTATCCCGGGGCTGCTTTTCCTGCAGCCCCGGATGATTTCCAGACAGCGTGAGATAAGGAGGACAACGTGAAATTCCTGTTTGCTTCCGATTCTTTTAAGGGAACACTAAGTAGCCGGCAGACTGCCGAGCTGCTTGAAAAAGCCGCAAAAGAGGTTTTCGGGAATGCGGTTGAATGCTGCAGTGTGACAGTGGCTGACGGCGGGGAAGGAACTGCTGAGGCTGTTGTGACGGCAGAGCACGGCGAGTGGATTGAAACGGAAGTCTGCGGACCGCTTATGGAAAAGCATACGGCACGTTACGGGAAACTCGATGCGCACCGGGCCGTGATTGAGATGGCGGCAGCTTCCGGGCTTCCTCTTGTGCCGGATGATCTGCGCAATCCGCTGAATACCACCAGCTACGGGACCGGTGAACTGATCCGTCATGCGATGGATCAGGGATTTGCGGAGCTTTCCATCGCCATCGGGGGCAGCGCAACCAACGATGGCGGTATGGGCTGCGCCAGGGCACTGGGCGTACGCTTCCTCGATGCGGAAGGCAATGAACTGGAAGGACGCGGAGCAGACCTGGAAAAGCTCTGTACAATCGATATCTCCGGGCTGGACAAGCGCATCCGGAATACTGACGTTACGGTGATGTGTGATGTAAAAAATCCGCTTTGCGGAAAGAACGGAGCGACCTATACCTTTGGTGCACAGAAAGGGGCAACGCCGGACATTCAGGCAAGATTGGAAGCCGGCATGCTTAATTACAGAAATATCATACGAAAACAGTTCGGCATTGATCCGGACGCCATACCCGGGACAGGAGCGGCAGGAGGACTCGGTACTGCGCTGCTGGTGTTCCTGAACGGAAAAATGAAGTCGGGAATTGAGTCAGTGCTTGATCTGATTGGATTTGACAGAAGACTGGAAGGCGTCAGTCTCGTTGTGACGGGAGAAGGTTGCACCGACTGGCAAAGCTGCTTCGGAAAGGTGATGCAGGGCGTCGGCGAGCGGGCGGCAAAAAAAGGTATTCCGGCAGTGGGACTCAGCGGTTCTCTCGGAAAGGATGCGGAACAGATTTTTGAACATGGCATTGAATCCATAATGACAACGGTTGATGCCCCAATGAAACTGGAAGAAGCACTCAGCCGTGCGGAAGAACTCTATTATTCTGCTGCTGTGCGTATGTTCCGCTTACTTAAAACTGGCACAAAGCTTGTCTGAAGAAAAACATATCCGGAGGAGGTGAAACATGGAACTGGCGGAACTGACAGCTTATGCCGGGGAAAAATATCATATTCAGGAACAGCATAAGTGGACGGATTTTCCGGGGTTCTCAGTTTTGTGTGACTCTGATACCGGACAGTGGATAGCCCTGTTGATGCGTCAGTGGGATATGGACAGCGGGACACAGATAGAATGCTGTGATCTAAAATGCGGACAACAGTGTTTAACAGAATATGACAGACCCTATCTGGCATACCCTATCCGTATGAGAGGGCAAAAGTGGATCAGCATAGCTTTTGATGACAGAACGGAACCGGAGGTCGTTTTCAGCCTGTTTGACCGGGCAGTGAACTCCGGCGAAGAGAACGGGTATACAATCATTCTTGATTCTGCCAAGCATACCGAAGGGAAAACCTGGCAGGATACGGCACTGCCCTTTGCCGGAAGCACATACATCCCTCCGAAAGAAAAGATTCCGGAACGGCTCAGACAGATGAAGCATCTTTTTGCTTACGGAAGGGAATCTCTCGAAGCAAGGGCAAATAACTTTTACCGCCAGGGAAAATATATGCAGGATTATGAGGACGATTACCCGTGGAGGGGAGAGTTCTTCTGTTATTTTCCTACCTATCACGATCTGACAACAAGCCAGCTGCGAGGATACTTCACATGGCGGACACATGCCAGAAAAGGGGAGTTTTTCCCAATCCCGACCTCAGCGGCTTATCTTTATATCTACGAGCTCCTCAACGGAATCGGAACAGCATCGCCGGAAGACAGCCTGAAAAAGCTGAGGGCATTTGAAGAAGGATATCTGGATTCCGGAATCGGAGACAGACGGATCCGGCAGAACCTGCGGCGCTGGACGCTGGATTTTTGCGTGATACACAACCTGCCTCCGGAAACAGCGAGGGAATATGCGGATCCTGAATTGCTGGAGAAGGATAAAGCACTGACCGTTCTGCAGAATCCACAGGATTATCCGGATGAAGGTGTTTTTGCGGCTCTGTGCAGATTTACCGGGAAAAGACAGGCGGAATCGCCGGTTATCCTCAGCGAACCTGTCAGAGGCAAAAAGCTTTTCAGCGAGGCATGGAGAACAGCTGTTTCCGGATTCCGGCAGGAAGGAAAAGATCTGTTTGTAATGTGTTTCGGAAAGCCCGCTGTCCGGCGATGGTATCCGCTATCAAATGCTGTTTACCGGCAACAGGAGAGACAGCAGAACAGAGACTATCTTCTGAATGAAAACCGCATCTACCGCTGCAGAAACGGAGTGTGGCAGGCAGAGGCATATGAAAAGCTGACATTTGACAGAGACAGCTATTTAGGGTTTCTGCATGAAACCGATCTCCGACTGCGGCGGTATCTGAAAACAGGGCGATATCTGCGGGAAAGAGAGAAAGATGCGTGGGCAGACCGGTATATTGACTACGCCATAGAAACGGACAGACGCACCGCGGCGGAAGCCGCAAGACCAAAAATTACAATCGATCTCTCCGGGCTCGACCGGATCCGTGAAGATGCGCTAACGACACAAAACAGCCTTCTGACAGAGGAAGAGCTTGCAGAAGCGGCGGCTGTGCGGGAGCCTACCGCGGAAGAGAACCGTTTACCGGAAGAAAGCGCTTCCGAGCCCGCAGCAGATTCCCTGCATGTCCGGATACTGCGCGCGCTTCTCCGTGGCGAGCCGGTGACAGAACTTCTGAAAGCCGGGCATCTGATGCCTACGATCGTTGCCGATGAAATCAATGAGGAATTCTTTGACGAGTTTGGGGACAGCATTCTTTCCTGTGAGGATGATATCCTTTCTCTGATGGAAGACTACAGAGAGGATCTTACGTATCTGCTGGATTAATATATAAAAAGAGCTGCGAAGGCAGGTGAGCATTCACTCATCTTTCCTTCACAGCTCTTTCTGTTTTACGTGATAATCAGTAAGACCGCGTATCGCCCTGAATCAGCTCTTCTTCATATCTGTCAAGATCCTGCAGGAAGAGCGCTGCCTCCGCATCGGACGGCATCCGGAAACCGGTTCTCGGAGAGACGCTGAAGCTTCCGACTGACGGCCCGTCCATCAGACAACTGCGTTTGAACTGCTGAGAGAACAGGCGCCGGCACCAGCTTCTGAGCCAGCGGAGCAGTTCCTCGTCGCTGAATTCATCCCCATAGGCCAGCTTTGCCAGGCGTATGGTTTTGCGCGGAGAGAAACCGCAGATCAGAACTTTGTGCGTAAAGAAGTCCTGTAAGGAATAAGAACCAACGGAATCCTCGCTTTTCTGCTCGATCAGGTCATCGTGAATCGGCAGGAGCTCCGGCGTCACCGGACAGTCAAGCACATCATACAGAGCGGCTTTCAGCTGAACATTATCCGATGTTGCTGCCAGATGTGCAACTGCGGCTCTGACCTGCGTTTTGGTTACTCCGATATTGACATCATACATGGAGGTATGGTCACCGTTGTAGGTACACCAGCCGTCAATATACTCAGAGAGGTCTTCCGTACCCACGTTGAGGCCGTTGACCTTATTGGCAATGTCCA
>JAEEGL010038327.1_pt1 | contig 10815 bp, 5 predicted proteins | sample 9134231 | NCBI WGS metagenome assembly JAEEGL01 (sample SAMN16246548, study PRJNA631951) | gut metagenome | biome: gut microbiome; feature: rumen; material: fiber-attached | host: Bos | place: Iran: Karaj | collected 2018-10
AAATGGAGAGTTCTGATGATATATCAATAGAAGAAGTTAAAGATAATGAAAAGAAAAAAATGAAGAATAGATCTTTTAAAAATTTAAAAGGGTTTGTTAAATTCGAAGATAGAGATAAATTTAAAACATATGATTTTTTAAAAGGAGAAAATGAAACAGAAGAAAAGAATAAAATGAATAAATCTTTAAATAATATAACTGAAGAAATTAAAACAGATGAAAATATAAAACCAAAGAAGTCTAATGCAATAAAAGAACAAATTTTAGTTGATATAAAGAAGAAAAAGAAATCATATAATAATATAATTGGAATAATTAATGAAGAAAAAAATAAAAGAGCAGAAAAAATAAATGAGGAAAATAAATATAATGATAATTTTGAATATATTATAAAAAAAGAATTTAACTTTAAAAAGAATAATATTATTGAAGAAAATAAAAATGAAGAAAATCAAGAAAAAGAAAAAGAAAATGATATGAAATCTCCAGAAAAAAAAGTAGAAAAAACTATTAAAATATTAAAAGTTGAAGAAATTAAATTAAGAGAAAAAAATAAAAGTGATAAAAAAATAAAAAGAAAACCAATTATTTTAGAGAATGAAACAATTCAAAAGAAAACAATAGAAGAAACAAAAGAAAAAGAAAATTCAGCGAATCAACCAAAAAGAAGGGGTGTTATAATTAATACAAGATTTATAGAAGAAAATATTCCATCTCCAAATATGTTATTAAAAGAAGCAAGAAAAGAATCAAGAATAAAATTTTTAAGAGAAAATATTAAAATTTCAGTATTATTTTGTAAATTACCAGAAAGAGGAGATAAACCAAAAAGAATTAGAAATGTTTATTCTGAAACAGATATAGATCTTCCTGATGATATAATAAATGAGATAAAATAATGATTAAAAAACAATCAAAATTTGTATATAATATTTTTTATTATTTATTTTAAAATTTATAATAAATTTAATCTAATCAAAAATATTTATTCAGAAAAATAAAACTTGTGCTTTAGTAATTTTTAATGTTTATTTATTCTTTTTAACAAATATAAGATATCCTCTTGTCATAACAAAATAAAATAATAATATATACTTATGTTATAATTATTTACTTTAAAATCTTTGGATAATGATTAATGTAATCGTCAAGAAAAAATTCTCTGATATCTTATATAAGAAAAATTAAAATTCTATATGAACCATTTTTTGTCTTTTTAAAAACTCATAGAAAAAATCATTTTCATCACAGAACTAAACATATACTTTAATTATGAAAATATATATATTATTTGAAGGATAATTTATTTTGTAATATTCTAGGGAATATTTATTTAATATTTTTTTTATGAAATTATTATACCATATTATATAATATTTTTATTTTTACTATTTTTCTTTTTAATAAAATATTATATTTAAATAATTGATTATAAATGAGTAATCAAAAAGATTCTAATTTCAAAGGATTAAAATATTTTAAAAGCAAAAAATATTTTCGTGTTTTCCGTAAAATGTTTAAAAACATTGAGAATGATGTAAAAATCAAATCATTGTTTGAAGTAGAAAACAAATTAAAAAATGATGATAGTTATCCTTTATTCAATGAAACTTCATCCCAAAATGAATTTAAAGAAAAAAAATGGAAAAAAATATCAAATGCGATTAATCAAGAAATATATTTAGATTTTTCTTGCAATATAATCAAAACTAAAGAAGAAGCAGAATTTATATTAAGTTACCTATCATACAGTTATATAAAAAAATTTTGTCAAGAAAATTATAATAAATTAAAGCATATATCAAAAGAAAACTATATAAGTATTAAATCATTAAAAGATATTTATTTAGATTTATGTTCAAAATATTTAAATAATAAACCATTAGTGAATCGTTCAAGAAATAGAAAATCAAATTTAGAAATAAGAAAAAGTGTATTTACCCAAGAATCTAAAAATGTAAATACAATTTCAAATAATAATACAGCATCAAATACAAGATATAATAGAGCTTCTTTATTTATAACTGAAAAATTTACTTCTATTATTTGTAATAGAGATAGTTTTCATATTAAACATAAAAGAGCAAGTATATTAGAAAAATATAATGCTATAAATGGTAAAAAAGAAGAAGATAATAAAGAAGGTGAAAAAGAAAAATTAGAATTAAATTATTTTAGTAGAAATCAATTACCTGTTGGTCATATTACTAATAAATTTATTGGACCAACAGATGAAAAAAGTATTTTAAGTAAACATAGGAAATTGTTAATTTCTTTTAAATTAAGACAAAATGCTTTAAATTATTTGAAAGAAAAAAAAACAAATATAAAATTAAAAACACCTTTAAATCAAGAAAATACTTATCATAGTAAAACAAATGAAAAACCATCAAAATCGAGTAGAAAAAGTAAAATCAATCATTTAACTTTTCCTTCTTTAAAAAGTTGTGGTTCTTCAAGTTCTTTTAATTCTAATCATAATAAATTTAAAACAATTAATAATTATCCTGTTACTACAAGAAATAAAATTAATAAATTTATTCCAAGATTTTTTTCAGCTAAAAGAAGAATTGAAAAAAATAATAAAAATAAAGTTTCTAAAAGTACAACTAAAAATTACTTTTCAAAAATGGATATGTTTTATTTCTAAGATAAACAATTTTGTTAATTTTATTTTTTATTTTTATATATAAAATTATAGTAAAAAAAGAAGAAAATAAAATTATTTATAAATTGAAAAAAACCTTGAAATAATTTATATCCTTGAAAATTTCTTCATTTGAATGATATTTATTTCTCTTATATTTAATATATTTTCTTTTATTATCAGTAAATTTTGAGAATTGTTTTGAAATTTCTTATTAAATTCAATTTTAATATAAAAATTTAAAATAAAAATAACTTTGAAAAAATGATTTAATGTTTTAATTACTTACTAAGATAATAATTAAATACTCTTACAATTATTGTTTCTAAAGTAAGATATGGTATTTTCATATTCAGTTTATAAAAAAAACTATATTTTATTTTGTTTGTTATTATTTTGATTTAATTCGATTATTTTTTTATTCAATGAAGCTAATTCTTCCATATTAATTGAATATAAATATTCAATTTCTTTTGGAATATCATTAACTTTTATTATATTATTATCAAGTAATTTATTAATAAAATAAGCAATATATCTTCCAAGTTTTGTTTTTTCGTCACTTTTGTTTTCATCTTTAAAATTTTCAATAATATGTTTTATATATGAATTAATAAAAGAAATTGGGAGAGAAGTATTATCAATTATATTACAAATAACCTTCATTGAATTTTGAGTAAATTTATAATTCAAAAAAGTATTAAGATATTCTTGAAATAAATTACAATTAGAGATTTTTAAAAAAATAGTGGTTGCAAAATTATCATTTTTTTCAATTAATTCCATAAATTTATCAAATGAAAAATTAATCTCACTTAATATATTAGGATTTTTTTCCAGAATTTCCATAACAAAATCATTTTCTTCTTTACTAATTAATTTATTGTTAAAAGGTTTAAATAAAATAGAAGAAATTGAATCTTTTTCCTTAGTTAAATTAAAATCATAAATAAAATTATGTTTTAAAGTTGGCATAATCCATAAAGGTTCATCTTCAAAAAAAGGATAATTAATATTTGGATAATAACTCATATAATTTGGTTCGAAATAATTCATAGAAACTTCTATAGGTGTGAGTTGATTTAAATTAAAAATTTTATTAGGTTTATTTTCTTTTTTATCATATATTATTGGTCTCATCCAATCATTAATGCTTTTATTTATTTTTTCTGTTTGTTTTTTATAATTATTCCAATAATCTTCTAAATTTGGAATTATTATATTTTGATTTTTTTCAGTGTCTTCTATATATGTATTTATTGGTGTTTTTGAATATTCTATTTTATTTTGAATGAAATCTATTAAAAATTGCTGTTCTACTTTATTTTTTGATTCATTTAAACTTTGAAGAACTATTGGAATAAATGGAATCGATTGTAATTTTTCATTTCTATACATGTCATATAAAATGTAAAATGAAGATAATCTCTGTGATAAATTTAATAAATTGTCTTTTAATAAAAACCATAATGTTACTCCTACTTTAAATTGTTCGGATTTTGAATAAGTTTTTTGAAATGTATTTGATATATTCTCAAAAGATTTTGTTTCATCTGATATTATATTATAAAGAGTTGTCAACTCACTTGGTGATAACATCTTTAATTAATATATTTCAAATTTTTATTTAAAAATTATGTATAAAATATTTATTTTTGTTTATAATAATTATAAAAAGAAAATAATTAACAAAAATTGTAAAAATACTTTTTTTTTTAAAATAAATTTAAAAAAATTTAAACATTATTCACTTAAATTTTAATTATAAAACAATAATCAATTGATAATTTATATTGTTTTAAATGAAAATCTTTTTCTTTAGTTTTTTGACTATATTATTGTCATTAAAGATTAAATTTATTATTTTTTCAATTAGAATTATTTCTATAATATCTTGAGTAATTAAATATTTTTGAATATCTTCTTTTTTTTAAATGTTAATTAATATATTAAAAAATATAAATTAAAATTTGAGAATTTTAAAAATAAATTGTTTTTCATTAAAAAAAATTAAAAAGTAAAAACAATTTATGAATTTCAAAAAAAACTAAAAAAAAAAGAAAAAAATTATTAAAATCAATATCATCAATTGAAAAACTCAATTGTCCTCAGAAAAATGCTATAAATTTGTAATTTTAAGATGAAATATACTTTAAGAGAATTTATATCTGTAAAATTTATTTATTTTTTATATTTAAACTCCTGATAAAAAATAAATGTGAGATTTGAAATAAAATAATTGATATTGGAATAGATATTAAATTTACTGTCTTCTATGAATTCAGTTGAAAAATATTTTTGATATAAATTTTATTAAAATGATACTTAAATTGAGGAAATGAAAGTTTCTTCTTTGAAATTTTATTTTTTCATATTCTTTTAATATAAACAAATATTTTAATTAAAAGGAAATTTTCTTTTTTTGAATTCGTGGTTCTTTAAATTAAACAAATTTAATTTAATTATTTTTATTTTTATATGGATTTGATTTTATATATTAATTTCCTTCCATTATTTTTTTTATAATGTTAAATTTATGTTTTTGATAATTTTGATAATCAATTATAGATTGATTTGTATAAAGTCTTGTATTAATCTTTTTTATGTCATTCAATTTTAAAATTTTTTTATTCCCTCCAATGGTAAATTGTCTATTATTTGTTCCAGAATTAATAGTTTTTAAATTATTTTTAAAACTAGTATTCAAAATTAAATCTTTTTTTTCATTTGAATTACTTTTATCATTATAATTTACACTTATATTTAAACACTCTTTCATGTTATAATTACTTAAATTTTTGTTTTCTGATTTACTATAATTTGTAACTTGAATACCAATATCTTTTAAATTTTTTATTTGATTTTGATTTTTTTTTTTATTATTATCTCTTTTAATTTGACTATTTATAAAACCTTTTTTAAGGCCTTTATTCTTTGATAAAGAATTAATACTTGTATTAACTGTTAAATTTTTATGAGAAATTTTATATAAAAATTGACTTTCTGTTAATCCATCATATTCACTATATTCTTTTCCTTCACTTAAGATTATTTTATCTTTTGAAGTTATTGGTCTTTGAATAGTTCTTTCAACATAAAAAAAAGGAACATTAGAATAGATTTTTGATTCATTTAATTCTGGAAATAGTTTATTAAAATTTTCTCTTTTTTTATCTAAAAATATTCTATTTAATTTTTTTTTAGGTAATTTTGATATAAAAATATCATCATTTGAATTTTTTGTTATATTAATGTTTTGTTTTGGAATTATTTCTTTTGATGAAGAAGAAAAATTTGTAATTGTTAAAGGGTTAATTTTTTTGTTTTTATATATTTTTGATAAAAAAGTTCTTTTATAATAAAGATTATAATTATCATCAAATGGTTCTAACATATTTGTTTCATAATCAGTAAATCTTATAAATTTTTGCTTTTTACTATCAAAAATTTTGGAATTTTTTATTTCGGTATAACCTTTAAAAATTTTATTTTTAAGAATATTAACTAATTTTTTATTATTGTTTAAAGAATAATCCAAATCTCCATATTTGTATTTTTTATCCTTTTTTAAAATATTCATATTTATATAATTTTTTTGAGACAGAATTAAAAGAGATAAAAAAATTTAATTAAAATTTAAATTTATAAAATAATGGAATCTGATTCAGTTGATGCTTTATTTGCAAAAATATCTAAACTAGAAAATGAACAAAATCAACTTAATGAAAAATTATTTAAAATAGAATTAGAAATTGAAAATAAAAAAACAGAAGAATTAACAAAATTTTGGTCAAAAGAAAATAAAAAAGATGAAAATTTAATAAAGCAATTAAATGATTTAAAAGAGAAAATTAAAAATCAATTGGAAATAAAGTCAATAGACTATACATTTAAATATATTCCTTTTGATCCATCATATACCAATATTTTTATTAGTGGAGATTTTAATAATTGGGATATGACTGAAATGGAAAAAGATTATTCGACTGATGAAGAAAAATTCTTTTATAAAATTAATCTAGAAAAAGGTTATGAATATGCTTATTGTTTTTTTTCAAATGGTGAAAGATTAATTGATTTCAATCAACCTGCAAAAAGTATTTCTTATAAAGATAATCAAGAATATAATTATATTAATATTCCTGATGATAAGGGTAAATTTATTCCATTTAACAAAAAACAAAATTCAAAAGAAAGTAATGATAGTAATACTTTAATTAAAATAAAGGGAAATGAAAAAGAATTTGCAAATAATGTATTTTTATTAAATGATTTAATATATCAGAAAAAAGTAGAGTTAATGAATCAAAAAAGGAATTATATAACAGAAATAAATTCCAAATATAACTCATCGAATTTAGAATCAAAAGAAGATTTTGAAAAAACATATAATAAATTTATGTCATTATTTAAAGATAGAATAATAGTATATGAAAATACAAATTATATAATTCACAATTTAGATATGAAAAATAGAATAATAAAAGCAATAAGATTATATGATCCAAATGGAATAAAAGTAAATATAAAAGAGCAACAAAAATATAATTATTATAATGAAATTCCCTTAATAAATATATTTACTACATCATATATATTATCAAAAATAGAAAGTGATATTATAAAAAAAGATCAAGAAAAAGATAATTCAAACTATTTAAAAATCTTATATCAACTTCAACCAGATATATATAATCCAAGAGATAAAGAGTTAATACCTTATAGAATAGAACCTCCAAATGTAGATATAAATCAATATGATTTAGAAATAAAAGATAATTTAATTAAAACAGTTCGTCATAAACAATCATTATCATATATTATGTTTGAGTCAGTTAATGTTGGTGATGGTCAAAAAGCAGGTTTAGTTGCAAATGATCCAATTAAAGTTTATACTACTTTATACAATAAAGATATATTAAATATATTACATATTCATTTAAATGATACTAGTCAAGAAATTACAATTGATTCTGAATTTTTAGAAAATAATGAAAATATATTAAATCATAAAATATTCACTACAGATGTTTCAGGTAGAAGATTAACTTATAAATTAATATTTAAACAATATAAATTAATAAAAATATATTATTGTATGAGTATAGATTTTATAGATGAACCTCCATTTCAAGAAATAAAATTTTCTCCAAATGGATATGTTAAAATAGCAAAAGGAGAGTTTAAAAATTATTATGGTAAAATAAAGGAATTTCCAATTGGAATGTTAGCAAGAAAAGATAATGAAGAAACAGAATTAAAAAAAATGAAAAGTTTTGGTGAAAAAAAAGAAGGTTATTGTGGTGATAGACATTTAGATGGTTTACCTGGATTTGTATTAGTTGAAATAATGTTTTATCCTGGAGATGAAATTAAAGAAATTAAAGATTATATTAAAAGATCTCTTCCTGTTTGTCATTTAATTCCTTTAAGTCCTAAAGAACAAATTAGATTTGAAAAAAGTATTGTTATTCAAAATAATAGTGAAGTTATGAATTATTATAATGATGCTAAAGAATTAGAAAAATATTTAAATAATCAAAAATTACTTGATGAATTAAATTTAGATAAAATTAAAGAACTTTTAGCCATGGCTGAAAAAATTAATCCTGAAGTTAAAAATTTAGAAGATGATTTAGTTGATAAAATTAAATTTGCTGTTGAAATCAAAGCCAAAATTATTCCTGTTTTACAACAAAGAATTAGGTTACTTGTTTTTAGTTCGAAAAAATAAAGTTTTTAAATTAATTACATTATCTTTAATTATTTTGTTAAAAATTTAAAAAAATATTAAATAATTATTTATATAACATTTAATTTAAGCTATTTATAAATTTTGTAATTCTTCAATTTTCTCAAATTGTGTTCCAATTAAAGTTTATTTTTTTTATTATGTTATAAATATTATAAATAATAATTTAATTGTTTACCAGAATTGTAAATAGAAAAAATAAATAAAAAAAATAAAAAATGAAAATAAAAAATATTATCTTAATAATCCTAATAACAATATTTAAAAAATTAAAATTTTCAGTTCCACAAATGCAAATTAGAGGAATATTATTTACAAGACATGGAATATGTGATTTAGAAGAAGGATTAGAAATAGAAATAAGATTTCTATGTCACAATTGTTTAATAGATAATTTATCAACAAAAGAGAATTTTAATTTTTTATTTGAATCATCTAACAATGTAATAATAAATTGTACAATAAAAGATATAATGAATGATTCAAGAACAGTTCATCCAACAATATGTTTTATTCAAAAAACAAATAATCAAAAAGAAATATTAATTGATAGAAGTTTAAATATAATTTATCCTGATGAAAGTATAATAAATAAAACAATAAATTCAATTAAAAGTTTTAATTCTTGTTATCCTCGTTTTACAGTTTATAAAATATATTTTAATGAAGATGGTTATTGTCTTCCTTTATCTTCATCATCAGAATTTAAAGCTTTAACTTTATGTGAAAATTGTAATGAAACTAATTCTTTTCCTAAAGAAGATTTTATTAATTTTCTTGATGCTTCTAATAATTTTATCAAATGTAATTTTCCTTTTGATATTATTTCAAATAATAAATTTAATTTAAGTTGTTATGTTCAAAATACTCTTACTTCTGTTGTTATTAAATTTGATGAAGTACATAATATCACTTATTCTGGAAATAGAGTTACTGTTTCTCAAGATTTATTTTTTGAAGAAGAAGCTCAAATTGAAAGTAAAATTAAAGTTGTTGGTTGTTCTGGTTATAATGTTTTATATATTAATAATATTTCTTTTTTAAATTATTGTGACAATATTCTTCCTAAATATTATCAAATTAATTTAAATGTTTCTTGTGTTCCTTGTACACCTTATGTTCAATCTGTTAAAACTAATATTGAATTAATTAATGGAAAAAATGTAAATGTTAATATTACTTGTAATTTTCCTAAAATAAGTGGTAAAAATTATTTTATTGTTAAATGCTTTTTAAATAATAATACTTATCAACCATTAACTTTTCCTGATCAAATTTTTATTCCTAATTATAATTCTGTTATTATTGATCCAAATATTACTTTTATTAGTACGAAAGGAAATTATGGACCTTATATCAATAATAAAATAACAAATAAAAAACAATATATTTCAATTGGAAAAAAAGACAAAAATAATTTCACTTTAATCTTTAAAGATAATATTTTAAAAAATGAAAGTACAATAACTGCTGTTTATAATAATATATATATTGAGATTAAAGATTGTGATTTCAACAACAATATTATAATTTGTTTTCCTAAAGAAAATGATTTTAAATATTTTTATAAAAAAAAATTTCAAATTTATGTAACCGACGGGTGTAATACTATTAGAGATAGTGGAGTTATTATAGAAGTTAATTCAAGTAAATTTATAGAAAATAAAAGAATAATTCTTTTATTAATTTTATATATTTTGATTTAATACAACGATTAGATTTGTATATTATAATTAAAATACCTTATGTAATTAAATTAGAATATAGATTACAATTAATTTCAAATTTTGAGTTTAATCATAAGACAATTCGGATATGAAAGAGGGTTACAGTATTATTTTCAATTTATTTTAATATTTTGTGATATCATATCATTTATTATAATAATTTTCCATTTTTACCATAAATAAAGATATTCATTAAATAACATAAAATAAAAAATAATTATTGAACTCTAAATATCAGATTTATCATTAAAATATTTCTGAGATTTTATTAAATATTAATTTGATTTTAATCTCATCAATATATTTTTTTTCTTAATGAAATCTCTTTTGAATTTACTTCTTCTATTTTTTCATTTAATGATAAATTATTTTATCTTTTCATTATATAAATCTAATAATTCTATTTTTTTATAAAAATAAAAAATTGTTTATTAAGATAAAACACAGAAACCCTTTAAAAAAACATAATTTATTGATTAACATTCACATTTTTTTCTTCTTTTTAAATAAGAGAAATTCAATTTATACCTTAAAGGTTATGAAGAATTTGATAAATATAAAGATATTAAATAATTAAAAGATAGATTATATTTTATCTTTTCAAAAATACATTACATTTAAATAAAAATTTATATATATCTTGTTTTTCAAATTTATAAATAAAACAAATATTTATTCTTTTTTTTAAA
>JAEEGL011175858.1_pt1 | contig 10815 bp, 10 predicted proteins | sample 9134231 | NCBI WGS metagenome assembly JAEEGL01 (sample SAMN16246548, study PRJNA631951) | gut metagenome | biome: gut microbiome; feature: rumen; material: fiber-attached | host: Bos | place: Iran: Karaj | collected 2018-10
CAGGCAATAGGCAATAGGGGACGGGGGATGCGGATCCTTCGACTCCGGCTGCGCCTCCGCTCAGGATGACACGCCTGCAGGGACAAGCCGCGCTTGTCCTCCGTACCCCGCATTTACGAGGCATCAGGCAACAGGCACCAGGGGACGGGGGACGCGGCGTCTGTCTGCGATTTCCCGCCCGGCCGCAAAAACAGGGACCTGCGCAGTTCGCCCTTTGACGAACTGCGCAGGTCCCTGCATTTCTTTTTTTGTTATCCTTTTACGAATCTCGTCAGCCGTTCCAGCGCGTCCTCCACGGTTTTGCGGGGGCAGGCGACGTTCCAGCGGAAGAAGCCCTCGCCGGTCTGACCGTAGGCGGTGCCGGGGGTGACGAAGAGGCCGGTCTCCGCCCGCAGGCGCTCGGTCCATTCCCGGACGTTCGGGGTCAGGGAGTGCACGTCCACCCACAGAAGGTAGGTGGCCTCGGCGGGAACGACCCGCATTCCGGGCAGCTCACGGTTGACATAATCCTCAACCAGCCGGCGGTTTTCCCAGATATAGGCCCGAGCCTCGTCCAGCCAGTCGCCGGATTCCAGAAAGGCAGCGGCCGCGGCTGGCGCGGCAAAGCAGTTGGGCTCGGCCACCTCGTCGGTGTTGAGCGCCCGCCAGACCTTGTGGCGCAGGGTCGGGTCCGCGGCGAAGGCGGCGGAGGTGTGGATGCCGGCCAGGTTGAAGGCCTTGGTGGGGGCGAGGCAGGTGACGGAGATCTCCCGGCAGGTCTTGTCCACCGCCGCGAAGGGGAGGTAGCCCTTGCCGGGGGCGGTCAGATCGCAGTGGATCTCGTCGGAGATCACGGTGACGCGGTGCTTTTTGCAGAGCCGGCCGATCCTTGCCAGCTCCTGCCGGGTCCAGATCCGGCCCACGGGGTTGTGGGGGTTGCAGAGGATCATCAGGCTTGTCTGCGGGTCGGCCAGCTTTTCCTCCAAGTCTTTGAAGTCGATCCGGTAGCCCTCCCCGTCGTAGACAAGGGGACTTTCCAGCACCCTGGCGCCGTTGTTGATAATTGAGTTGAAGAAGATGTTGTAGACCGGGGTCTGGATCAGCACGTTCTCGTTGGGGGTGGTGAGCTTACGGACCAGGGAGGAGATCGTCGCCACCACGCCGGCGGAGAAGATCAGCCAGTCCTTTTCGATGTCCAGACCGTGGCGGTCCCGCCACCAGGTGATGTAGGCCGCATACCAGCGCGCGTCCACGTCGTCGTAGCCGAAGATGCTGTGGTCCAGTCGCATCTGCAGAGCGGCCCGGATGGCCGGGGCGGCCTCGAAGTCCATGTCCGCGATCCACATCGGCAGCTCGTTTTCGCCAACGTCCCACTTGAAGCATGCGCTCCCCCGCCTGCTGGGCGGCATGTCAAAATTATATTTTTGCATCGTTTCTCCTCTATGAATTGAAAATTGAAAGTTGAAAATTATCGGAATTCATTTTCAATTTTACATTTTCAATTTTCAACGGATCCGCGTCTCCACTCCGGGTGCTCGAAGGTCTGGCCGATCTGCCTGCAGACGATCCTGGTCTTCCCCGGGTCGATGCAGTCCTTCTCCAGGATCAGCTCGCCGATTTCGGGGGCGGTGATGGTGCCGGAGGTGGGATTGAGCACGCTTTCGATCCGGGAGGTGATATCGGCCTCCACGGTGGCGTACTCAAAGGCCAGCGTGGTGTTGATCAGCTTGCAGTTGATCATTTTCAGATTCTCCACGTAGCACATGCCCTGCAGGCTCTCGACCGTGCAGTTGACCAGGGTGAGATTCTTCGCGTTCCAGCCCAGATACTCGCCGGAGATGAAGGAATTGCAGACCGTGACATTCTCAGTGTTCCAGAAGGCGTCCTTGGTCAGCAGCCTGGAATTGCGGATCACGACGTTCTTCGCTCCGTCGAAGGAGTAGTTTCCGTCCAGGGTCAGCCCGTCGATCTCCAGATTTTCACTGTTCATGCAGAAGTAGGGCGCGCCGGCGGCCACCACGTTTTTGAGCTTCACGTCCTTGCAGGACCACAGCGTCTCCTGGGGATTGGTGAAGCGCACGTTCTCCAGCAGCATCCGCTTGCAGCGGCGGAAGTTCTTGGGGGCCTGGATGACGCAGTCCCGGACCTCGAGATCGTCCGTGTACCAGACGCCGGCCCTGGCCATCTCGAACCAGGTGCATTCCTTTACCTTCACGTTTTTGCAGTACCACAGGGGGTACTTCCAGCGGAAGAGGTCGCCCTCCAGCTCCAGATTGGCGCATTCCTTGAGGGGAGACTCGCCGTCGAGGAAGACGGAATCCACGATCCGCGCGTCCTTCACCCCGAACAGCGCGCGCTCGCCGGAAAACAGACCTTGCTTATACTCTTTCATTATGCACACTCCTTGATTATATTTTTGTTTCTTCGATTATTGTATCACAGTTCGGACGAAAGGACAACAGAAAATAAAAAAACTCAAAGACCCCCGGGGATACCGGGGGCCTTCGAGAAAAGAAGAGAAGAAATGAAAAGTTCAGCGGCGGTAAGTCGCTTCAACTTACGAATTCATCATAGCAACCAATTGTAAAAAAGGTGTGAATGAACAGAAAACAGATGTTGAAGGTTTTATGAACATCCGCGGCCGCGCCTGCCGCAAGCGCGTGATTTTGTCCTTGCTTTTTCATTCGGCCGTGCTATAATGAAGCCATGAAGATGAAGAAACGAATTTCCTACACGCTCAGCCGGAAAAATCCGATCCTCTGGCTGGCGGTACTGCTTGCTCTGGCGGCGGCTGTGGGCTATATCGCCAATGTGACCTGCGGGAAAGGCGCAGGGGTCAGCGGCACACGGATATGGCTCCGTTGCGTGCTCCCTGCCGCAGCGGCCCTCTATTTTTGCTATCAGATGCCGGTCAACGGCCCGATGCGGAGCTACCGCGCCGCCGTGCCCTTCTGGATCCTGCTGATCGGCTGGATCTACGAGGCCTGCACCCTGGGCCTGGCCTGGTACTGGGTCGTCCTCCTCGTCCTGGCGATGCTCGCCCTGACGGTTTGGGTGCACAAGACCCTTTCCGGCACCGTCGGGACGGACTGGGCGGTGATCCTGGCCGCGGGCCTGTTCATGGCCTTCACGGTCCGCGCCAACGCCGAAATCATCCGCGGCGGCTTCAACTTCCGGGCCTGGATGCCCTTCCTGCCGGACCTGGCCTTCCTGCTGGCTTATATCGTCCTGGCCTTCGCGCTGAAGAAGGTCGACGACGGGAAATACCATCCCACCTGGGGCGACCGCTTTGACGGCCGCCGCATCCGCAGCCTCAGCCCCATCTCCACCGTCGGCACCTATATCATGCCCGAGCGCAACCAGGCCAACGTCTTTTTCCAGGACAAGCTCGAGATCACGGAGCTGGAGAAGTACGTCCGCCGCAAGCGGGCCGAGGGCATGGAGCACTTCGGCATGACCGAGGTCCTGCTGGCGGCCTACGTGCGGACCGTTTCCAAATACCCCGCGGCCAACCGCTTTATCTCCGGCGAGAAGATCTTCACCCGCGTGGACGATATGCAGTTCTGCATGACCGTGAAGAAGGAGATGACCAAGGAGTCCCCGGACACCGTCATCAAGGTCCACCTCAAGCCCGGCGACGGGGTCCAGGAGGTCTATGAGAAGTTCCAGGCCGTCCTCAGCGACGTCAAGAAGTCCATGGAGCTGGACTCCGGCTTCGACGGCATTGCGGCCCTGTTCAACCTGATCCCGGGCGTGCTGCTGAAGTTCGCCATCTGGCTGCTGAAGCTGCTGGACTACTTCGGCCTCCTGCCCCGGGTGATCCTGGAGCTCAGCCCCTTCCACGGCTCGATCTTCTTCACCTCTATGGGCTCTTTGGGCATCCAGCCGGTGTTCCACCACCTCTACAACTTCGGCAACCTGCCCATCTTCCTGGCCTTCGGCCGAAAGTACCGGGTCAACGAGACCCAGGACGACGGCACGGTGGTCTCGAAGAAGTACATGGACTATACCTTCAACGTGGACGAGCGCATCGTCGACGGCTTCTACTACGCCACCGTCATCAAGCACTTCCACAAGCTCCTGCTCCATCCCGAACGCCTGGACGATCCGGAGATTGAGGTCAACGAGGACATTCCGTAATTGAAAAAGCACCGGAACCGTTTGTCGGTTCCGGTGCTTTTTCAATTCTCCCTTGTGATCACCCCGCCGCCCAGGACAGTCTCTCCGTCGTAGACGACGGCGGCCTGGCCGGGGGTGACGGCACGCTGGGGCTCTGCAAATGCAACAATCGCGTGCCCGTCTGCCAGAGGCGTCAGAACAGCGGGCTGCTCCCGGTGCCGGGAGCGGAGCTTCACCGCGCAGGGGATGGGGCCGTCCGGGGCCCTGCCCGAGATCCAGTGGACCTCCCGCAGCAGGGCGCGGGAGGAGAAGAGCTGCGCCCTCGGCCCCAGGGTGACGGTGTTGGCGGCGGGGTCGATCGCGGTGACGTACCAGGGCTCGCCGAAGGTGATGCCCAGGCCGCGGCGCTGGCCCACGGTGTAGTGGATGACGCCGTGGTGCTGCCCCAAAATGTTTCCCTCGGCGTCGATATAGTTCCCCGGCTCGGCGGGGCGGCCGGTGTACCGCTCCAGGACCCGGGCGTAGTCCCCGTCGGGGACGAAGCAGATGTCCTGGCTGTCGGGCTTCCGGGCGTTGACAAAGCCCAGACGCTCCGCCAGGGCCCGGACCTCGCTCTTTGTCATCCCGCCCAGGGGGAAGCGGGTGTGGGCAAGCTGGTCCTGCGTCAGGGCGTAGAGGAAGTAGGTCTGGTCCTTGTCGGGGTCGAGGGCCTTTTTGAGGACGAAGCCCTCTGGCCCCTCCTCGATCCGGGCGTAGTGGCCGGTGACCACGGCCTCGCAGCCGAGCTCCTTTGCCCGCAGATAAAGCCGGTCGAATTTCAGCCAGCGGTTGCACTCCACGCAGGGGTTCGGCGTCTCGCCCGCCAGATAGGCGGCGAAGAAGGGCTCCATGACCTTCTCGCGGAAGGTGTCGGAAAAATTGAAGACGTAGTGGGGGATCCCCAGCCGCCGCGCAACGGCCCGGGCGTCCTCCACGTCGTCCAGGGAGCAGCAGCTGTGGTCCCGGGGGATGCCGGCGTCCTCGTTGGCGTAGAGCTTCATGGTGCAGCCCACGCAGTCGAAGCCTGCCTCCATGGTCAGGTGGGCCGCCACGGCGGAGTCCACGCCGCCGGACATGGCGATCAGTGCTTTCTTCATCGGGCACCTACCTTCTGACCTGGCGGCCCCGCAGCCGGAGCTGCAGCGGCGGGCGTTCGCCCCGGAGCTTGGCCATCAGGAGCTGATAGCGGCGATAGAAGCCGGGGGCGGTCTTCTTCTGGCTGCCCGACCAGTCGAGCCAGTCGCAGGGCTCGAGGCGGGTGTTTTCAAAGGCGGCAGCAAAGATCCTGCCCACCTGCAAGGCGTCAGCGTAGGGGAGGACCTGGTAGAAATACTGCGGGTCCGTCTGCAGATTGTTCCGCAGGGTCCGTGAAGAGGAGGAAAGCAGGTAGCGCCGGAAGCCCAGCAGCTCCGCGGCTACGGAGGTGCCCTCCCGGGTGCGGCGGCCGCCGCAGCGGACTGCCCAGCCCACCAGGACCTGGAAGAGCAGACACAGGAACATCAGCTTGCCCATGCCGCCCTTGCCGCCGAGGATCAGCAGGTAAAGGACGCTGACGGCGCAGAGGGCGAGGGTGCGAAGACTGTGCCGGCGCAGAAGACAGCCACCGGAGAGCTGGAGACACCAGCAGCCCGCCCCGCCCAGCAGGGCCAGGGGGACGATCAAAAACCAACGCCAGCTTCTCGGCGCCACGGCGATATCCAGACAGGCGAGGCAGAGGCAGAGTCCCGCGGCGGCGGCAAGCAGCCGCAGAAGGGCGGCGCTGCCGCTCTTGGACGCGAAGATCCGGGGCCGCCACTCGTCCTGGGTCCGCTCCACGGCCAGATCCCTGGCCCGGAGATATTCCGCGCTGCGCACGTCGCAGTGGTCGGAGCGCTTGAACATAGCGCGGAAGACGGAGGCCTCATAGCTCTGCCGCTCGGTGCCCATGTCGATCTGGCGGGTCAGATAGACCCCGCCCTTGCGGGTGCGGTGGATGGTGAGATAGCCGAGGCTGGCCCACTGGACCACCATCAGGGCCAGATCGCCCTTCTTCGCGGTCAGCAGGTAGGGGATCTCGCCGGCGTTGCGGCCGACGGGGGGCATGGTCTGGCGGCGGGGGACGATGAATCTGCCCCGCAGCAGGAAGAACCAGTAGACCAGGGCCAGGCCCAGGAGCATGAGGAAGAGGAGCCTGTCCACCTTGACGGTCTTGCCCGCCAGGAAGCGGAGGTCAAAGTACCCGTCGGGCAGCTCGATCTCCACGCTCATGGCCTCGTGATCGGCCAGGTACTGGCGGGAGCTGAGCTCCGCATAGACGACGCCGCCCTCGATCGTGACGGTCATGTAGTTGTCGATGAGGTATCCGTAGTAGCCGCTGAGGATGGTGGGGTAGGCGTCAAACTCGGCGGGCATCTGCAGGGTGAAGCGGTAGGCCTTGATCGGGCAGACCCAGGCCGGGTGCAGGAGCGTGACCTGGAAGAGCTGACTGTCGCTCCGGGGGGTGACGGTCTCGGCCAGGCGGTAGGACAGCCGGAGGTCCAGCGTGCCGCTGTGGGCGCCGGTGAGGGTCAGCAGGGTGTATTTCTCGCTGGCGGAGACCTTGCAGTCGGCGCCGCTCAAATGCACATCCTTCGCCTTGCGGGCGATGGGGATGGTGAAGTCGGAGACCTCCTTGGAGAATTCCAGCACAGCGGAAATCTCGATGAGGCAGGAGCCGTCGTGGGCAACGGTGCACTTGGCGGCCATGTCCACCACCAGCACGTCGGAGGAGGGAATCTGGGCGGGCGGCGGCGCGGTGGGCTCGGGGACGGTCTCCTCCGGGACGGTTTCCTCCGCTGCGTCGGGGGCCTCCTCGCCGACGACGGTCGGCTCCGGCTCTGCCCAGACCGCGCCGAGAAGCAGCAGCACCGCCAGCAGCAGGGCCGTCAGCTGCCACAGAAAACGCGCCTTTTTCTCCATCCGCACATCCCTCCTTTCAAGACAAAAATCACTGCAGTCTTCTTATTTTATCATGCTTTGCGCAAAAAAGCAACGATATTCCTTGCGGAATATCGCTGCTTTTGTCTCCCGGACACTGCATGGCGGTCTCGGTTCAGCTGCCGAAGAAGTCCCGGACGGCCCGCTGCCAGTAGTCCTCATAGGTGAGACCCTCGTCGGCGCGGTTGAAGTCCACGTGCCGGGTGCGCTCGTTGTCATAGACCGCGTTGAGCGCGTTGTGTGCCCGCCATTCGACGAGCATGGAGTCCAGGGTCCTGCCGTAGAGCTCCAGGTCATAGAGATCGGAGGCGAGGATGCGCTCGCAGATGTCCCTGCGCTCCCGGGCGTTCGTGATCCTCCAGGAGTCCCACACCCGGATATCCGGGTCCGGGGCCCCGGAAGCGTCGCGGCTGTCGGGGTAGAAGGCCACGTTGATCAGGCCCTCCACCGGCGCACCCTCCGCCCCGAGGTAGAAGTGGAAGTCCGCCTCGGTAAAGGTGCGGGGCGGCGCTTCTGTCTCCGGGACAGTTGGCGCCTCCGCGGGGGCGGACGGCGCAGGCGCCGAAGGCTCCGTGTCCTGCGCGCCGCAGGAGGCAGAGGCCGCATCCTGCACCTGGGCGGGTGCGGAGGGCTCCGTCCCCGCCGGGCCAGCAGCCGCTGTCTTCCCGCAGCCGCAGAGCAGACAGAGGAGCAGGGCAGATACGACACAGGAGAATCGATGCTTCAAGGGCCCCTCCTTAACGCTGCTCCGCCGCGGCGCGCTCGCGCTCGAAGGTGAGCAGCAGGCAAATGTTCCACTTGGTCCAGTAGGTGACGGAATGCAGCCGCCAGCCCTCGGCCGCCATGACGTTCATGTTCATGGCGGCGTCCTCCTTGGAGGATTCGATGACCTGATATTCCAGCATGGCCTGTTCTCCTTTATACATGAATAGGATTATGTTAACGAAAGAATGCGTGCCTGAACGGTCAGTGGTTCGTGCAGCGGGTCAGTCCCCTCCCGGCGGTCTGCCGGGAGGGGACTGCGGTCCATCGGTCAGTCGTTGCCGCCTTCTTCAGGCAGCATTTCGTTCACGTCCAGCACAGGGACCATGCCGCTGTCACCGGTCATGACGGTGGGCAGCTTGCCGTTCCAGGACTGCGCGTAGGTGTACTGGATCAGGGTGTCGGTCAGGGACTCGGAGATCATGCGGTTGGCCTCGGCCTCGGCCTCGGCGCGGGCGCGAAGCTCGTAGGCCTCGGCGTCTGCGTTGACCTTGCGCACCTGGGCGGCAGCGTTGGCCTCGACGATCTTCTGCTCGGCCTCGGTCTCGGCACGGAGCTTGTTCTGCTGGGCGACCTGCTTTGCCTCGACGGCGTCGGTGAAGGCGTCGGTAAAGTCCATATTCTCGATGGAGGTCTTCACGAGCTCGATGTTGTAGACCAGGAGCTTGCGGCTCAGGTCCGCCTCGATGGATTCGGCAAGGGCGCTGCGGGAGCCGACCAGCTGCTCGGCGGTAAAGCGGGCGGTGTTGACCTTGACGGATTCGGTGATGCAGGGAATGATGACAGTGTTGTAGTAATCCACGCCGATGGTGCGGTAGATGTTCTGCGCGTCGCTCTTTTTGATCTGGTAGTTGACGGTGTAGATCAGGTTCACCTCCTGGATGTCGGAGGAGAAGCAGGGGAGGGTGACGGTTTGCTTTTGGATCCGGTTGTCCATCTTAATGACCTTCTGCCAGGGGAGCTTGAAGTGTACGCCGGAGTCCAGGGTGACGTTCTCCACCTTGCCGAAGGTGGTAACGACGCCGGTGTGGCCCGTGGGCACGGTCTCCATGCAGGACAGCAGCAGGACGATGGCAGCCAGAACTGCGGTGCCGGCGGTGACGATGGCGGCAAGGCCCTTGCGCTCCCTGCTCCGCAGCACGGCGCGGGCGGTGATGCCCGCAAAGAGGAGGACGACGAGAATGAGAATGGTGGGCATTGTGTTTTCTCCTTTCTGATACACAACAGTTTCTTCTGCAGAGGAGGCTCCCCGGCAGGCGCTGCGCCGACGGCCCTTCCCCGGAGGGGTCCGGGGAAAGAAAAAACCCACGTGCAGGCGTCTGCCTGTACATGAGTCTCGGCGTTTCAAGACGGACCGGCGGGGGGAGCCCGCGGGATGACGGGCGCGTCTCCGCAGCGGCTGCTGCGGCACTACTCCCTCAAGAGCACTCTGAACTTGTGCTACTATTATACCATGCCCCGGGCCCCTGTCAAGTACCCTCACAAAATATTTTTACGTGGCGCCGCGGGAACCTCCCCCGCCGCCTTTGCATAGGATGGAGGGCGCAGAAAAGCGCGAAAGGAGGAAAAACATGGCAGCCTTTACCAACCAGGCCACCCTGACCTACAACGGCCGCTCCGTGGCCTCCAACCTTGTCACCGGGCAGGTGATCTCCCCGCTGACCCTCACCAAGACGGCGGTCGAGGACACCTACCGCCCCGGTGATACGGTGAGCTACGTGATCACTGTGGTGAACGACGGCTCTGTGAACTACGAGGGCCTGACGCTGACGGACGATCTCGGCGGTTACGCCGCGGCGGGCGGGACGATCTATCCCCTGGCCTATGTGGCCGATTCTGTGCGGTATTTCATCAACGGCGTGCCCCAGCCTGCGCCCCCGGCAGCCCCGGGCGGCCCCCTGGTCGTCACGGGGATCTCCGTCCCGGCAGGCGGCGACGCTGTGCTGGTCTACGAGACCGAGATCACCCAGGCGGCGCCCCTCGCGGCAGGCTCGGAGATCGTGAACACGGCCGTCCTCTCCGGTACCGGGATCAATACCCCCCTGCAGGCCCAGGCCTCCATCGCGGTGGAGGAGGCGGCGGAGCTTGCCATCGTCAAGAGCCTCTACCCCGCCACCGTGGCGGAGAACGGCCGGCTCACCTACACCTTCACTCTCCAGAACAGCGGCAACGAAGCCGCCGAGGCGTCCGCCCTGATCGCCGTCTCGGACCTCTTCGACCCGGTCCTCAAGGGGATCAGCGTCACGCTGAACGGCGAGAGCCTGAACGAGGGAACGGACTACACCTATACGGAGGCCTCCGGCAAGTTTGAAACGACCCCGGGCCGCATCACCGTTCCCGCGGCAGCCTTCGCCCAGACCCTCTCCGACGGTGCCTGGACCGTCACCCCCGGCGAGAGCGTGCTGATCGTCACGGGCACCGTGTAACAAATCATCTTCCAAAGCAAACGCCTGCCAGCCTTTTCCCGGAAAAGGCTGGCAGGCGCAGCTGCCGGGGGCGGAAGCGCCCGAGATGTGTTACTTGTGATACCTGCTCCCCGCCTGGATCGTCTCCGCCCGGTAGAGCTGCTCGAGCAGCATGACCCGGGCCAGGTGGTGGGGGAAGGTCATGTCGGAGAAGGACAGCCGAAAGTCCGCCTGCTGCTTGATCCCCGGGTCGATCCCGAAGGAGGAGCCCAGCAAAAAGCAGAGGGAGGACTTCCCGGAGAGCTTTACCTCGGAAAGCGTCCGGGCAAAGGCCTCGGAGGAGAGCTTCTTCCCCTCGGGCGTCAGGACGCAGAACCAGGCGCCCTTGGGGATCTTCTCGCGGATCAGACGGGCCTCGGCGGCGAGCCCGTCGGCGATCTGGGCAGGGGAGGGATCCTCCGGCAGCCGCTGCTCCGGCAGCTCCAGCAGCCGGAAGCTCGCATAGCCCGACAGCCGCTTGGCATACTCCTCCACGGCGCCGATATAAAACTTTTCC
>JAEEGL011269913.1_pt1 | contig 10815 bp, 8 predicted proteins | sample 9134231 | NCBI WGS metagenome assembly JAEEGL01 (sample SAMN16246548, study PRJNA631951) | gut metagenome | biome: gut microbiome; feature: rumen; material: fiber-attached | host: Bos | place: Iran: Karaj | collected 2018-10
TACTGTCATGTGAGGATACAAAGCGTAGTTCTGGAAAACCATCGCGATGTCTCTGTCCTTAGGAAGAACGTCATTGATGAGACGATCTTCGATATAGATCTCACCTTCTGAAATATCTTCAAGTCCTGCAAGCATACGAAGTGTTGTAGACTTACCGCATCCTGAAGGTCCTACGAGAATAACGAATTCCTTATCTGCTACCTCAAGGTTGAAATCGGATACAGCAACTACGCCGCCATCATACTTCTTGTAAACATGCTGGAAAGATAAACTTGCCATTTTCTAAACCTCCGTAAAATGCCTCTCGGCTTTTATGCGATTATCATAGCAAAGGGGTTTTTCATCTTCTATATGACAGTCTTACCAAAAAAAACTACGATGATTTGTTGTTTATTCAATTGAATTAAAGGGCTTTTCGACTTTTTGCACATTAATATTTCCGCTCCTTTGTGCATTTAGTCAAAGCATTGACAAATGAATAATTATGCATTAAAATGCATAAACATTCCGCGTGGACGGTCCGCGTCAAGCGGAGTATTATTATTGTTATTGTTTTATTATAAGTACGGAGTATGAAGTAAGTTATGAATAAGATTAAGGTAAGCATTATCGGAAGCACCGGATACGTCGGAGCGGAACTCGTGCACGGGTTCATCGCTCACCCTGAAGTAGAGCTTTTGTATCTGACATCAGAATCTTTCAAAGGAAAGAAATTCTCAGATATCTATCCTGTCTATAGGGGGATCTGCGACAAGATACTGGTCAGCTCCGAAGAAGTCTCATACGATACGATCGGCAAGGAAAGCGACCTTGTTATCACAGCTCTTCCCCACGGTGTCTCCTCGAAGGTTGTCCCCGTGCTTCTTAAAGCAGGTGCAAGAGTTATCGACCACAGCGGCGACTTCAGATACAAGGATGTCGCTACATATGAGAAATCCTACAAGCTTACTCATCCGGCTCCGGAACTTCTTAAGGAAGCCGTTTACGGACTGCCTGAGATCCACAGGGATCTTCTTAAAGATGCAAAACTTACGGCTAATCCCGGATGCTATCCCACATGCTCAATAATCGCTCTCGCGCCTTTCATCGAGAAAGGTCTTATCGAGACCGAAGGCATTATTATCGATGCTACTTCAGGTGTTACCGGCGCGGGACGAAAGGAGAAGCTTGAGTATTCCTACTGCGAACTCGACGAGAGCTTCAAACCCTACGGTGTGTCAGGACACAGACATGGCACAGAGATCAACGAGCAGTTGTCTTTCTTAAGTAAAGATGAGACAGGCAAGAGCGTGAAGGCTGCTTTCACACCTCACCTTGCCCCCTTCAAAAGAGGAATGCTCGCAAGCATTTATGCACGTCCTTCGAAGCTTTTCGAGGGAGTTGATTCCGCTAAGGTGCGCGGGGTGCTCGAGAGCCGCTATGAAGGAGAGCCTTTCGTAAGAGTTCTGCCGGAGGGAATCCTTCCTGACGTAAAGTGCGTTAACGGCAGCAACTACATCGATGTAACCGGAATCTACGATGAGGACACGGGTTTCATCAAGCTGTTCTCGGCTCAGGACAACCTCGGCAAGGGCGCTGCACTTCAGGCAATACAGGCATTTAATGCCATGTTCGGTTTCCCGGAGCAGACGGGACTTCAAACGGTAGTAAGAGGAGTTTAATATGGCAAACCAGAAAGAGATGCCCGTAGTATCGGGTGAGATGCAGTCAAAGATCGACAGGGCTTCAATCTTGATCGAGGCTCTTCCTTACATAAGGAAGATGAGCGGTCAGACGATAGTCATCAAGTACGGCGGAAACGCGATGGTCAACGAAGAGCTCAAGAGCTCCGTCATGGATGACATCACTCTTCTTAAGTACATCGGTATCAACCCTATCGTTGTACACGGAGGCGGACCCGACATAAGCGGAATGCTTAAGGAAGTTAATATCGAGTCACATTTCGTAAACGGATTAAGATACACCGATGAGAAGACCATGGGCATCGCGCAGATGGTCCTTATCGGAAAGACAAACAAGGAGATCGTTTCCTCTCTTAACATGAAGGGGGCAAAGGCGGTCGGTATCTGCGGTATCGACGGCAATGTCATTGAGGCCGAGAAGCTTACAAAGGACAGCGACGGCAACGATCTTGATATCGGTTATGTAGGAAAGATAACCAGGATAAACACGAAGGTTATCGAGATGCTCGCAAACGATGAGTACATCCCCGTAATCGCTCCTATCGGTGTCGGTGCTGACGGCCACAGCTATAACATCAACGCAGATACGGTTGCGGCTGAAGTTGCTGTTGCACTTAAGGCAAGCAAGCTCATCACCCTGACCGATGTCCGCGGAGTTTTAAGAGACAATGAGGACGGAACCAAGTCTTTGATAGGCCAGCTCGATGTGGCAACTGTTAAGGAGTGCAAAGAGCAGGGCATCATCACCGGAGGCATGATTCCCAAGGTTGAAGGATGCCTCGACACAGTCTTGAGAGGAGTCCGACGTGCGCACATCATCGACGGAAGAATACCGCACAGCATCATACTCGAGATGTTCACAAGACACGGTATCGGAACAATGATAGTTAAAGACAAGAAAGAGATTAAGTAAGGAGACTTTCATGAGTATAGAAAATGACCTCGAGCTCGCGAAGCTCTATGATTCAAAATATGCACTTAACGTTTTTAACCCCCTGCCCATTGCTTTCACGCACGGCAAGGGCGTTTGGCTTTATGACCCTGAAGGAAGAAAGTACATGGACATGATCGGCGGCATCGCCGTCAATTCATTGGGACACGGCAACAGGGAGCTTGTTAAAGCAATAAGCTCACAGGCTGCGAAAGTGATCCACACGAGCAACTACTATATAATCCCGCAAAGGTCCGAGCTCGCCTTCAAGCTTTGCAGTCACAGCTTTGCCGATAAGGCATTCTTCTGTAACTCAGGTGCAGAGGCAAATGAGGCGGCTATCAAACTTGCACGCGGATATTTCTACTATAAGGGCCAGCCTGAGAAGAACGAGATAATCACAGCCAAGATGAGCTTCCACGGAAGAACTATGGCAACCATCGCGGCTACAGGTCAGGAGAAGTTCAGGATACCGTTCGCACCTAATGTGCCCGGGTTTAAGTATGTGGATTACAACGACTATGCGGCACTTGAGGCCATGGTCGATGACAAGACCTGCGCAGTAATGCTCGAGCTTATCCAGGGAGAAAGCGGAGTCCATCCCGCTGATGTTACCTATGTTAAGCAGGTTAAGAAGCTGTGCGTTGAGCGCGGTATTCTCCTTATCATCGATGAGGTGCAGACAGGTATCGGAAGAACAGGCAGACTGTTCTGCTACGAGAACTATGATATCGTCCCCGACATCATGACCTTGGCAAAAGGTCTTGCAGGAGGCGTGCCGATCGGAGCAATGCTTTGCACGGACGAAGCGGCAACCGGCATGAAGCCCGGTGACCACGGTTCCACATTCGGCGGCAATCCGCTCGCATGCGCGGCTGCAAACTGTGTTCTTGACCAGATCATCTCGTCCGACAAGAACATCCTCTCGAACGTAAACAACGTAAGCTCTTTCCTGTTCGAGAAGTTAAACGAGCTTGCTGTTAAGACGGGAAAGATCAAACAGGTAAGAGGCAAGGGACTTCTTATCGGAATCGAGTTTGACGATTCAATACAGTCCGCCGGCATGAAGCAGCTTTTGATGCAGAACGGATTCCTTGTAAGTTCCATCGGAGCATCGACGATAAGGCTCGCACCGCCGCTTATCATCACACAAAGAGAAGCAGCGATGTTCGTAAATGCACTCGCAAAGATCTTAAAGGCAAACAGAAAGTGAGACAGATAATATGAAGCACTATATAGATTTTCATGAGGATGTTGGAATAGAAGAGCTCGATTATCTTCTTGATATCGCAGCAGACATGAAGGCTAAGACTAAGGCAGGCATCGAGCACCATTACTTAAACGGCAAGACACTTGCCATGATCTTTACTAAATCTTCCACAAGAACCCGCGTCTCGTTCGAGGTAGGTATGTATCAGCTGGGAGGTTCCGCCCTGTTCTTAAGTTCTGACGACATTCAGATCGGAAGAGGCGAGCCTATCTCCGATACAGCCAAGGTGCTCTCGGGTATGGTTGACGGCATCATGATAAGGACTTTCGCACACCAGGACGTAGTCGATCTTGCAAAGTACGGTTCCATCCCTGTCATCAATGGCCTTACTGACGACCAGCATCCTACACAGATGCTCGCTGATCTTCTTACCATCAAGGAGCACAAGGGTACTTTGAAGGGGCTGAAGCTCGCTTACATAGGAGACGGAAACAATGTTGCCAACTCTCTTTTGCAGGCTTGTGCCAAGGCAGGAATGGATATCTCTGTTGCATCCCCCAAGACACACACATGCCCTGACAAGTATGTTGAACAGGCTAAGAAGGATGCTGCCATCACAGGCTCCAGGATCGTCATGACAGAAGACCCTTATGTAGCTGCCAAGGATGCTGATGTTCTTTATGCTGATACATGGGTATCAATGGGACAGGAAGAGGAGAAGGCAGAGAGAATCAAGATCTTCAAAGATTATCAGATCAACTCCGACCTTATGGCTACAGCAGATAAGGATGCTATCTTCCTTCACTGCCTGCCCGCTTACAGAGGCTACGAGGTAACCGAAGATATTATCGACGGACCCAGAAGCGTAGTCTTCGATGAAGCAGAGAACAGGCTCCATGCTCACAAGGCCATCCTTGTTAACTGCTTCCTTAATTCTTGATAAGGACAATTATATGGAAGATAAAAACATAGAGATAATAATAAGAGAGGCCGTGCCTGAAGATGCAAAGAAGGTATCCGTTCTCATCAAAGATGCGATGGAGCATTACCGCGAGGCATCCGGTATCCGGCACGATGTTCTTGAATCACTTACCGAGAGCGTTGAATCCGTTAAGGAGAGGATCAGAAGACATCACTGCCTCATCGCGACAAGGGACGGAGAGCCTGTCGGCACCATCACGGTAAGCTACTGCGATAATCCGATGAAGTACAGCTTCTCTTCAACGACAGCAAGAACTCTCACGCAGTACAAAGACTGCGCTTACATCTCAAGGTTTGCCGTACTTGAAGAACTAAGAGATACAGGGCTTGGTGTCACATTGATGAATGAGGCATTAAGGCTTCCCGTGTCAACAAGATCAGGTCTTGCTCTTCTTCACACAGCAATAGCAAACACAAAGATGAAAGAATTCTACCTTAACAGAGGATTCCTGATATTAGACAGTGAGGACTCAAGAGGCTACGAGCGTGCTTTGTTCGCCTTCATGTCAGACCATGACGGAAGGGATCAGCTTACAGCCTGATACCAGAGGATCGCTCTTTAATACTGCAAGGGCCCCGTCCCTTAAAGACTCATTCTCATAAATACCGAATACACAACTTCCGGAACCGGTCATCGCACAATAAAGCGGACCGGTTCTTTCTATGGTGCCGATCAGATCTCTGATAACCGGAGCAATCTTAATAGCCGGATCCTGAAGATCGTTCGTAAGAGAGGCCGCGGCCGACGCTATGCGTTCAGCAGGACTTCTCCCCTCATCCTCGAAAAAAGAACTCATAAGCTCTTTGTACCCTTCCTCGTCGAAAGGCACGTTGCTCTCATCCGATAACTCATAGCACTCTTTGGTGCCGACGCCCACATCAGGCTTAACGAGGATCAAAGGCATACCGGTAAGAGAAGGAAGCTTCGTCACAATCTCACCAACGCCCTCACAGATACATGTCCCGCCGTAAAGGAAGAACGGAACATCAGCACCAAGCTTTGCACTTATGCTGAGCAGCTCCTGCTCGGTAAGAGGATTATTAAAATGCTCCTGAAGCACCTTAAGCACAGAAGCTGCATCAGAGCTTCCGCCGCCTAAGCCCGCCTGCGAAGGAACATTCTTTACCTGCTTTATGAAAGTATAGGGAAAGCTCTTCGCGGCTTCCTCACCCAGTTTCAGTTCAAGTGCATCATAGAAAGCTTTGGCGGCTTTGTAGCCTAAGTCCTTTTCGCGCGGGATGCCGACGCCGGATTCGATCTCAATATCGAAGCCACGCCCGTCATCGAGCTCAACTGTTATGTCGTCACCGAGGTCTATCTGCTGCATAAGCATGTAGAGGCGGTGATACCCGTTAGGATATTTGCCGCAGCATCTTAAGAAGAGGTTTATCTTGGCGTCTGCTTTTGTTTGGTATGTCTTTTTCATATGCATATCATAAAACACTTGCGCTTTTTATCTTCCCTCCCTCAAGACGGTTCCTACTCTAATTCAAATGCTCCCGTATAAAGCTGGTAGTATGTGCCCTTCTTCGCGATTAGATCATCGTGTGTACCACGCTCAATGATACGTCCGTGATCTAATACCATAATGACATCAGAATCCATAACTGTCGAAAGTCTGTGTGCGATAACAAATACCGTTCTGCCCTCCATGAGCTTATCCATGCCCTTCTGAACGATAGACTCTGTACGAGTGTCGATTGAAGATGTAGCCTCATCGAGGATCATTACCGGAGGATCTGCGACAGCAGCACGGGCAATGGCAATGAGCTGACGCTGTCCCTGTGACAGGTTCGCACCATTATTGGTAAGCAGCGTATCATAGCCCTCAGGCAGTCTCGTGATGAAGTCATCAGCGCCTGCAAGTCTGGCCGCTTCCTTACACTCATCGTCTGTCGCGCTTAAACGGCCGTACCTTATGTTGTCCATAACGGTTCCCGTAAACAGGTTCGTCTCCTGCAAAACAAGTCCGAGAGACTTACGCAGATCTCTCTTCTTTATCTTGTTTACGTTGATTCCGTCATATCGTATCTTACCGTCTGCAATATCGTAGAAGCGGTTAATGAGATTCGTAATCGTGGTCTTGCCCGCACCTGTCGCTCCGACAAATGCAACCTTCTGTCCGGGCTTGGCAAAGACGCTTACATCATGTAAAACATCGTGTCCCTTCTCGTAAGCGAAGTCGACGTCAACCATCTCGACATCACCTTCAAGAAGCTTATAGGTAACGGTTCCGTCAGCCTGATGAGGATGCTTCCACGCCCAGTGACCGGTGCGCTCTTCGGTCTCAGTTACCTCACCGTTCTCATCGATCTTGCAATTAACGAGTGCAACATATCCGTCATCGGTCTCCTTCTTCTCATCGATAAGAGTAAATACTCTCTGCGCACCGGCACCCGCCATTACAACAGAGTTGATCTGCATCGTAAGCTGGTTGATGTTACCCGTGAACTGTCTTGCCATATTAAGGAAAGGAACCAGTACGGAAATATCAAAGGCAAGCCCTGAGATAGAAAGGCTCGGTGCCTTAAACAGGATGAGCATTCCTCCGACGATCGCAAGAATTACATAAACGATGTTTCCGATATTTCCTATGATGGGAGCCAGGATGTTTGCATAAGCGTTAGCTCTCCAGGAATCCTCGTAAAGACCATCGTTGATCTTATTGAATTCATCGATCGACTTATCTTCGTGGTTAAATACCTTAACGACCTTCTGTCCGTTAACCATCTCCTGGATATAGCCCTCGGTCTTACCGACCGCTTCCTGCTGCTTAACAAAGTATTTCGCGGAACCGCCTCCTACGAACTTCGTAAGGAAGAACATAAGGAATACTCCCGCAACGAGAACAAGCGTCATCCAAATGCTGAAGTAGAGCATGAGTCCAAATACACCCACTACTATCGTTCCGCATCTGATAAGGGCCGGGAAAGCCTGCGATACAAGCTGCCTTAATGTATCACTGTCGTTTGTGTAGTGAGACATGATATCGCCGTGCTTGTGAGTATCGAAGTACTTGATCGGGAGTCTTTGCATGCCGCCGAACATCTCTTTTCTTAACTTATCAAGATAACCCTGCGTCATGACAGCCATGATCTGTGTCTCGAATACAGACAGGATCAAAGCCAACACGTAAAGCACGAGCAAAGTAATAAGATTGCCGACGATCTCGGGACGCGCGGCATCCCATGTCACATTGTTGTCCACTCCGTCGGTTACTATCTTTATTACCTTCTGAAGGAAGATTGGCGGTATGGCAGATACTGCTGCCGAGAAAAATACGCAGAATACAGCGACAGGCGCCATAACAGGATAGAACCCGAAGAACATCTTCAATGCTCTTTTAAGTCCCGAGAAGCCCTTGCTGTAGCCTTCTTTGCCCTGACCTAAGCCTGCACCGGCTCCACCTCTTGGCGGCATTATTCCAATCCTCCTTTCGTCTGTTGTTCATATATCTCGCGGTAGATCTGCGATGACTTCAAAAGTTCATCGTGTGTGCCTGTGGCAACGATCTTACCGCCGTCAAGGATCACGATCATGTCGGCATCCATTACAGATGCAACGCGCTGCGCGATAATTATCTTCGTCGTATCAGGAATAAACTCCTTGAACCCCTTCCTTATAAGCGCATCCGTCTTCATGTCGACAGCGGAAGTGGAGTCATCAAGAATGAGGATCTTCGGCTGCTTAAGCAATGCCCTTGCGATACAAAGCCTCTGCTTCTGTCCGCCTGAGACATTGGTGCCGCCCTGCTCGATGTGCGTGTCGTAACCCTTTTCGAAAGAGCGGATGAACTCGTCTGCCTGCGCAAGACGGCATGCCTCCTCTATCTGCTCCTGTGTCGCATTCTCGTTACCCCAGCGCAGGTTCTCGCTTATGGTCCCTGCGAAAAGCACGTTCTTTTGCAATACAACCGAGACCGCATCGCGCAAGACACGGATGTCGTACTCTCTTACGTCGACGCCGCCGACCTTAACGGAACCTGATGTGACATCGTAAAGTCTCGGTATGAGCTGTACGAATGTCGACTTCGAAGAACCTGTTCCTCCAAGCACACCGACCGTCATGCCTGAATCGATATGAAGGTCGATATCAAACAGGGCCTCTCTTTCTGCGTGCTCGGAATACTTAAAGTGAACATCCGTAAAGTCGATTGAACCGTCCGCAACTTCCATAACGGGATTGTCCGGATTACTTATGGTAGGAGTCTCGTTCAATACCTCGGCAAGTCGCTTCATCGATTCGAGCGACATCGTGAGCATAACGTAGATCATAGAGATCATCATGAGTGACATCAGAACCTGAACGCCGTATGTGATCATGGCTGACATCTGTCCTACATCGATACTCGCACCGCCGCTCGTGATAACGAGTTTGGATCCGATAAGGAGTACGAACAGCATGTTGAAGTAAAGACAGAACTGCATCAAGGGCGAGTTCAGAGCAACTATTCTCTCGGCCTTGGTAAAGTCCTTCATGATATCTTCTGAAGCACCGGAGAACTTCTTGATCTCATAGTCTTCCCTTGCGAATCCCTTTACGACACGCATTCCGCGGACATTCTCTTCTATAGATTCGTTAAGCTTATCGTATTTTCTGAATACGGCAATGAACGCCGGCATCGCCTTTCTTGCGATCATGATCAGACCAAAAGCAAGAACAGGGATTATGACCGCGAATGTAAGTGCGAGCTGACCTCCCATGATCGATGCCATTACGATGGAGAATATGAGCATCATAGGAGCTCTTACCGCGATCCTTATGCACATCATGTAGGAGTTCTGAACGTTCGTAATATCCGTAGTTGTCCTCGTAACGAGAGAGGACGTGGAGAACTTATCAACATTGGCAAATGAGAAACTCTGGATCTTCGCGAAAACATCGGCACGAAGGTTTCTTGCCACACCTGCAGATGCCTTGGCAGAGAACATACCCGCAAGAACACCGCATGCAAGCGATGCGAAGGCGGCCAGCACCATGACGCCGCCCATCTTCAGGATATAATCCATATCGATGCCGTTTCGTATGCGGTTAACAAGAAGCGCAGTAATATACGGTATCAGCGTCTCAAGGAAAGACTCACCGACTATAAATACCAATGCTAATATTGTGGCCTTCTTGTTATCCCTTACAGACCTTAATATTGTTCTCACATTACCCATGCAAAGGTATTATAGCACTTGGGGGCTGCTTTTTCAGATTTCAATAATTAATATGATTGCAGGTTTTTACCCCAAAACGATGTCTGTCATCTCATCGCATGTAGGAAGACCGAATTCTTCACACCACTCCAGATAGCGTTCGTAACTGTCAACAGTAAAGACTCCTTCCTCTTGACCCAGAACAAAATCATACCAAATTACGCATTTTTCTATATGATAAACTGCTGTAAAATTTCTTCCATCGTATGTAAAGTAATATCCGTCCTCGACAGAACTATTGTTAAACGATGTAATCTCTTCAATATCACAGTCAACCCAACTTATGAAATAGTGCTCTGCCCAAGCATCATCATCAAACTCTCTACAATGAAACTCTAAATCTGCAGTAAGTTCTCTAAGAAAGTGATAATCCTCCTCACGAGGATAATGGCATATAGTAATCTGAGTTGATCCGGTTTCATCAACAATTACCGGACCTTCATCTATATATTCATCGGGCACTTGAGCATCTGCGTCATAGAGAAAAGAGTTATCATCAGTAGCGTAATTATGATATTCAGACAGTTGACTTTCAAAATCATTCGAATCTATTTCATAGTAATCGACAAAGTACATAAGCATTTCGTCAAATGATACGGATGTATCGATCACCCCTACCGAGTAATCAGAAGACTGTTCACAATCAGATTCAATTGCTGACGTTATTGTTCCGGGTGTCTCTGACACTTGGATTTCTGCAAATGCTTCTGTACTACTGTCTATTTCTCCTATTTTCGGATTAGATGCACATGAATTCAATATGAATAGCTGTAACAAAACAAAGGCTAATAATAGTATTCTTTTCATAA
>JAEEGL012071365.1_pt1 | contig 10815 bp, 7 predicted proteins | sample 9134231 | NCBI WGS metagenome assembly JAEEGL01 (sample SAMN16246548, study PRJNA631951) | gut metagenome | biome: gut microbiome; feature: rumen; material: fiber-attached | host: Bos | place: Iran: Karaj | collected 2018-10
AAGATTAGCTTTCGTTAATGGTCATATGGTAGATGAAACTATGGATGGTGATAATTTCTATTTTGATCCATTTAATACAGTATCAGGTATATCTAATTCTCTGCTACCTTTTGATTTACATGGTAACATTAGAGTGCTTAGAATGTACTGGAAATCTAGAAGAAAGATTAAGAAAGTAAAGAGTTATGATCCAGAGACAGGTGAAGAGATATATGACTTTTATCCTGAGAGCTATATTATAGATGAGAATGCTGGTGAGGAAGAAACTATCTACTACATTAATGAAGCTTGGGAAGGTACTAAAATAGGTGAAGAAATCTTCATAAATATGAGACCTAGAGTGATTCAATATAATAGACTTTCTAATCCAAGTAGATGCCATTTTGGCATTGTTGGTTCTATTTACAATAGAAATGATAGTAGACCTTTCTCAATGGTTGATATGATGAAGCCCTATAGTTATCTTTATGATGTAATACATGATAGACTTAACAAGATTTTAGCTAAGAACTGGGGTAAAATTATCATGCTAGACTTAGCTAAAGTACCTAAAGGTTGGGATATTGATAAGTGGATGTATTACGCTAAGCATAACAATGTAGCTGTAATAGATAGTTTTAAAGAAGGTAATATAGGTGCTGCAACAGGTAAACTTGCAGGAGCATTAAATAATGCATCTAATGGAGTAATTGATGCAGAACTTGGTAACATTATAGTACAATATACAAACCTTCTTGAGTTCCTGAAGAATGAGATGTCTGATGTTGCAGGTATGTGTAGACAAAGAGAAGGTCAGATTAGTAATAGAGAAACAGTAGGTGGTGTTGAAAGAGCTACATTACAATCTTCACATATTACTGAATGGTTATTCATTGTACACGATGATGTAAAGAAGAGAGCATTAGAATGCTTCTTAGAGACAGCTAAAATAGCTCTAAAAGGTAGGAAGAAGAAGTTCCAATACATTCTATCTGATGGTTCTCTTCGTGTAATGGATATTGACGGAGATGAATTTGCTGAAGCTGATTATGGTCTAATAGTAGATAATAGTAATGGTATTCAAGAGCTAAATCAAAAACTTGAAACACTAGCACAAGCTGGTCTTCAGAATCAAATGATATCATTTAGCACTGCTATGAAGATGTTTACTACTATATCTATGATAGAGAAGCAACGTCTTGTTGAAAAAGATGAAAAAGCTATTCAAGAAAGACAAGCCCAAGCTCAACAAGAACAATTACAAGCTCAACAACAAATTGCTCAAATGCAGCAACAACAGCAACAAGCTGAATTGCAACAGAAGGAACAAGCTAATATTAGAGATAATGAAACTAAGATATTAGTAGCAACAATTGGTGCTAATGCTAATCAGCAGAATAATGTTCCTGAAGAACCTGTTTATAGTCAGGAAGCTAAGGATAAACTTGCTGAACAGATGAGACAATTTGATGAGAAGATGAGGCTTGATAGAGACAAATTAGCTCTTGATAAAAAGAAAGCTGATATGGATTATAACATAAAAGAGCGACAACTTAAAGTAAGAAAAACAACAACTACAAATAAATAATTATGAGTAACGAGAAAGCAAATATAAGTAAAGTAAAAAAGCAAAAGTTACTGAGTGGCGAAGAGACTAAAACTGTATTTCCAGTTACAATAGACGAAGCTGTAAAAGTAAAAAGAGGTGATGATAAATACACAACTTTAACTAATGCACTAAAGTCTAAAATTTCTGATGGATTAGTTATAGCTGCTGCAGACACAAACGATACATATGTATACTATCTATTTACGTTTAATACCAGTACCACAATGGGAAATAGCGAAATAGATAGAAGATTGTTACGAACTGCTTTATCTTGTACTAATGCTGAATTTACAGAGTTATGTCATGACAATGGAGAAGAAGTAAGTATAAACTATACTTATGAGCCTTTAAGTAGACTATCTTTGGAAGAAAGAGTATCAATATCTAACTATGTAAAAGGCTTATTTCTAAATGTAATTCCATTACATTCGTCTGGCATACCTACTATACACGTTGTTGATGAACAAGGTAATGAGTATGGTAAAGGAGATACAATATATTTTGCTAGATACCCAGGTAGATTACATGTCATCACTACTGGATTAGATTTGAATTATCCACAATATCTTAATGAGAGTGTAATACAAGGAAATAAGCATGGTCTAAGAACTAGTTCAGAAGATACTAATGAAACAGATACTGAACTTGTATTTAGTACAGTCAAATCTGGAAGTATATTGTCGGCAAGCTCATTCTCAAATCCTTGTATGTATCCAAGTGATTTTCCCGAAACTACAGTAACTGGTACAGAAGCCTTTATGACTGCAATATTAAAGGGATACATATATATTGAAGTAATGCCAGTTGATTACCCCTGGGGTGATGGTGTAGCTCAAGATACCTATGAAACTAAAATAGTGCGAGGTAAAATGTATATAGATGACTTAATCTATAAACACTATGGTAAAGACGATCAAGAAGTCTTTCCAACCCCATTTGGATTAGATTCATGTTGGTTTAATATAGTATTTGCCTTGACTCCTGATTTTGTAATGCAAGAACCTAGACCAGCAGTTATATGGAAACAAACCAATTGGACAGGAGAGTTTGTTATCAGAGGTGTAAATGCTGCAGCTGCCGATACTATAACTTTAAATATTGCAGATGATACATATGAGTACCTTTTTAAGCGTAAGGAAGACTCTAACTATACTACATTTGATAATATACAATTAACTGGAGAAGAAGTATCAAGTCAAACGGGTGTAACTTTACAAGTAAGACCTGCAGACTATAGAGAAGATGAATACTATGTACCTTTTGAGCTAGAAGAAGCTACTCTATATAACACTACAGTAGGTATTATGTATAATGGGGTGCAAAAAGGAACTACGAAGATTACTCTTGATGTAAGAGAGGAAGACTTTGAGGAACCATTTATTATAGTAGAAGATACACTGTACGAAGATGGTGCATTTTATCACTTGTTAGATGTACATCATAAATATGATGACTTAATACTATTTAATATATGGATAACACCAGAATATACAATGAGTTTTAAATATGTTGCGGCTAATGCAGATGAACATGACGTTAGCACTATACTTGATAGGCTAGAAGAAGAAGAAGTTGCCTTTACCGAAGTAAGCATGAGCACCCCTGTATTTTCTAGGCATATAACTGTTACAGACTCCCACAAACTTCTAGTAAAATTGGAGATACAACCAAATGATCCAAGAAATACGCCACGACTACAATTCTATGTTAAAATAAAAAGTACTACTACTGGTAAGGAAGAATTTAATATTGAATATAAAGAGGAAGAAGATCCAGGTACTTCTCAATATAAGCCTACAAGCTTTGAAGGAGATACAGATAACACAGCAGCTCTAACCGCTACTGATAGAGATACTTCAGTCGCTATTTCTAGATTACTAGATAATGGACTTAATATATCTTCCACAATTGTTACAATTAGAGACTTAAAACATATAACTCCTTTAAGAGACGGTATATTCTCTGGTCTAAAAGATTTAACTGATGCATCTTTCATGCAATATATGACTCGTATAACAGAGATACCAAAGTGTGCATTTTATGGTTGTACAAGTTTAGAAAGAGTTATAATTCCAGAGGGTGTTACAAGTATTGGAGATGAAGCTTTTGCGGGATGTGCAAGTTTAACTGAAATTGTAATTCCTAATAGTGTAACTAAGATAGGACGTAGAGCATTTATAGGCTGTACAGGTCTTACAAAGATAGACTTTGGTACTGGTGTAATGACACTTGGTGGAATAGGTCTTACTGAAAGCGATAACCTAAATACTATAATCTTACGTGGTATAGAACCAATACCTGATAGTGACCCAGTTGCTATGAGAGGTGTAAATTTGGAAGCAATGATGGGATTACATATATCCAATAGAATTTGTTTCTCTCTTGCAATCCAAGGTGAAGGTTCATCTAATGTTACATTCTATGTTCCTGAAGACTTACTTGATGGTTACCCAGAAATGAACTGGGGACAATTCTTCCCCAATGCAACTTGGGAGGATTTAGATAATTTACCAACAGAAGAATAAACAATTATAAGTTATGAGTAAAGAAATAAATAGAGAACAAATAGTTCAATTTAGAGAGCATGATATGAACAGGGGTCACAACAAATCTCAGACCCCTGTATATCCTGTTACAGTTCCTCAAGCAATTCTTAATCTAGCAGAATATCTTGAAGAATCAGGTATAGGTAGCGGTGGTGTAGAAACAGTAAATACTCTACCAGATTCAGGAGAAGAAGGAAAAATCTATTATAGTACAAACGATGGTAAATACTATATTTATAGTAGTGATACCTTTCAGACTCTAGCTCTTGGTGTTATGCCCTTCACAGATACTCCTGCAACTAGGGAATCAATATTAGCTGGTGATCATTTTATCATAGAGGAAAACACATATACTGTACTTGGTGAGGTTGGTAGTGATACTTCTACTGGTAATTTATTAGAATTGTATTTTCCATTTACTCCTGCTTCAAGTCAGTCTTTTAGAAGAAACTATGTATCACAATACATAGGAAGATTTACAGCATTAGGAGATAATATGACTATATTACTACCTACTGGTGTACATATTCCTGATGAACATGTTGATATTACAGCAGGCCATACCTATGAATTTAATATTTTGTATGACACCTGTCTGATTACTGATATTACATATACTGATAATTCTAACAGTTAAGTATGAATAAGTTAGGGTTATATGTTGTTGACGCTACCCTTGACAATAAGGAAGCCATTGGTTCTGACAAAAGCAGTAGTGTACATTATGAAGTGAAAAGAACTGCGCTTCATCTTAATGGACACAAGGTTGCTGCAACAGATGATGAGAGCCTTTCTAATCGGTTTGGTGTATATTTGGGACAGAATGGTCTTATGTGTAATGGTGATGTACTATTGGAAGGTTCTAACAGTCCACTCAATGTAGTAAATGGTACAGTAAGTTTTGATGATAAGGTCGTTGCAAGTGATAACAAATGTATCAATATAACGCTTGATGATTATAATAAACTACGTGCTGGTGTTGATGTTTCAAATTATGCCCCTTATAGCGAGGGTGTTGTATACTATATAACAGATGAATTATCACTAGCAACTCCAGTCTATTATGACCCACAATTAGTCGAAGGGCATACTGATATTATTTATAATAGCTTTATTGATAGCTCCTCTGGAGGTATTATTGACACTGTTGTCATTGATGATATTGTTGATGGTGAAGTTGTAAGAACAAGAGTAACAGATGATTCTGAAGACCCGATAGATGCAAAGCTGTTAGTTACTGAAAAGACAATTACAGACCCACGAAATCCACCAGAGATCTTTGTTGGGCATGTTGATAAATTCTATAAAAATAGTGCTGTATTAAATTTTGAGTACTATGTTGACACAGTAGGCTACTCATCAAATTGTCAGGATTATGATAGCACTAATGATACTTATAATGGTATAGGCCCTACATTTACAACAATCGTAGAAAATGCTTATGGTGAAGAAATCTTCCGTAGAACAACCTATGCTGGTAGATTTAAGGTGTCTATTCCATTATTAAGAGCTTCTGGGGCTGCCATTACTGGTAATACGTGGTTCAATATAAGAACTATAGATGATGCTGGCCGTGAAAGTATTACCTTATTCTTTAAGGTTTCTGTTGCTGCTCCTTTTGTTCCTAACGGAAATACCCCAATAGGTACCTATGATACGGAAGGAAAATATATTATGCAGAAGGAAGACTTGGACACGTGGAAAATTAGTACATTTAAGTTCCTTGAAGGCTATAGTAGTATAGAGACAAATCCTGACTATAAGACAGACCCAGACAAAGCAACAGCAGATTTACGTAATAACTATTTTGCAGGATACAGAAATAAGTTAGCGTTGTCTGCACTTATGGCTGATAAGAAAGCAAAGGGGTATACAGGTATTGTGTTATACAATGAAAATGAATCACCAACATCTTTAGATGACCATAATAACACTTGTTACCCTATAGATGTGCATAGCATTATAGATGATAAGGCTCTTACTACTTCTAATTATAAAGAAGCAGACCCTGCACAATATCCGCCAACAGTGTTTGGAGGAGTAACTGATTACTACCTTTTCAAGATACGAATAGAAGGTGATAACTATGTTCTTGTTAATCCCTTTAGATATGCAGGACATACTGAGGATACTGACGTCCAAAAACCTGCTGGTAGCACTAGGTATGAACCTACAAGCAGTTACTTAAATCCCTGTAAACTTGCACCAGGGAAAACTGTATGTGTGAATGGTGTTGAGTATACTATTCCTACAAATGAAACTCCTTTTGAGTGGATACGGAGAGATGGAGCACACATTGCTCGTAGTCTAGATGACCCTAGAAATATTAATGTTGTTTGGGACTATGATAAAAAGGTATGGGACAGTAATAATAGAGAAGTCTGTAAATATGCACACAAGCCATATATGCATGCTCTTCGTATAAAGGACTTAAACAGCTTTTTAACACTCAAAAGTACTCCTTTATATGCATGGATGAAAGATGGTAGTCGTGTTATAAATAGATTCCTCGCAGATATGCAAGATGGATGGGGAGAGTCTGCTACTGAAGGTTATTATTATTTTGCTCGTCGTACTTATAAACCAAATAAGCAGCCATATCATATAAATATTCCAGATAATTTTACTATTGATTGTAACTACTGTACACTCATTGCCAATTATTCAAGCGATGAAGGTAATAAGAAAATGACACTTATTGATTTCTCTGGTGCAGTAAACTCTCACATGAAGAATGTTAAACTTGTTGGAGCATGTGGTGGTGAATTGTGTAAAGACGCTTATTTGAATACGAATAGACTATATGGACCTAATAGTTTTTGGGAGGGAGGTTATGTTGTAAACTTTACAGGAGCTACATTATGTTCATTAGAAAATTCAGTAGTAGAAAATAGTGCTGGATATGAGCTTAGTTTTGGTCCGTCTTATAAGATGACAGAACTTGGTTCTGGCTATTCTACAAGTTATACCCCTGTTGCAGCTTTTTCTGGAACAACACCAAATTATGTGGATTTTTCAGGAGAGTTTCATAGCAATAGTGGTGTACTACTTGACGATGAGGGAGAGTCATTACTTCCAAGTACTTGTTATGACTACCTCAATAGTTCCGCTAGATATACAGGACCGATAACTTCTGACTTTATTAATTTAAGTAAGTCGTCAATTAAATTGACGGCAACATCTTTAGGAGGAAAATCAATCGTACACACAGCAGAAGATGGAATTATTATTACATCACCAAGTGGGTTTAGTACGGAAGACAGTAGGATAAGTAAACATCCTAGTGTGTTTGTTCATTTTTACGATAGTAATATTAGATATATACGGTCTTATAGAATTAATACGAGAGGAAGAATAATTCCTCCATTAAATGCTTCAAGAATGAAAATTACTGTCTATGCTGATTTTGATAGTAATGGTTCCATTGTTGATAAAAATGACAACCAGGAGTTAGTGATACGCCCTGTAGTATTGGAAGACCAATGGTCTTTTAATCTATGGAAACCCAAAGTAATCGCATTTGCATATACTAGCGACTGTCTTATCAAGAATGGTGGAGTAAATATAGGAAAAGCAAGTTTACTTTGCGGGCCATCTATTAATACAACAGTGATGGATTGGTACTTTAAAGGAGCTGCTTCTGTATCATATGCATTTAGTTTTAATAACTGTGTTCATAATAATGAAGACCAATGCGGCATGGCAAACAATTTGTCTTTAATTAATTGTACATGTTATGAGAGAGACGATTCTGTATATCAAAGGAATCCAAACGTAATGACTAGTTATACTGGATTAAGTGAAGGACCAACTGATCGTCTTACCGTTATAAACTGCAAAGGATTTTCTATAAACGGACAGTATACACGCTACTATTTTAAGGATAGCTGGTTTAATTCCGCTACCTGTGGTGCTAGTCATCAATATAATACCAATCATATAGGTATAATAGATGGTTGTACTACAAATATATCATCTGGTACAGATTCTTTTGTCACTGATGATGGGGGTGGCATGCATGAAGTTGAATACCCAAAAGATAGTGGCAACTATATTTATGAAGATAGAAATGTATGTCGTGACCCTTCTATTAGAAATGTCTTTATTAAAGATAGCCTATTACGCGCAAGAAACTCTGGAGAAACACCTTATTATGGAAGGAACTACGTTATTACTAAGATATCAACCAGCAAAGAAGTTCTTGTTAATATTGAGTCTTTGTTTGCACAGCAACAAATGGAGGTATTAACGCCAATAAATGATGGGGATACTGTGGATATTATACATCCTAACTATACTTATATGGAGATAACTACAACTGAAGAAAATCAGCATACTCCAACCTTGTTATATAATGAAAAGATAGGTGCATATATCTTAGACGGAGAAGTTATGCCTAGTTCATACTTAGGGAAAGATTATCTTATAGTCCCCACTCCTGGATTCCATAAAATATACTATCGTCAGGGTGAGTACGGTAATGGTAATAACAGTAAAGTACATAGAGGATATGGCGAAGGTGTTCTCAGACCCAGACAGCTTACCACTCAACTTCAAAATCCTAACCAAGCTGGAGGTATTACAAGATTAATTTTGTTACAGAATGAACCACCAGTATTTGGAGGGTCTGGCTCTATCAATAGTTTTGGTGGAGGTCATTGTGAGATTCTTGTTCCACAAGAAGCTAAAGCTGCTTACCTAGCCCATAATTTGTGGAAGGCTGCTGCAAGCAGAATTAAAGGTGTAATATACAATATTATAGAAGATTAATAAATTATGATAGCAACAAGAAGAAGAGGTTATAGCAAAACAGAAGATGTAGTAGAAATTCTGCATCCTAATTGGCATTATTTTGAGCCGATTACTACTGAAGCAAATCAGAGACTTTCGTTATTCTACCCAAGTGCAGTAACTAAATATATACTTGATGGGGAAGTTATGTCATCTGAATATATGGGTGTAGCGAACACTATGGGATATATTATCGTTCCTACTCCAGGATCTCATCAAGTATATGTTGGTCAAGCTGATGATACTGACTGGAATGGAAGTGTAGTTAGACCTGATGCAATGGGTAATGGGGTTTTAAGACCTAGACGTTCTCTTAGACAGTTTCATCAGCCTACTAGTGGTAAGATAACAAAACTGATTTTTATTCAAAGTGACCCTACTAAAGCTTCTGGTATGACAACAGCAATGGTATCTAATTGTAGTGAAATACTTGTTCCAAAGGAAGCTCTTGATGCTTGGATTGCAGCATATCCTGCATTAACTGATAAATTTAAAGGAGTTAAATATAAAATTATAGAAGATGAATAAGAGATATTATAAAGTAATCAACGGAGAGAATGTGTTCTTCAAAGGTAATGTACTTTACACTGATGAAGCTACTATTGTTAATCCTACTGAAGAACAAATGCTTGCTGCTGGTTGGATGGTTTATGTAGAACCTGAGCCTAGCAATGCAGAGAAACTTGCTGCCGCTAAAGCAGAGAAGATTATGCAAATTGAAATGTATGATGCTTCTGATGCTGTTGAGCAGTTTACTATCAATGATGTTCCTATGTGGTTAGGACATGAATTGAGACAACAGATTAGAACCAGTGCTGATGCTTATGAAGCAATGGGATATGAGCAAATGACTAAGATCTTCAATGGTGCTGAGTTTACATTTCCTATTAGTGTTTGGCGTCAGATGCTTAATGCTCTTGAGATTTATGCAGCAGAAGCACTTAATACAACTGAGAGACATAAAGCAGCTGTTAATGCTATGACTCGCAGAAAGGATGTTGAGGATTATGACTACACTACAGGTTATCCTGAAAAACTAGAATTTTAAAAATGGAGGAGCTAATAAGATTAGTTAAAGAAAATAATGAATTACTTAAAGATAATAATAGAATGTTGCGAGAGATTATTAATGCAATTAATGTTTATTTGTCTAACGTCACCAAGGAAAACAATGGTGACTTTGAACGTAATATTATTGCTAATCTTATTAGCACTCTTATGACAAAATATTGATTATGGCTACAAAGAAAACAACCAGAAAGACTAATAGAAGGCAATCTTTAATGATGAAGAAGTCAGGTGTAACTAGAACTTCTAGACCTTACAAATGTGGTGGAAAACTTAAGAAAAAGTAGTTATAAACTATTTCTATATATAGTAAAAGTAAGTCCATATTTTATAGCACTTACTTATGGGCTAAATACATTATTGTCTTACTTCTATATAGATATGACTTGGTTGGGTTATTTAACTCATCTATCTTTAATACCAGCTATATCCATGTTAGCACAATCATTTGTATTTAAGTTCTGTATATATCATAGATTACCTATATATTATATAATGTTAAACGATGCTATAAATTCATATGATTTCTTTTATCATATACCAATATCAGATAAAAATATGTTTATGATAAATGTGATGATAGCTTGTTTTACAATGTTTTTAACACTTTATTTTTATGTTAAACATCATAAGAAAACTATTAGAAAGGTTCCTTAAAGATATAGATGCTGGCAATAGCAATATCACTGAAGAGGAAGGCCAGCAAATCATTGAAATGTTATCTAGTATAACAGATAATAGAATGAGTAAATATCAAGCTTGTCAATATTTAAATATAAGTAGAGCTACATTTGATAATCTAGTTAAGAATGGGTTTTTACC
>JAEEGL013638614.1_pt1 | contig 10815 bp, 7 predicted proteins | sample 9134231 | NCBI WGS metagenome assembly JAEEGL01 (sample SAMN16246548, study PRJNA631951) | gut metagenome | biome: gut microbiome; feature: rumen; material: fiber-attached | host: Bos | place: Iran: Karaj | collected 2018-10
CCTCCGGTTTGTTGTAGTCGATGACCTTTGCGAGCGGGCTTCCGGCGATCTCCTTCGGCGGGCAGGCGCGGTAGTCGGCCCTGATCTTCTGGATCTCCTCGGCGCCGGACTTGCCCTTGCGGACGATGTACACCATCTTCTCCACATACAGGCCGTATTCCTTATACACCTTCTGGAGAAGCTGCCACAGGGTCATGCCCTGGTCGGCGGCCCAGGCGGCGCATTCCGCGACCGCGCAACCGGCGACCTGCGCACACTTGTCGCGTACGAACTCGCCCAGGTTGAAACCATAGCTTTCCTCGCCTCCGCAAATGAACTGGGTCTTGCCTTCCTGCTGTTTCTGGATCTCGGCGATGTACTTGAAGCCGGTCAGGACGTTGTAGCATTTCACGCCGAAATGCTCGCAGATGGCGGCGATGAGTTCGGAGGTGACGATGGTCTTGACGCAGTACTGCTTGCCGTTCAGCTTGCCCAGCTCCTGCCAGCGGGTGAGAAGGTAGTAAGTGAGGAAGCTCCAGGTTTGGTTGCCGGTAAGCTGGACCATCTTCCCGTTGTCGTCCCGGACGGCGATGCCCAGGCGGTCGGCATCCGGATCGGTGGCGAGGACGAGGTCCGCGCCCACTTCGTCGGCCTTGGCAAGGGCCATGGCCATGGCGGCGGGCTCTTCCGGGTTCGGGGAGACCACGGTGGGGAAGTTACCGTCGCTGACGTCCTGCTCGGGGACGTGGATCACGTTCTTGAAGCCGATGCGGGCGAGGGCTTCGGGCATCAACTTGACACCGCAGCCGTGCAGCGGGGTGTAAACGATCTTGAGATCCGCGTGGCGGGCGACGGAGTCCGGGGACAGCATGAGGGAAAGCTGGTCCTTGAGATAGCACTCGTCGACCTCGGCTCCCATCATTTCGATCCCGCCGGGCTCGGTCCCGTCCACGGGCTTGAAACGCACGTCCGCGGGATCGACGATTGTCGCGACCTCGGCGACGATGTCCTTGTCCACGGGGGCGGTGATCTGTCCGCCGTCGCTCCAGAAGACCTTGTAGCCGTTGTATTCCTTCGGGTTGTGGCTGGCCGTGACCATGATGCCGGCAGTCGCGCCCTTGAGGCGGATGGAATAACTCAGTTCCGGGGTCGGACGGAGGCTTTCGAAAAGGAAAACGTGGATGCCGTTGTTGGAGAGGACGTCGGCCGAGATCTCCGCAAAGAGACGGGAGTTGTTGCGGCTGTCATGGGCGATGCACACGCTCTTTGCGCCCTTGACGTGCTCCTTGATGTAGTTGGCGAGGCCCTGGGTGGCCATGCCCACGGTGTACTTGTTCATCCGGTTGGTACCTACGCCCATGATGCCGCGCAGGCCGCCGGTGCCGAATTCAAGGTTCTTGTAGAAGGCGTCTTCCAATCCTACGGGGTCGGTGTCCTGCAACTTGCGGATTTCTGCCTTCGTGTCGGCATCGAAGTTTCCTTCGAGCCAGCTCTTCACGACTTCCTTGTAATCTTTCATATCGTATTTGTGTTTAGTGTTATTCTCAATCGTACAAATGTAAGGATTATTGCGTATTTTTGCAATGCATGGTAACAATGACTTTTGCCGAATTCATACTGCAGCACGAAGCGGACGACCCTGTCCGCTTGCTCCTGTCGCGTGGCAAGTATCCGGACATCGACTTGGACCTCGCGGTTACGACGCTTGAAGTCCGCCGGCGCCTGAAATCGAAAGTTCCAGAGTGGTACGCCGTTCCTTCCCTCGTTTATCCATCCCGCTTGTCCGGAGAACAATGCAGTTCCTCGGAAACCGCAAGGTATAAGGCAATGGTTTGCAGGAGCAGTTTGGTCCCCGCGAAAGAGCGTTTGAGAATCGCTGATATGACCGGGGGAATGGGGGTGGATGCATGGGCGTTTGCACAGGTGGCGGAGGAGGTGCTGTATAATGAGATGCAGGAGGGACTTGTTCGTGCTGCAGAGTTGAATTTCAGGGAATTGGGAGCCTGTAACATTCGGTTCCGGAATTGCCGGGTGGAGCCCGGGATGGTGCGGGAAGTGCTCGACGGGTTCCAGCCGGATGTCATTTTCCTGGACCCTGCGAGAAGGGCCGGGGACGGACGGAAGGTATTCCTCATCGAGGAGTGTCAGCCGGATGTGCTGGGCTTGCTGCCGGAACTGTTTGAGACCGGCCGGTTCGTGATGTTGAAACTGTCACCGATGGCGGATATCACGATGGCGTGCAAGCGGTTGGGAACACACGTAAAGGAGATCCACGTTGTGGCTGCGGGAGGGGAGTGCAAGGAACTCCTGTTCCTGCTGGACCGCGACTGGGAAGGCACCCCTGCGACCTTCATCGTCGAGAACGGTGCGGTCATGGATATCCCAGGTCAGGCCGGGAATGACGATGCGGGCATAGGATTCGGGGTGCCGGAGGCAGGGGACTGCCTGTTCGAACCCGGGAAGGCCCTGGCGAAGGCGGGGGCGTTCCGGCTGCCGTGTTCCCGGTTCGGGTTGACCAAGCTGGGGAATCATACGCATCTGTATGTGGGTGAGGAGGTTCCGGAAGGGTTGAAGCCTTTTGGAAAGTGGTTTGAGGTTTTGGAAGTCCTTCCCCTGAACAACCGGACGATGAAGGAGGCGGGGAAACGGTGGCCGCAGGCCGAGGTGACAGCTCGGAACGTGCCGATGACCTCCGACCAACTCCGCCGGAAACTGGGTTGTGCCTCGGGTGGAGACATCCACCTGTTCGGTGTCCGCGCCGATGCGGCCGAGGCTGGCAATTATTTGATAGTAACCAAGAAACGATATGGATCAGATTGAAAGGATTCAGCATTTCGAGACGCTGTTGGACCGGGTGGCTCCGGTCCTGGATAACCTGGAAGAGGCACTGGACGCCTTCGATGGCATCCAGGAAGACGTACAGGAACTCTCGTCCTATTACGAGAGTGACGAATGGCGGGATGATTTCGAGGCTGATGAAGCCGGGAAACTGCCCGCGGACCTCAAGCGCGGCGTGCTCTCAGAGGACGGCATCTACGACGTCCTCTCGAGCCATTACTCCCTGACCGTCCGCTTGCTGGACACCGTCTCCGCCATCCTGAAAAACAGATAACGGATGGAAAAGAGACAATCGTTCTGGCTCTGGCTGCTCCTGCTTGCCGGAGGCTCCGTGCTGTTCATGGTGGCCTATGCCCTTTCGTCCGTTCCGACGGCATTCGTGAACTCGATACCGATGTGGGCCTTCGCGCTTCTGAGCTTGCTCAGCGCCGCCTCGGTGCTGGGACTTTATGCTCTTTGGCGGAGACTGACCGAGAAAAAGTGGCCGGAGGATCTTTCCCTCGGGCGTCTGGCCTCCCACACGGGAGCGGGGTTCGGCATCGGCATTTTGTATTTCGTCCTGGTGACGGGCTGCATCGCCCTTCTGGGCGGATACCGTTTCGGCGCCCTGCATTGGGACGGAAAAGCCTTGCTGACCAACTTGATGGTCTTCCTGTGCGTAGGTGTCGGGGAAGAGGTCCTGTTCCGGGGAATCATCTTCCGGATGATCGACCGGCGGTGGGGACTCTGGGCGGCCCTCGTCGTCTCGGCCTTGATCTTCGGTTTCGTGCACATCATGAACCAGAATGCCACGGTCTGGTCCTCCGTCGCCATTGCCGTCGAGGCCGGTCTGCTGCTCGGTGCGGCCTACAAATGGTCCGGTACGCTTTGGATGCCCATCGGCATCCATTGGGCCTGGAACTTTTTCCAGGGCCCGGTTTTCGGTTTCTCCGTTTCTGGAGGGGAACGCGATTATTCGCTGGTCCAGCCGGTCATCGACGGCCCCGTCTGGCTCACCGGCGGATCATTCGGCGCCGAGGCCTCCATCCCGGCGTTCATGCTGGGGCTGGCGGTGGCGGTCGTATTTATCGCCGCTTATCTGAAAGACCGGCGCGGGTTGCGTAATCCCGGCACCAGTCAGTAAGGCCGCATCCGGCGCACTTGGGATTGCGGGCTGTGCAGACATAGCGTCCGTGGAGGATGAGCCAGTGGTGGGAGCGGGCCCTCAGATGCTCGGGAATGTGCCGTTCCAGGTCGCGTTCCACTTCCAGCGGCGTCTTGCCCTCTGAAAGACCCAGGCGGTGGGAAACCCGGAAAACGTGGGTGTCAACCGCAATGACGGGCTTGTCGTAGACGACGGAAGCGATGACGTTCGCCGTTTTGCGTCCCACCCCGGGCAGGGTCATCAGGGCATCGATGTCGGAGGGTACTTCTCCGCCGAAATCGGCCAGCAGTTTTTGGGCCATGGCGATGAGGTGTGCTGCCTTCGAGTTTGGGTAGGAAACGCTTTTCACAAAGGGAAACACATCGTCGAAACCCGCAGCGGCCAGGGCCTGCGGGGTGGGGAACCGTTCGAACAGGGGCGGGGTGACGATGTTCACCCGCCGGTCCGTACACTGGGCCGACAGGATGACGGCTACCAGCAGCTGGTAAGGGTTTCCGTAGTGGAGTTCGGTCTCGGCGATGGGAACGTTCTTTTCGAACCAATCGACAATGCCCGCAAAGCGTTCCTTGCGTGTCATATCGTCAGGTCCAGTTCGAACGTGTTGTCTTCGAAGAGTTCTTCGCAATGCTCGTCCGCACAGGAAAAAACGCGGCCGGGGAAACGCTCGAAGATGGAACGGTTGTGGGTGACCATGATGATGGCGGTCCCGTCTTCGTTCAGCTTTCGCAGCAGGCGGAGGATTCCGTCGGCGGTCTCGCCATCCAGATTGCCGGTGGGCTCGTCGGCCAGGATCACCTGCGGGCGGTTCAGCAGGGCGCGGGCGATGGCGATACGCTGCTGCTCGCCGCCGGAGAGCTGGTGCGGCATCTTATGGGCCTTGGTGCCCATCCCGACGTCTTCCAGCACCTCGGAAATCCGTGCGTCGATGCCGTCGCGGTTCTTCCATCCGGTGGCGCGGAGGACGAATTCCAGGTTGGCCTCCACGGTCCGGTCCATCAGCAGCTGGAAGTCCTGGAAGACGACGCCCAGGCGCCTCCGCAGCATCGGGATGTCCCGGGTACGGATGCCCCGGAGGTTGAACCCGCATACGGTCCCTTCGCCTTTCAGGAGACGGTTCTCCGCCGTCATCGTCCGGATGATGGAGGTCTTGCCCGTACCCACCTTGCCGACGATGTACACGAAATCGCCGGGGTTGACGGTCATGTCTAGGCCGTAGATGACGACGCTTTCCCCGTTGAGGATGTCTGCGTCCTTGAATAGGATGAGTGGTTCCATTGCTTTTTTGGTCTGGAATACACAAAGATAATCAGAAAATTTCGTATTTTTGTAAAATAATACCGATGAAGATGAAGAAAAGACTCTTTCTGGCCGTGACGGCCTTTATGATAGGGATGGCCGCCTCCGGACAGACTCCGGAATACCGTCGCGCCCTGGACCTGTATGGTCACGGGATGTACGCGGAAGCGGCCAGGCTGCTGGAAGGCATTCCCGGCAGTGAGGCCGAAGGGTATGCGGCCCTCTGCGCCCTCGAGATGAAGACCGAGGGTTATGAACGGCAGGTGGAGGCGTTCCTGGACCGCTGGCCCGAATCGCCGCTCGTCCCCCAGGTCAATTTCCGCTGGGGACTGGACCTGTTCGACCGCGGTGCCTGGGAAGAGGCGTCCTACCGTTTCAACTGCGTTTCCCAGTCGGAACTGATGAAGGACCAGATCCCTGAATTCGCTTACAAGAAGGCCTACAGTGCATTCGGCGCCGGCGACCTTTCGCTCTCCCGCATGCTGCTGGAGCATATGCAGAACCTTCCGTATTCCGACTTTACAGCCCCGTCCCAGTATTCGCTGGGATACGTGTGCTATTCGCAGGGTGACTTCCGGGAGGCCGCCGACTGGTTCGCCAAGTCCGCCGTGGACCCCCGCTTCTCCCAGTTGGCGAACTACTACATCCTGGAATGCCGTTTCATGGAGAAGGATTACGACTATGTAGTGAAGTTCGGCGAGGACCTCTTCGACAAGGTTCCGGAGGACCGTCAACCGCATCTTGCGCGCATCATGTCCGAGTCCTACCTCGTCCTGGGCGACAAGGAGAAAGCCCGTTCCTACTACCAGAAGAATCTGGAAGGCAAGGCTTCCCGCAACCGTTCGGATTATTTCCACGCCGGTTCCGTCCTGTACAGCGTGGAGGACTGGCAGGGTGCCGTGGACAATTTCGGAATGATGCCTGAACGCACCGACTCCCTGGGACAGATTGCGAATTACCAGATGGGCTACAGCTACATCAAGCTCCGCAACAAGGTTGCCGCCCTGGAGGCCTTCAAGCAGGCTGCTGCGCTACCCTTCAATGCTGATATCCAGGAAGATGCGTACTTCAACTACGCGAAACTCGCCTTCGACCTGAACAACGACGTGTCGGCCTTCAACGACTACATGAAGCGCTATGACGCCCTTTCGAAAGGCGACCAGATCTACAGCTATATGGCGATGGCGGCCCTGGCGAACCACGACTATGAGGCTGCCGTAGCTGCCTATGACAACATCGACGAACTGGATCCCCGGATGCAGTCGAACTACATGAAGGCGTACTTCCTCCGTGCGGAGCAGCTGATCGGAAACGGTTCGTACAGGGACGCAGTCCCGCACCTGAAGGCCGCCGCCTATTACAGCTCCCGCCATGATCCCTTCAACCAGCTCTCCCGCTACTGGGTGGCGGAATCCTACTTCCGTGACGGAAAGTATTCCGAGGCGCGCAGTGTCTTGATGGACCTGTACAACCTCTCGGCCCTGGACGGGAAGCCGGAAGGGGACCTGATCCCGTACAACATCGCCTGGACGCATTTCAAGGAGGGCGATTATCCCGCTGCCCTGAAATGGTTCAACAACTACCTGGAGGGCCGCCACAACGCACGCGGGGCCGATGCCGAAACCCGCATCGGCGACTGCTATTTCTTCCAGAAGGACTATACGACGGCTATCGCCGCCTATGAACGGAAACTGGCCGATTATCCCGATGCGAACGACATCTACCCGTATTTCCGGGCCGGTGTCGCGTGTGGGCTGGTGCGCGATTTCCCGCGCAAGGTTCAGTTCCTGGAGAGGGTGAAGCAGGCTGCTCCGGGTTCCCCGTACTATTCCGAGGCGATGTATGAACTGGGCCGTGCCTATGTCTCCGTCGGCGAGGAGGAAGATGCCGTCCGCACCTTCCGCACCCTGCGCAGTGCGACAGACGATCCGGACTATGCCACCAAGGCCCTGCTGGAACTGGCCATGATCGCCCGCAACGGGGGCGACGACACCAAGGCCCTGAGCTATTACAAGCAGGTGGCGGAGCAGGGCGGCGATTATGCCGATGACGCCCTCCTCGCCATCGAATCCATCTACCGGACCCGCCAGGAACCGGATGCCTATCTCGCCTACGTGAACGGTCTGGGCAGCAAGGCTTCCCGGACGGAATCACAGAAGGAAGAGGTTTATTTCGGCACGGCCGAGGAAATCTTCCTCTCCGGCAATTACGCCAAGGCCGAAAGCACTTTCCAGAGCTATCTGGAGAAGTATCCCGAGGGCGCCAAGGTCGCGGAGGCCGAATTCTACCTGGCCGAAAGCTACCGGGGCCAGGGCGAGAAGGAGAAGGCATGTGACCATTATGTGGCTGCCCTGGACCGGGGTCTTGAAGGATCCTTCCTGGAATCCGCCTGGCTGCACTATGCGGACCTGTCCTATTCCATGGAACGGTTCGGAAAAGCCTATGGCGCATACCTGAAACTGCAGGAGAACGCCCGGATGGACGAAAACAAGTTCGCCGCGCAGCTGGGCATGATGCGCTCCGCCTACCGTGCCCGGGAATATGCCGATGCCTTCGAGGCCGCCAGGACGCTCCGTTCCGACCGTCGTGCCTCCGACTCCCAGATCCGGGAAGCCGACTATGTCCGCGCCAAGTCCCTGCTGGGCATGAGCCGCCGTGCCGAAGCCTACAACATCTTCGAGCAGCTGGCCAAGGATCCTTCCACCGACGAAGGTGCCGAGGCCGCCTACCTGATCATCCAGGACCAGTTCGACCGGGCCGACTTCGACGGCATCCAGAAGAAGGTGTATGACTTCGCCGAGAAGGCTTCCGGCCAGAACTACTGGCTGGCCAAGGCGTTCATCGTGCTGGGCGACACGTTCGCCGAGAACGGGAATTATGCCCAGGCGAAGGCCACCTTCGAGAGCATCAAGTCCGGGTACACGCCTTACGGCCCCGGCGACGAAGTCCTGGACCAGGTCGCCCTGAGACTCAAGAAACTTTAGTGAGCAGCGTATGAGACACCAGATATTTGCAGCGGTCCTGCTGGCGGGCGTTTCCGCCCTTTCCTACGGACAGAACCTCAATCCGACCGTCGAGGTCACGAACGCCTATGAGGGCGGCGCTTCCTCCATCGTCAAGCCGCTCCAGCGGATGGCGGTGCCGGATTCGGTAACGACCTTCAACCTGGATTTCGACTACTCCGTCTTCGAAAAGCCCTATCAGGGAGCCTACGAGTTCAAACCGTACCACGTACAGCTGCGTCCCCGTCCTGTCACTTCCACGGAGAACAGCTTCTACCTCAAGGCAGGCGCTGGATTTACGCTTCATCCGGAACTCGACCTCGTCTGGACGCCGCTCCGGAAGGAGAGGGGGCAGATAGACGTCTTTGCCGGTCATCATTCCTATTTCGGCCGCTACCATAAGTTCGGTCAGGCCACCGACCCGTCATTCGACGGGGAACGTTTCTTCCGGCCCGGCGGCGATAAGATGCCGGGCTTCCTGACCGACACGCATGTGGGTGTCGATGGCAGTTACGGCTGGGAAAACGGCCTGCTCACCGCAGGTGTTTCCTGGCGGAACCGGCTGGCTGACGATGCATTCCTTTTCCGCCGGCTGAACGGGGTGGAGGCGAAGGCCCGGGTCCGATCCCTTCCGTCGGACGCCGCCCATTTCCTGTACGATGCGGCCGTGGACTATCATTTCTATGACCTGTCCGGTTCCTTTGACACGAATCTGGCCGCCCCCGGTGACTTTACGGAAAGCCGGTTCGACCTGGACGGTTCTTTCGGCCCTGTCTTCAATGCGGAAAGCCGTCTCCTGGTGGATCTGGATATGGGCATCGTCCGCTATGGCGGCAACGAGACCGGCTATACCGGAGGCCTTTCCATCACTCCGAAATACGAATTCTCCCTGGACAACTGGCGCTTCAGCCTGGGTGCCAGGGTCTCAACGTTGATTTATTCCGACGACTGGATGGGGAACCGGGTGAAATCCCAGTGGGTCTATCCGGCCGTCCACGTGGATCTCCGCCTCTTGGACGAACAGCTGATCCTGCAGGCTGCCGCTACGGGCGGGGACCGTTTGAACGCGCTTTCCGAGGCTTTCCTCCTGCGTCCCTTCGCCCTGTCCTCCGAGTATGACCATTCCCTGGAACGGGTCCGTGCGATGATTGGCGTCCGAGGCAATATCGCCAGCCGTTTCCGGTATGACCTTCAGGGCGGGTATGCCCGCTGGGGACGGTGTGCGCTGGACGCTATGGCCAATGACGGCCTTACCGGCGACTACCAGCCGGTCATCGGCCAGGCGGGGAACTTCAACATGGCCTTCGCCGAACTGGATTTCGGCTGGAAATCGGAAAGCGTGACGGTGGACGGAAAGATGGCCTACCGCTGGACCGATGTCTCCGGGGATTCCCTGTTCGCTCCGGCGGCCTTCACGGGGACGATCCGCCCGGCCTGGCATTGGGGTGACCGTTTTTCCGCCGGTCTCGATGCGGCCTGGTCCACCCGTCGCAGGACCACTTATGGCGGCATGAATTTCAACGTCCCCGGATGGGTGGATCTCGGAGCCTTCGCCGAATTTGATTTCACCCGTCATTTCGGTTTCTGGGTGAAGGGTGGAAACCTCCTGAACCAGGCGGTTCAGCAGATGCCGCTACACGCCGAAGCCGGAATGTATTTTACGGCCGGAATCCTCTTGAATTTCTGATAAATAATTGCTATATTTGCATGTTTATAAGCAAACGTGCAAACTATGGCAGATATTGAGGAATTGAAGCAGGCTGAGGAGCAGTATTCAGCCAACAGTATCCAGGTCCTGGAAGGTCTCGAGGCGGTTCGCAAACGCCCGTCCATGTATATCGGAGACATCGGTGAAAGAGGTCTCCACCATCTGGTCTATGAGGTTGTCGACAACTGTATCGACGAGGCGATGGCCGGATTCTGCACGGATATCGAGGTGTCCATCCTCGAGGACAATTCCGTGAAAGTGAAGGACAATGGCCGCGGTATTCCTACCGGCATGCACGAGAAGGAACACCGCAGTGCCTTGGAAGTGGTTCTGACGGTCCTCCATGCGGGCGGTAAGTTCGACAAGAACAGCTACAAGGTTTCCGGCGGTCTGCACGGCGTGGGCGTTTCCTGCGTCAACGCCCTTTCCGACCTGCTCGTGGCCGAGGTCCATCGCGAAGGCAAGGTTTTCGAGCAGCGTTTCTCCAAGGGCAAACCCCTTTCGGACGTCCGTGTGATCGGGGAAACCTCCGAGGCGGATACCGGTACCATCATCACTTTCCATCCGGATGCCACCATCTTCACCCAGACCATCGTTTACAAGTACGAAACCCTTGCCAACCGTCTCCGTGAGTTGGCCTACCTGAACAAGGGCATCCGCATCACCCTCACCGACCTCCGGGAGAAGGTGGATGAGTTCGTGACCGCAGAGGACGGCGAGCGCAAGGCTACCGGCAAGCAGGTGTACCGCAGTGACGTGTTCTTCAGCGAGCACGGTCTCCGCGAGTTCATCGACTATCTGGACGCCGGCGAACCCAAGCTCATCCCCGAGCCTGTCACCGTGGCTTC
>JAEEGL014014000.1_pt1 | contig 10815 bp, 7 predicted proteins | sample 9134231 | NCBI WGS metagenome assembly JAEEGL01 (sample SAMN16246548, study PRJNA631951) | gut metagenome | biome: gut microbiome; feature: rumen; material: fiber-attached | host: Bos | place: Iran: Karaj | collected 2018-10
CACTGAGGAGAAGGTTGAGATTGCCAAGCGCCACCTCATACCCAAGGAGATGGAGGCTAACGGCCTTAAGAAAGGCTCCCTGAGCATCACCAAGCCCGCCATTGAGGCTATCATTGAGAGTTACACCCGTGAATCGGGCGTGCGTGAGCTGGACAAGAAGATAGGCAAGATTTGCCGCAAGACAGCATGCAAATACGCTAAAGATGCTGATTTCGGCAAGATGACGGTGAAACCGGCTGACCTCAAGGAGCTGCTCGGCACCAAGCCCTACTCCCGTGACAAGTATCAGGGCAATGACTATGCCGGTGTGGTGACAGGCTTGGCCTGGACAGCCGTGGGCGGTGAGATACTGTTCGTTGAGACCAGCCTGAGCCGAGGCAAGGAGGGCAAGCTTACCCTTACGGGTAATCTGGGTGATGTGATGAAGGAGTCAGCCATGCTGGCTATGGAGTACATCCGCGCTCACGCCAAACTGCTTAGTCTGGATCCGGCCGTATTCAACTCATGGAACGTACATATCCATGTTCCAGAGGGTGCGATACCCAAGGATGGCCCATCGGCCGGTATAACAATGGCAACGTCTATTGCATCGGCCTTTACCCAGCGTAAGGTACGTGCTAACCTGGCTATGACCGGTGAGATAACGCTGCGCGGCAAGGTTCTGCCTGTAGGCGGTATCCGTGAGAAGATACTGGCCGCCAAACGCGCCGGAATAACCGATATCATACTCTGCGCCGAGAACAAGCGCGACATAGAGGAGATTCCTGCCGAGTATCTGAGCGGCGTGGAGTTCCACTACGTAAACAACATAAGTGAAGTGTGGAAGATAGCCCTTCTTGATGAGAAGGTGGCCGATGCCCAGGAGATAGTCCCCATTCAGCAACCTGAAAAACAATAAGGCATTGAAAGGATTGACATTTGAACTCCAGCATACTGACGGTACCAGCCACGCTAGGGCCGGCAAGATCACAACCGGACATGGTGTGATAGAGACTCCCATCTTCATGCCTGTAGGCACCGTGGGCTCTGTCAAAGCCGTGCAGGTGCCTGAACTCAAGAATGACATCAAAGCCCAGATCATACTGGGCAACACATACCATCTGTACCTGCGTCCGGGACTGGACGTCCTTGAAAAAGCAGGCGGACTGCATAAGTTCAACAGCGTTGACCTGCCCATGCTGACCGACAGCGGCGGCTTCCAGGTGTTCTCACTCACCGGCCTGCGTAAGATGAAAGAGGAAGGCGTGACATTCCAGTCACACATAGACGGATCACGTCACCTCTTCACCCCTGAGCGCGTCATGGACATTGAGCGTAGCATCGGCGCCGACATAATGATGGCTTTCGATGAGTGCTGCCCGGGCGATGCAGACTATAAGTATGCCAAGCAGTCAATGGAGCGCACCCACCGCTGGCTGGACCGCTGCGTGCAGCGTTTCAGTGAGACTGAGCCCAAATACGGATATCATCAGTCACTCTTCCCTATCGTTCAGGGTTGCGTTTACAAGGACCTGCGCTCTGCATCGGCCGAATATATTGCATCAAAAGGGGCTGAAGGCAATGCCATAGGCGGACTGGCCGTGGGCGAGCCTACCGAGGTCATGTATGAGATGATTGACCTGGTACACGGTATTCTGCCGCAGGACAAGCCGCGTTACCTGATGGGCGTAGGCACCCCTGCCAACATACTTGAAGCCATTGCGCTTGGCGTTGACATGTTTGACTGCGTGATGCCCACCCGTAACGGCCGCAATGCCATGCTGTTCACCAAAAACGGCATCATAAACATACGCAACAAGAAATGGGAGGATGCCTTTGAGCCCATTGAGGCCGATGGTGCATCATACGTGGATACGCTCTACACCAAGGCCTACCTGCACCACCTGTTCAAGGCGCAGGAGTATCTGGCTCTCCAGATTGCCTCCCTGCACAATCTGGCATTCTACCTGTGGCTGGTACGTGAGGCCCGCAAGCATATCCTGGCCGATGACTACCACACATGGAAAGACATTATGGTAAAACGTGTAATGCAACGCATATAATCAGATATGGCAAAAACCATCAGACATAGACTTCTCAAACGGCTTGACTGGTACATCATCAAGAAGTTCCTGGGCACATACTTCTTTACCATTGCGCTGATTATCATCATTATGGTGGTGTTTGACTATAATGAGCATATAGACAAGCTGAACAGGGCCTCTGTACAAGAAATCATATTTGAGTACTATTTGAACTATGTACCGTACTTCATAAACATGTTCAGCCCCCTGTTTGTGTTTATCGCCATCATATTCTTCACCTCAAAGCTGGCTGAGAATTCAGAGATAATAGCCATGTTCTCCACAGGTATGAGTTTCAGGCGCATGATGATACCGTACCTACTCTCCGCAGCCTTTATAGGCGCCATTACACTATATTTAGGCTCACAGGTCATCCCCAAGGGCAGTATAACCCGATTGAAATTTGAAAACAGGTACGGCTTGAGCCACTACGACCGTGACAACTCCGGTGGAACAACTAATATCCAGCTTGAGGTTGAGGACGGTGTGATAGCATATATGGAGAGTTATCAGGACCTCAATAAAACCGGTTACAGATTTTCACTTGACAAGTTTGACGGCAAGAAACTGGTGTCACACATGACAGCCCGTAGTGCTACATATGATACCCTCTCTGCTGAGAAGTATCATTGGAAACTAAATAACTTCATGATCCGTGACCTGTCAGGCAATATTGAAAGCATCAGCCAAGGGAATGAATTGGACACCATAATACGTTTTGAGCCAGCTGATTTCCTGGTAGAAAACGGACAGCAGGAGACTATGTCATCGAAAGAGCTCCGTGAATACATCCAACGCCAGAAGGCCCGCGGATTCGGTAACATACAGGACTTTGAGATTGAGTACCACAAACGCTACGCCATGTCATTTGCGGCATTCATCCTCACCATAATGGGCGTGTCGCTCTCCAGCCGCAAGCGCAAGGGAGGCATGGGGCTCCATCTGGGTATCGGACTGGGATTGAGTTTCGGATACATACTGTTCCAGATAGTCTCATCAAACTTTGCCATAACAGGCTCTATGTCTGCTTTCATGGCTGAATGGTTACCCAATTTCATATACATACCGATAGCAATATTCCTTTACATAAAAGCACCTAAATAACAAAAGTCGTGAGATTTGACGAGTTTGATTTCCAGCCCGCACTGCTGGACGCGATAGATTCAATGAACTTCAGGGAGTGCACTCCCATCCAGGAGAAAGCCATACCCATACTGCTTGAGGGCCATGACCTTATAGGCATAGCACAGACCGGCACCGGCAAGACCGCAGCCTACCTGCTCCCCGTTTTGGACAAGCTTTCTGATGGCGGTTATCCTGAGAACGCGGTGAATTGCCTCATTATGGTGCCCACCCGTGAGCTTGCACAGCAGATTGACCAGCAGATTGAAGGATTCTCCTACTTTACCAACATATCCGGAACCGCCGTATATGGAGGCAATGACGGCATCCGTTTTGAGCAGGAGAAACGCGGCTTTGCTATGGGAGCCGATATCGTTGTAGCCACCCCCGGCCGTCTTATCAGCCATATCAGCCTGGGCAACATTGATTTGAGCAAGGTTTCATTCTTTATCCTTGATGAGGCTGACCGCATGCTTGACATGGGCTTCTATGATGACATAATGCAGATTGTAAAGCAGCTGCCACAGAAGCGCCAGAACATGCTCTTTTCTGCCACCATGCCCGATGAGATACAGCGCATGGCCCGCACCATACTGCACAACCCCGTTGAGGTAAAGTTGGCCGTCTCCAAACCGGCCGACAAGATACTGCAGGCCGCCTACGTCTGCTATGAGGCCCAGAAACTGCCCATCATCCAGAGCCTCTTCAGCAACAACGCTCCCAAGAGAGTGATTGCTTTCGCGTCCTCTAAGTTGAAGGTAAAGGAGATAACCAAATCGCTGCGTCGTCTGGGCCTGAACGTGGGTGAAATGCACTCTGACCTGGCTCAGACAGAGCGTGATGACATAATGCACAAGTTCCGTAACGGACACATCAACATACTGGTAGCTACCGATATTGTATCACGCGGAATAGACATCGATGACATAGACCTTGTCATCAACTTTGACGTTCCACACGATCCCGAGGACTACGTCCACCGCATAGGCCGCACCGCCCGCGCCGGCGCCGAAGGCTGCGCCATCACCTTTGTCAGCCTCGATGACCAACCCAAGTTCCGCCAGATAGAGCGCTTCTTAGGCAAAGACGTCTACAAAGTACCCCTCCCGCCCGAGCTGGGTGAAGCCCCGGAGTACTCTGCTGAGCGCAAGAAGCCGCAGCACAAAGGCAGGTTTTTCCGCAAGCCCAGGAAAAATTGAAAATTGAAAATTGAAAATTGAGAATTAATACGCAGCACCTGCGTTAATAGCCCGCGACATTAAAAAAGGTTCGGAAATTCCGAACCTTTTTTATAATTTTCAATTTTCAATTCTCAATTTTCAATTCGCTTAGTATTGTTCTTTCTCGTTGGGGAAGTCAGAGTTCTTGACGTCCTCCACATAGCGGCCTACCGCGTCGGTGATGGTCTCAAAGAGATTGGCGTAGCGGCGCAGGAATCGGGGGCTGAACTCGTTGTTCATGCCCAGCATGTCGGCGCAGACAAGGACCTGACCGTCAACACCGCCGCCGGCACCGATGCCGATGATGGGTACGTTCACCTCTTTTGCTACGCGCTCGGCAAGCTTGGCGGGGATTTTCTCAAGTACGATTGAGAAGCAGCCTACCTCCTCCAGCTTGTGGGCATCGGAAATGAGTTTCTCAGCCTCGGCCTCCTCCTTGGCGCGGACGGCGTAGGTGCCGAACTTGTTGATGGACTGCGGGGTGAGGCCCAGATGTCCCATTACGGGGATACCGCACTCTATAATGTGACGGACCGATGGCAGGATCTCCTCACCGCCCTCCAGCTTGAGGGCATCGGCATGAGAGACCTTCATTATCTTGATGGCGTTGGTTACGGCCTCTGAGTCATTGATCTGATATGTACCGAACGGCATGTCAACCACCACGAGGGCGCGCTGTACGCCGCGTACAACTGACTTGGCGTGATATATCATCTGGTCAAGCGTGATAGGCAGAGTGGTCTGGTTTCCGGCCATAACGTTTGATGCCGAGTCACCTACCAGAATAACGTCAATGCCGGCACCATCGACCATCTTGGCCATAGTGTAGTCATACGCCGTAAGCATTGCAATCTTCTCACCACGCTGTTTCATCTCCCTGAGACGCTGTGTGGTCACTTTTCTCTTGTCCTCAGTAATATATCCCATAATGTCATATATGTTAATTGGACCGCGAAGATAATGCTTTTCTGAAAGGGATTTACTATTTTTGGGTAGTTTATACTCCAAATGGATAACAAATCGCACTTTACTGTGTATAAAGCGTCGGCCGGATCAGGTAAAACGTTCCGTCTGGCCGTACAATATATCACCATGCTCATCCGCGAGCCTGAGAGCTACCGTCATATCCTGGCGGTAACTTTTACCAACAAGGCTACGGCTGAGATGAAACAGCGCATCCTCTCGCAGCTCTACGGCATCGGCCACAACCTGCCCGGTTCTGCAAATTATTATGCAGAGGTCAAGAAGGCCGTCACATATAACGAGCAGACCATACGCCACAACGCCCTGCTGGCACTTGACATGATACTCCAGGATTACGGCCGATTCCGCGTGGAGACCATCGACAGCTTCTTCCAGACTGTACTGCGCAGCCTGGCCCGTGAGCTGCACATAGGTGCAAACCTCTCCCTTGAGCTGGATACGGACATGGTCATCGATGAGGCCGTAGATTCATTCCTGGCTGGCATAGAACAGGGCTCAAATGATAAGCGCAACGTGATGGAGTTCGTTGAGAACAATATTGACAATGACAAGAACTGGTCAATTAACATCACGCTCAAGAAATTCGCCCAGGAGCTGTTCCGCGAGATATTCATGGAGCGTGGCGATGAACTCCGCCAGATTCTCTCTAAGCCCGATGCCATATCGGACTACAAGCAGAACCTAACCGCTGCACGTGACTCCGTCCTGCCCGCTTTAATTGAGAAGGTAAAGACCATAGGAGCAGAGATTGAATCAGCGCTTTCCAATGAAGGATTAGGCATAGAAGGCCTCTCCTCATACCCCGGCAAGGTGGTGGTAAAAATAATCAACGCCACAATCCTTGACTCAGACCTGGGCACCACGTTCTCCAAATGCATCCAGTATCCGGACAGCTTCTTCCGCAAGAAGGACCTTGAGAACAATCCGGGGTATTCAACTTTTGCTGAAGAGCAGCTGGCACCACGTCTTGAACAGGTTGAGAAACTGCACGCTGAATACACCCGCTTGAAGAACACTTATGATGCCGCCCTGCAATACGTTCATGAGTTGAGCCTGCTGCTGGGCATACGTGCTGAGATTGACCGCCAAAGCCAGGAGCAGAGCCGTTTCATACTGGCCGATACGCCCCAGCTGCTAAGCAAGTTATCAGGCAGCGACACATCATTCGTATATGAAAAGACCGGCAGCTTCATTGAGCACCTCATGATAGATGAGTTCCAGGACACCTCACGCCTGCAATGGGGCAACCTCTACCTGCTGCTGTGGGAGTGCCTGGCCAACGGCAAGGACTGCCTTGTGGTAGGCGATGTCAAGCAATCTATCTACCGCTGGCGCAACAGTGACTGGAACATACTCAACTCCATCATGGAAGAGAAGCTTGCCACCTATAACCCACAGGTGATAGCTATGGAGAGCAATTTCCGCAGCCAACGTAACATCATAGACTTCAACAACAGGCTGTTCCCCAAGGCCGTTGAGATGCTCGCCATGAACTACAACGCCGAGACCGGCACTGACTACCCCGCCCTAAGCCAGGCATACAGCACCGTTGAGCAGCGTAGTTCCAAGGCCGATGACAAAGGCTACGTGTACATCCGCATAGATACAAAAACCGATAAAAGCGCTGACTCCGCCGATAAGATTTTCTTACAGATTGAAGAGCAGTTAGACCGTCTGACCGCCGCCGGAGTAAGACAGACAGACATAGCCATACTCTGCCGTAAAGGCCGCCATATAACCGATATCGCCGAGTGGTTTGCCGCAAACCGCCCGGACTACAAGATGATCTCAAGTGAAGCGTTCCAGTTAGGCTCATCGGCATCGGTAAGGATACTCATAAACGCACTTAAATGGCTCACTGACAGCACTGACCGCATAGCGTTGGCACAATTGGTATGGGAGCGTGAGTGCAACATCACCAAATCAGGAGACCCCTTTGACCGGCTCATGGCGCAAGGCCTTGAGAACTGCCTACCCGCCGCCTTCATCGGTAGCCTGGAGTCATTGAGACACCTGCCTTTATATGAACTCACTGAGAAGCTGTACACCATACTGGAACTTGACCGCATAACCGGGCAGGAGCAGTATGTTATGTCTTTTTTTGATACACTTTGCCAGTGGTTGAGCCATAATTCCAGCGAGCCATCGGCCTTCCTGACGGAGTGGGATGAGAAACTCTGCACAAACTCCATCCCCGCAACTGATGCCAACGGCATACGCCTGCTCACCATCCACAAGTCAAAAGGCCTGGAGTTCCACACCGTCATAGTGCCCTACTGCAACTGGAATGTCATTGAATACCAGAGCGGTTTCAAGGACGAGCGCATATGGGTTAACCCTCAAACTGAACCGTTCAGCACCATACCCCTCTTGCCGGTAGGCTTCAGCCAGAAACTCAAGAACTCTGACTTCAATGCAGAATACCGGCAGGAAGCAGGATTGCAGACCGTTGATAACCTCAACCTGCTTTACGTGGCCCTGACCCGCGCTGTAAGCAACCTCATTGTGCTCAGCTCAAAGACCAAGGGAACATCCATTGCAGACACTCTCATCTATGCCCTGTCATCAGAATTCGGGTGCCTGCCTGATGAGAAAGAATCTTACATTTATGAGAACGGCCAGATATTGCCTCATACAGAAAAGGCAAACGTCTCAGATGACAACCCGTTTGACTGCAAGCCCACCCCACAGGAACTGAGCCTGCACTCCTACCCCATAAACGCCCGCTTCCGCCAATCGGGAGAATCCACCCGTTTTGTCCATTCCACTGATGACCCCGATGACAGGCAGGAGGAGTACATTGAGACCGGCCGGCTCATGCACAGCATCTTTGCCACCATCCGCACAGAGGCCGATATAGACCCGCAAATTGACAGCATGCTAAGCCAAGGTCTGATAGAGACCACCCGCAAGGCCGATGATATCCGCAAGATGATACACCGCCACATTGAGGCATCGGGCGTACAATCCTGGTTTGACGGCTCCTACACCCTCTTTAACGAGACATCAATCATCTACCGTGACGGAGGCAAACTCCAGACCCGCCGCCCCGATCGCGTAATGATTAAGCCCGATGGCCGAGCCGTCATAGTGGATTTCAAGTTCGGCCGCGAGAAAGAAGAATACATGCATCAGGTACAGGAGTACATGGACCTGCTGCGCAAGATGGGCTACGCCCAGGTAGAGGGATACATTTGGTACGTCTACAATGACACAATAGGGACAGTCCCCTTTGTGCCATTTTCCTCAAAACGACACAAAGGGGACTGTCCCTAATGCGCCAATTACTAACCTTACTAATATTTACTCATTATGAAAGATTTTAATTTTTACGCACCCACCGAGGTGGTTTTCGGTAAGAATTCAGAAGAACAGGTAGCCCAGCTTGTACGCAAATACGGCGGCACCAAAGTACTGGTTCATTATGGTGGCAAGAGCGCCATCAAATCCGGCTTGTTGGACAAGATTGAGCGTCTGCTACGTGAGGGCGGCATAGAATATGTCACCCTGGGTGGTGTGGTACCAAACCCAAGGCTCTCAAAAGTGCATGAAGGCATTGAACTGTGCCGCAAGGAGAAGGTTGACTTTATCCTTGCCGTTGGTGGCGGCAGTGTAATAGACTCATCCAAAGCCATCGCGTACGGCGTTCCCTATGACGGCGAGGTCTGGGACGTTTATCTGCGCAAATACACGCCCGTTACATCACTGCCGGTGGCATCGGTCCTGACCATTCCCGCAGCCGGAAGCGAGATGAGTGACTCAAGCGTCATCACCAATGAGGACGGTGATGTCAAGATAGGCTACTCCAACAACCTGTGCCGCCCCAAGTTCGCCATCATGAACCCGGAGCGCACCTACACCCTGCCCGCGTATCAGACAGCAGCCGGCATAACTGACATTATGATGCACACCATGGAACGCTACTTCTCCCATGATGATGACATGAACATAACCGATGCCATTGCCGAGGGACTGCTCAAGACCATGATTGACTGTGCACCGCTTGTACTCAAGGAACCCGAGAACTACCGTTATCGCGCCCAAGTAATGTGGGCAGGTTCACTGGCACACAATGACCTTACCGGCTGCGGCCGCATAGGTGATTGGGCCACACATCAGCTGGAGCATGAGCTGAGCGGAATGTTTGATGTCACCCACGGAGCCGGTCTGGCAGCCATATGGCCCAGCTGGGCACGCTACGTCTACAAGTGCAACGTAAGCCGTTTTGTACGCTTTGCAGTAAACGTAATGGGCGTTGAGAATGACTTTACAGACCCCGAAGCAACAGCCATCCGCGGCATTGAGGCAATGGAGCGTTTCTACCACTCAATAGGCATGCCCATCAACATACACGAACTCATAGGCCGTGATATAACCGATGCCCAGATCAAGGAGATGGTACGCAAGTGCAGCCACGACTACACGATAACACAAGGCCAGTTCAAGGAACTCACCCCCAATGACATGGCCGCAATCTACACCTTAGCAAAATGACGCAAAGGGGTCGTTTAACAATGCGTCAGTTTTTCTGTTTTTGTTTCTATTAATAAAGAACTATGGGAATGAGGAGATTTGTTGTGATTGCTGTAATGGCGTGCCTTCCGTGCATATCGGTCCAATGCAAACGCGCCAAGAGTTATGCGCCCGAAGGATACCAATTGGTTTGGCAGGATGAGTTTAACGAGGGCACCGAGCCCGATGCTTCCAAGTGGACCCACGTGGTAATGCGTCAGGGAATGGTCAACCACGAGCTCCAGAACTACGTAAACCACGTCACTCCAGCCGGCACACCCGTAACCGAGGTTAAGGACGGAACCCTGCGCATAAACTGCTTCAAGGAGGATAGCAAAGTCTATTCCGGTCGCCTGAACGGAAACGCACGCACCGGTTGGCAGAACGGATATTTTGAGGCCCGCATCAAACTGCCCCAGGGCAAAGGCACCTGGCCCGCCTTCTGGATGATGCCCGCCGCCAACCGCATGCCCAACAACGGCTGGCCCCGCTGCGGCGAGATAGACATAATGGAAGAGGTTGGATTCACCCCCAACGAGGTCTCATCATCCATCCACACCCAGGCCTACAACCACACCAACAAGACCCACAAGACCAAAGCCGTCACCATAAAGAAAGCCGAGGGCGATTTCCACATCTACTCCCTCCTGTGGACCGATGACGAAATCATAACCTACGTCGACGGCAAGGAGCTGCTCCATCTTGAAAAATACGTCCTGGGCGACACCCACGATGAGTGGCCCTTCCACTACCCCTTCCACATCATCCTCAACCTTGCCTGGGGAGGTGACTGGGGCGGCCAGGAAGGCGTTGACGAGGACGCCCTTCCCGTAACCATGGAAGTGGACTACGTACGCGTTTACCAGCTACCCGCTGATAAATACTAATTTGCCAATCATATTTCTTTTTTAAAG
>JAEEGL014156513.1_pt1 | contig 10815 bp, 5 predicted proteins | sample 9134231 | NCBI WGS metagenome assembly JAEEGL01 (sample SAMN16246548, study PRJNA631951) | gut metagenome | biome: gut microbiome; feature: rumen; material: fiber-attached | host: Bos | place: Iran: Karaj | collected 2018-10
AGAATTTTTTCCTACTCCATTTCTAACAAAAAATGAATAATTATATGAAATTTTAGGTTCAACATCATAAATAATAATTTTTCCATTATGTGTTCCAATAGCAACACTTTCTCCAGAAGGAAAATATGATAAACTAGTAATTTTTTCTTCAATATTAAAATATTCTGGTTTTTTATCTGATAAAATTTTCCATATTCTAATAAAACGATCTAAACATCCAGTAATGAAAATATTATCATCAAAAGGATGAAATGAAACAGAAGTTAACATATCATTATGAATAAATTTCTTTATAAAACTTTGTTTTTCTTTTATATCCCATAATATTACTGTATAATCTAATGATGCACTTAATAAATATGAAGTATTTATTGATGACCATGATAAATCTATTATATCACTTGAATGTTCATTTAATATTTTTTTTGGTTTTTCACTTAAAAAATTTAAAAATGATAATATTTGAGTTTTATCATATGAAGATTTAAAATTTTCATATTCGTAATTCATTATTTCAAATATTTTTACTATTCCTTTTTTTCCTCCTGTTGCTAAATAATTTGAATCACAACTAAATTTAATTACCCAAATTGGAGAATCGTCTATATAAAAATTTTGTAGTTCAATTAAATTTTTGAAATGACGATTTTTTATATTTGAAATATTTTTTATTTTAATTGGTATTGTTCTTAATTTTGATTGAAGAAATTTTAAATTTATATCTGATTCTTTTATTTTATCAAATATTATGGAATTTATTTTTAATGATGTTATTGATATATTATTTGAATTTGGTGTTTCTTTTTTTGTTGTTCTTCCACTTTGATTTGAATTAAAAAAAATATTATTATTTACTTCATTTTTAACTGAAGAAACTTTATTTTTTTGAAATTTTTTTTTACTTGTATCAATTTCTTCATAATTACTTTCATCACTTTTAAAATTACTTTCATTTAATGAAAATTCATTTGATTTTTGAGATTTATTACTTGTATTTTTATTATTAATTTTATGTAATGAAGTATAATTTTCTGAAAAAGAAAGGTCATATTTTTCTTCACAGTCTTCATATATTGAATTTTTATCAATTAAATTTGAGTTATTACATATTTTATTTGGTTTAAATGATATTGGATTTTCTTTTCTTGATGTAAAATAAGTTTCATTTTGATTTATATTACTTAAATTGAAAAGTGTTTGATTTTTTCCATTAATTTTTAATTTCTTTTTATATTCTTCTTCTTCTTTTTTAAATTGAGCTAATTCAAATGAATTTTCACATGCTTCAAAATAAATACTTTCAGTATCAATTGAATTATTATCATCTTTTTTTCTAATTATATAATTTCTATTTATCATATTTTATTTATAGTATATTTTACATATTTTTTTCTAATTTTTTTCAAAAAAAAACATTAAAAAATTAATATTAATTAATTCACAATAAAATCACCAAAAAAAAAAAAAATTTCAAAAAAAATTCGAAAAATTATAATCAATAAACCTAAATAAAAAACTTACTTAATCAAATTAAACAAATCTTCCATAGAATAAAGATTTCCTTCTCTCCTTAAATTTCCAATTAAAGTCATAACTTCCATATCAGAAAGTATAATTCCCATATTAGTAAAACCTTTTTGAATATCATCAGCAGATGCATAATTATTTCCTTGTGGATCAATAACAGCTAACATTTTAACAAGAAAATCATCATAATTTTCATCATGAACTCTTCCTTTAATTTTATTATTAACAATATTATTAATATCACTATCTCTAAAAACTTCAGGATTATCTCTCATATATTTTCTAGTATATTCATCACTTTCAATTAGTTTAAAAATAAATTTATTAACATAAACAACATTTCCAGGAACAAAATCTTTTTCAGTATAATACATATTTGTATAAGGATTTTTAATTCTTTGTTTCTCAATAAATTTACTTGATTGTCTTCCTGTATTTCTACCTGCCATTTCATAAACTTGAACTGCATTATCTCTTAAATAAAATGATACCATAAATTTCCTTTCTTCATCAGCTGGATTTGCAGATATTAATTTTGCTAAATATCTTAATATATGTTTATCTCTTTTAAACTTTTCAGTTATATATTCTTTTGTTTTTCCTGTTGGATCTAAGTAAAATACATTTAATAATGAATCTTCTTCTGAACCAAATCCATTATATGGAGGAATTTGATGCATTACTCTTGTTGATTTTAAATTGTTTTTAAATGAATTTGATGACATATCCATATTTAAATTCTCTTTATACCAATTTTTAGTAAATTCATCACATCCTATTATTTTACATTTTCTACCATAAACATATACTATTCCTCCTATTTTAAAATCTTCTGGTTTATAATATTCCTCATCTGGAACTTCTAATCCAGGACAAAATGCCATTCTTGGTTTTTTTGGTAATTTACCTTTTTTTAATAAACGAGGAAAAGGATCTTTACCTGAATTATTAACTAATTTCTCACATACTTCAACTTGATTATCAGCTAAATAATAATTCATTCTATAATTTTTTTCTTCTTTATCATATTTTTCATCATACCATATAATATCAAATGATAGTACTTTCCTATCATTATCTAAAAATTGTTGAAGACCTCCATTTGGATGTCCTCCACCAAGAGAAGCTTCTGTAAATTCTTTAAGATCAGCTATATCTTTTTTAACTTTAGAATAATCAATATATTTAAATTTTTCACTAAAATCAATTTCAGGTATTTTAATAGCAGGTTTTAAAACAATACCTTTTCTAGTATAATATTCAAGAGTGAATTTATCACAATCACAAATTTTAAAAGTTTTACCATAAACATATAAATTTTGTCCAATATTAAGATCTCTCCAATCAACAGGACATTTTTTAGGAACTTCACAATCAACTCTTCTTCTCTTAATTAAATTTCCTTGTGGCATTCCTGAATTTTCATATTTATCTTCAATAATATGAAAAGTATCATCATCTAAATAATAAAGTAAAGTACAAGGACGAATTCTCCAATTTTCATATGCACTTTCAGTAACATGTTCATCGAAATAACCTTTAAATCTTAAACATACTTTATCAAATTTTAACCATTGAGGACAAATTTGTTGTGATTGTGCAACTTGAGGTGATGGTTCTTTTTCAGTTAATGATGTTTCATATCTTTTTGTAACTGATGGTATTTTTTGACTTTGCATTAATGTAGATAAAGATTTTAATGTATCTGGATCATAACGCTCTAATCCACGAGGCTTTTCTAAACATGTTCTATATTTAAAGTTAAATATTTGAGGACGATATAACATTTTTTCATCCTCATCTGGTGGATTAAACATATAAGATTTTGACATGATTGTTTTTTAAGATTAATTTTTTTTTTTTTTTTTTTTTGAGGAATAGGAGTTATATTTATATTTGTTTATTTTTAATTTTTTTTTGTAATTTTTATTTAAATAAAAAATGGTTTTACTTATATTATTTTATTTTTTTTTAATGGAATTTTTTTTTAGGGAGATTCCAGACTCCTTTCATCATTTTTTCAAAATAATCATCATTTTCAATATCAAAAGATATATATTTATAAAAATTAAGAAATTGAGAATAATTAATTAAATTTTGTTGAGTTTCATTAAAAAGTTGAAAATGATATTGAAAATAATCTAAAAATTCGGCTAAAATTTCATCTTCATCTCTTTTATTATTAATATAATCAGGATGACCTTTTGGATTAAATTTTTTTTTAATATCTTCTAATCTAACATAAGTTCTAGTATCATATCTTAATAAATTTTCAAATGTAAATTTTATTATTTCAATTCTTTTTTTATTTAATTTACCAAGTATATCATTTATTAAATCTTCATATTCAATAAATCCTTTATTACAAGTAAAACAATATTTAAGATAAATATAATTTATTTCCTCATCAGATAAATCAAATCTATAATCATCACAAATTAATTTAAAATTATTTAAAGATACTCTTTTAATATTTTTACTATCTGATAATATTAAACTTCTTTTTAATGACATTAAACCTCTTGATCCTCTACTTTTTAATATTATTTTTAATTTTTCAATTGGATTTATTTTTTCATTTTTTTTATTATAATTATTTGGATTTTGTGATATTGTATTATTTACTGGTGATTTGTAATATGAATTATTATTTTGATAATAATTTTCATTTTCTAAATTATTTTGAGTAAAACAATCAATTAAAATATTAGAAAATAATTTCTCATCATCAATAAATGGTGAAATATTTTCATAATATTCAATAAATTCATTAATTGAAATATCAAATTGTTCAATTGGAATAATATTTTCCATTTGATTAACCATTAAATTATAGTAATAATGATGTAATATATGAAAAGTATCACAAAATTCATAATATATAATATTTTCGTTAATTAAATTTCTAAAAACATCAGGATGATTTTTTGGATTATAAATATTAAAAAGTAAAGATAATGTTATTTTTCCATTATATTTTTGTAAAATATTTTCAAATATTGTTTCTACTATTAATTTTCTATTATTACTTAAATTTCCTCTTATATTTTTTTTTAATTGTTCATAATTAATATAATCAGTATTGATAAATAATTCTTTTATTTCATCATCATTTAAATTTAATTTTAAATTCTGTTTTAATTTTATCATATCATAAATATTTATTTTATCATTTTCATATGAGAATTTATATAAATCAAAAAAACCTCTTATTCCTCTTTTCATTAATTCATTTTTCATTTTATGAATTATATTAATATAAGGATTAACTTTTAAATTAGAAGGAACATTATTAATTTGTCTATTTAACATTAATGAAGAAATATTTTTTTTTGGAGTAATATTATATAATTGTTCTACAAATTCACAATAATTTAATTTAGAATCAATTCTAATATTATATAAATAAAATATTATTTCTAATTCGTTATCAGAAAAATTATTTATTCCAATTCTTCTTATTGTTTTTTTAAAATTATCTAATGTACATAAACAATTATTATATATATCATAATATCTAAAAAATTTTAATAAAGTTTCAGAATCACATGAATTTGAATTTGTATTCATAAATACTTTTTCTTTTAATTCCTTTTCAAAATTATCTTTCAATTTTTTCCTATTCATTTTAATTAAAAATTAAATTATATTTTATAATAAAAATAGAAAAAAACCAAAAATAAAAAAATTAACATCAAAAATATCAAATTAATATTTTTTTTAATAAAAAATGTTAAATTCTTTTTTTTGTTGTAAAGTTCCAAAAACAGAAAAAAGTGAAACTATGGTAGAAATATCATCATCAACACAACAAAATCATTCTCCAGTATTAAAACATGAATCAACAAAAGAAAAAGAAAAGGAAAAAGAAAAAATAAAAGAGAAAGAAAAATCAAAAAAAATACCATCAAAAAAAAAAGAAGAGCCAGAAAAAATATTTTCAACTCAAATTTCATTTTCAAATTTCAAAGAAGGTAATTTTGAAGAAGAAAAATCACCTCAAACAAAAAAATTACTATTAACAGGTGAATTATTTTTTAATAAAGAATTAATAATAACACATTATGGTTTAATAAATAGTAGAAGACAAAAAAATGATAATCAAACATTTTTTGGTATAACAGAAGGAAATGATTATACTGGAACTCCATATAATGATTTTATTATAAATTTACAAAATGAAAATAATGATGAAAAAATACCTAATAATGGAAGAATTTTTGGTATTTCACATAGTAAAAAAACTCATGATTATCAATTATATCTTTTAAATGGTAATTATTATATTTATTATGAAATTAGAGACTCACTTTATTTTTTTAATAATAAAGATTATTTATTTTTATTAGGAAGAACTTTTTTAACTATTACACAAAAAGATATTAATAAAGTTAAATCACTTGAAATTAAAATGGAAAGTGATGATGATAATAATATTGATCCTAATAAAATTTTAAATTTTAATATAAATGATTGTCCTATTACAATTGGGAGAATTAATAGTAAAATAAATATTAATTCTACTTGTATTTCTAAACAACATGCTGTTATTGAATTTAATGAAGAAGAAGGTAAGTTTTTATTTAAAGATTTACAAAGTACAAATGGTTCTATTTTAATTATGAAAGATGATGATGTAATTAAATTAAATGGTTTCATGAAATTCAAATTAAATGATATATTATTTAATATATTGGAGTTACCTTAGTAATTTCATAAATTTTTTTATATATTTTATAAGTTATTATTAATTATTTTAATTTTAAAACGTTTTTTTTTCGTTTAATTCTTTCAATCAAATATAAAAATAAACAAAATTAAAAAATTTTTTTCCTTATATTAAATTTTAAAATTTTTTTATTTTCTTTTTTAAACTTATAATTAAGCATTATAAAAAAAATAAATGATATAAGAAATTAATTAAAAAAAATATAACTTAAAAAAAAAAATGTTCTATAACTCATATCGTACAACCAAAGCAGCAAATGCTGAACGTTTAAAATTAGGTCAAACAGGTAAATCAGTAATATCAAATCCAAGAGAGCGTTTAATGAACATTCAAAAAAGAGAAAAATTAAAAACTCTTTTAATAACAAAATTTATGCAAAAATATGGAATAAAGCGTCCAGAACAATATTTAGAAAATGAAATAAATAAATTTCTCCAAGGAGAAAAATTAAATAATAATGATTTACAAAAATTGGATGCAAAAATTCATAGAATATTAATTGAAAATAAAGGTTTTTCAAATTTACAAGATACATTAAATGCATCATTATCACAGAATACTATTCCACATCAAAATAATGAAAGTATTTATCCAAATAATCAAATTCCAAATATGAATATAAATTTAACTGAAGAAAATATAAATCAAAATTATTCTAAATCAAATGCTGATATTTTATCATTTAATAAATATCCTAAATTTAAAAATCCAAGAGAAGAATTAGCATGGTTAGAAGCTGAAGAAGCAAAATATTCAAAAAAAGTTTTTAATGAGGTTAAAAAAGATAATAATATTAATAATAAAAGTAACGAATATCCTCCTCAAATTGATTTTTCTACTTTTGATGATGAATGGGCTGCTCTTGCTGAATATAATAGAAGAATGTATCTTCAAGATATTAAAGAAGAAAAAATAAAAGATCATGAATTAAAAAAGAGAACTAAAGACGAATTAGATGTTCAAGTTAAAGAAAAATTAAAAAGAGAATATGAAAATGAATTAAGAAATTTAGAATATGCTAAAATTATGAAAGAACATTTAAAAGATTTAGAAGAAATTGAAAAAAAAAAAGCTGAAGATTTAAAACAACAAAGATTAAGAGAACAACAAAATAGAATTGCACAAATGAGAGATGAATATACAAGAAAAAGAATTGAAGAATTAAAAAATAAAAAATGGGAAAGAAATTTAGTTAAACATTATCAAGATGAAATTGAAGATGAAAAAAAAGCAGAAAAAGAAAGAAAAGAAAAAGAATATAAAGCATATTTAGATACAAAAAGAGATAATGAAATAAGTGAACAAATGAAAGCAGAACAATTAAAAAAAGAAAAAGAAGATGATATTAAATTTATTGAAGAAAATAATAAAATTGAAGAAAGAAAAGAATTAGAAAGAAAATTATATTTTAAAAGAATAGATAGAAATTCAAATAATTTTATGACTGGAGTTGCAAAAGAAGCACTTGATAATATAATAAAAGAAGAAAAAGATGAAGAAGATAGAATTAATTTTTATATTGAACAAAAAAATAAAAAAGAAGTTGAAAAAGAAGAAAAAGATAGAATAAAAAGACAATTAGCAAAAAATGAATTAAAACATTATTTAGATTTACAAATTGAAGAAAGAAAAAAAATAACTGAACTTGAAAAAGAATTAGATGGTGAACAAGCAAGAATTTGGAAAATTGATTCTGATAAATATAAAGAAGATGAAAGAAATATTGAACAAAAAATCAGAAGAATGAATAGAAGAAATTTAGAAACTTTAAATAGACAAGTTCAAATGAGAAAAGATAAAAATAATCTTAATAAAAAAATGAGTCCTACTGAATTTGCTATGAATAAAAATACTTTAGTTAAAGCTAAAATTGTTAATGAAAAACCTGAATATGCTTAATTTTATTTTTTTTGGTTTTTTAATTTTGGTTTTGGAATCACAATATAAAATATTATTTTTGATTAAATTTTAAAAATTTTTTTTGATTAATATTATATTTTTTTTTATCTATATTATTTTATTTATTTTTCTTTTTTTTATTATTATTAAAATTTTTGTAGGAAATAAATTTTTTTAATTGTAAATATTAAATCATATCTTTTAAATTATTTAATTAAATAAATTTTATATTTATAAATTTGGAAAAATGATTATTAATCCAAAATAAAAATATGTAAAAAAAAAATAAAGATATATAATTTTAATAAATAATATATCATTACTAAAAAAAAACAAAAAAAACACCAAAAAAAACTTTTAAAAAAACTGAAAAACTAAAAAAAAAAAATTCAAACAAATTAATTTTTCATATTCAACTTAGGTTCATCTTTCTTCTGTTTATTTTTTTTATTACAACATCCTCCATGATTCTCATCACTTTTTTTTTGTTCATCATTTTTTTCAACAATAAATTCATTTTTTCTAATAATAACAATATCATCAATTAAAGCCTGAAAAGCTTCTTGAACATTAATATTATTTTTAGCACTACATAAAAAGAATTTCATATCATATTTTTCAGCAAGTTTCCTTCCATCAATTTCAGAAACTTCTTCATTTAAATCACATTTATTTCCAATTAAAACTAAAGGAATTTTATAATTTTGTTCACATTTTTCTGAAACTTCCTTTAACCACATTTCAATATTTTTAAATGATTCAATATTATCAACAGAATAAACCATAAGTAAACCAAGACAATTTCTTATATAATTTATTGAAAGAGAACGAAAACGTTCTTGACCTGCTGTGTCCCATATTTTTACTTTTACATCTAATAATTGACCATCTATATCTATTTTTATGTCTTTTAAATAATTTGTTACTCCTATTGTTGATGTATATTCTAAATTAAATTCTTGACCTACGTATATTGATGCTAAGTTTGTCTTTCCTACCTGAGAATCACCTAAGGTTCCTATTGATATTACTGTTCTACGGATTTTGTCCATTTTTTTTCTTTTTTTTTATTGAGTTTTTTTTTAAATTTTTATTTTTTTTTGTTTTTTTGTTAATTAATTATTAAATAAAGGATTAAATGATTTTTTTTTTATATATTTTTTACTAATTTTATCATATTGTTAATTTTAAAATTTACAAATTTTTATATTTTATTTGGAATGTTATTGTTATTGAAAAAAAAGTCTATTTTTTTATCAAACATTATTTTTAGATTATACTATAATAATAAATATACTAATTAAATAAAGTTTAATTTATCATTAAAACAATAATATTCAACACATTTCAAATAAAATCTTTTTTTTAAGAATAATATAATTTTTATCATAAAAATTATTTAAAATAGAATCTAAGTATATGTTGAAAAACATCAAAAAAAAATTCAAAAATAAAACTATTATTAAGCTTTTTATTCATAATTAGATATTCATAAAATTTAACCTAAAAAAATTTCTTTTTTCTTAATATATAATACTCCCAAAATAATCATTTATAAAAAAAATGAAATCCTCAAAGAATCTTTCAAAATATATTTTATTCACATCAACGTTCCTAATATTAACATATATTTGTATAAACACATCCTATAAATTTACATTAGAACTGAAAAAAGATATATTAGATATTAAATCAATTTCATTAAAAGGAAGAAAATTATTAACCAATGAAGACTCAAATCGTGTATGTGAAAAAGCATCAGAAAATGTTAAAAAATATTTTGAAACTGGAACAAATCCACCTGATGAAGCAAAATTTGATGATGAGAAACCCTATATTCAAGCAATTATACAATTTATTGATGGAAATGGAAAGTTAGTAGAAGTTATTAAAAAATATATTTTCCATGCTTTACCTGTTATATTATTTCTTGTTTTAGTTCCTATTACTCTTATTCTTTGGCCTGTTTGTATTTTTTGTTGTATTTGTAATTGTTGTTGTTGCTGTTGTTGTAAAGGAAAATGTTGTCAAGTCTGTTCTTTCTTTGTTGCTGCTGGTTGTTTTGGTGTAGTTGTATTATTATGTACTGTTCAAGTTGCTACTACCAATAAAATTTTTAAAAATTTGAGTACTACCTCTTGTACTGTTTTTAAACTTTTTACTGAAACTATTGAAGGACAACCTAAGACTATGCCTATACCTAAATGGGAAGGTATTGATGGACTTAAGGAAATTATTCATGAAATGTCTAAAGCTGTTGATGATGCCTCTCAAACTGCAAAAACTGAATTTGCTGATGCTCAAACTGAATTAGATGAAAAAGTTGAAGAATGGGAAGAATTAATAGAAGATGATGAAGTTAATGCAATTAATAATTTAGTTTTTCAATACACAGATCATTCATGTTTAATAGATGGCCAAAACCCTACTCATTCTGATATTACTCCTCATTATATAAAAGAATATGGACCTGTTACGAAAGAAAATACTCAATTATATTATGCAAATTTACAATTTGAAACAGTTACAAGAGAAGCAAGAGATTCAATAGTAGATGCATCTCAAAAAATGGATAAAGCACTTAAAGATGGTGTATCAAAACAATTAAATGATGTTGAAGATAAAATTGATGATTTAGGTTCAAAATTCAATGAATTATC
>JAEEGL015793350.1_pt1 | contig 10815 bp, 10 predicted proteins | sample 9134231 | NCBI WGS metagenome assembly JAEEGL01 (sample SAMN16246548, study PRJNA631951) | gut metagenome | biome: gut microbiome; feature: rumen; material: fiber-attached | host: Bos | place: Iran: Karaj | collected 2018-10
AAAGCCTGTGCACAATAAATACTAAAAGAATGCCCCGATACAGTTCCCTTGACGAAGCTGCACCGGGGCTTAAAGACCGACACCAATAAAGGCATCTTTCTTAATTGGCATTTTGAATTTTACCTTGTATGCGGTGTCCTCGTCAAGTAGTTGGACGGCAAGAAACAGCTGCCCTTTATTCTACAAATTCGCAATATGCGAGGAGGAACATCTCATGAGTAATACAACTGTTATTGACTATGAAGATTCCGATGGCACAGGCACTGTAACGCTTGTTGCAAACCCTTTTGAGAGAGGCGGCAAATACTATGCCAAGTTTGACCGCACCACCGTAAACATCGACCACCTTATAGCAAGGATTCAGAAGAAAGAGGTCGGTACAAACGCAATAATGGCAAAGCACATGGCATCGCTTTTTAAGGCAGAGATCTTGGAAGCGTTGAGCCGTGGCGAGGCCGTTAATATTTTTGACCTGGGAACGCTTTACATAACAACAAGCGGAACGGTCAAAGGCGACACACCTGAAACGGCCAGCATTCCCGGCTTTCAGGTAAAATTCACCTCCTCAAAAGTCACGAACGAAGCTGTTTCCTCTCTGGGGATAAAGAAAATCGTCATCTCGGACACAAGCCCCATTATAGGAACGATGACGGATCTTTACACCGGAGAGGAAACGACAACCTTCACGGCAGGAAAATCCATTCGCATCGAAGGAACAAGGTTGAAAATTTCCGGCGAGGATGGAGGAGTCTTCTTTGCCCCTGCAACTGCAAAAGGAGAGCCAGAGCCAGATGAGACACAATGGATAAAGGTAGAAAAACTTATCCGCAATGTCTCTAAGACGCTTGAATTCTTTTTGCCCTCAACACTTGTAGCAGACACACCTTACTGCATAGTCCTAAAGACGAACAGCACCAAGGGTAACACGACCAAAAAATCGTATTCGATAACTTCAAGTGCTATAGTAAAAGTAAAGGACGAGTAGTCTTTGCAAGAGGTCTTTGGAGGAAAACTTCAAGGGCCTCTTGTTTTTAAAAAGGAAAAGCCTCCTACCACTACCCCCCAAGCTCCATCTTTACACAAATATCATCCCCAAGCGCGCTAACACAGGCACGGCTTCCAATTAAGGGGCATGGCTGGGGGGACGTGCCCAAGATCTGCATCCATAACAATAGGAACACCAAGGCTTTTCAAAACATCCGTAACGGCATTGTACTTGTTAACGCCAAAGGCTTCCCCGCTAAAGGCAGAAAGGGGCCTTCCTATAATAAAGCCGGAAGCGGTATCAAACCAGCCGCATTCATTTAGGTGCCAGAGGCTTCTCCTTATGTCCAGTGGGCTCTGGTCGCAGGACTCAAGCGCCCACACAACATTCCCCGCACCTGCAATAAAATCCCTTACGCCGTCAAAGCGGGTTCCTGCAATATTGTTCAGAACGTCAAGGCAGCCGCCAAGCAGAATTCCCTCAAAGCACACTCCCCCGTCCGTCTGAACAAGGGAAGCGTTTTTTGGAGTAAAAATGCGGAGTGTCTTTTTTTCCGTCAAAATGTATGGAGAAAGCGGATCGGTAATGCCAAAGCGCTCGTCTGCGTCAGGAAGCTCAAACTTGCCGTAGCCGCGCACAGTGCTGCTCTTACCCTCAAGAATGTTCAGCGTGTCATACTCACACTGCTCCCAAGGCTTTCCAAAACCGGTAATGCAATGGCCGTATATGGCAGCAGTCCCGGACAAAGTTGCAAGAGGAAAAACAAAATTGGTGTTGTCAGAATAGCCCATGAACCACTTTGCAGGGGCATCTTTAAGCCTTTTAAAGTCAATAAAGCTCAGTGTCTCGCACATAAGCTCACCGCCACCCGCAGAAATAACGGCATCAATGGAAGGGTCAAGATAAAATTCCATCAGTTCAGCCGCCGCAACCTGTGGAGAAGTGCTTATGCCTATGCCGTCATCCTTGGAAACCGTGGCACCGGAAACGACCTTGTAGCCGCGCTCCTCAAAAAGACGCACAGCTTCCCTGTAGCGCGACAAATACGGCTCCGTCGTACAACCAAAAGATGGCGCGGTAATAGCAATCGTGCTTCCGCTTTTAAGAGGCTTTGGAATTTTCATAGGTAAAAATGCTTACTTTCCGGCTGCAAAAGCATCTGCAGCTGCCTGAACATCTGCAAGAGAAGCATACTTTCCGCCAATAATGTCAGCAGCGGCAGTCTTGCACCAGGCCATATAGTCAGGAGAACCGTTCATGCTTCCGGCATCCACGGCCGCATCAAGATAATCCGCAACAGATGCAGTAAGGTCTCCGCCGTGTTCCGCCTTGAATGATTCAAAAGTTGAATCTTCCGTAGTTCCGGCCTTTATGTTCAAAAATGCTTTAACTTTTGCTTCGTCCATTAAAATTCCCCTTAATAAATAATGTTCTTAAGGTCTCCAATAATCCACCTGGAAACCGATATTACAATATTTCCCTACATCTTCGTATTATATAACAAAAAATCTTTTATGTCTTTACAAAAATCTCTTTTTTTTGCAAAAATTCCAAAAAATCTATAAAATTCAGAAAAACTTTTTGCATATTCCTTTTTTTGCGGCAGTCTCTCTTGCTAAGGGCTTTCCGGGGTTCCGCGGGTCCCTGCCCGCTCCATTGCCTACGGCAACGGTTGCACCGCCCCTCCAATCCCGGCCGTGCCTGCTTTTTCATAGCGAAAACCTTAAAGTCTTCACACGGAAAAGAATTTTTCAACTTCATTCACTATAAAAGAAAGAGGATTGTACATGCGCCTTGTCTGGGGAACGCTCTTTGTAAACTCCTTGCCGTAGCGTTTTTCCACAATGCGCCTGTCAAGCACGACAATAACGCCCTTGTCGTCACCCCTGCGTATAAGCCTGCCAAAGCCCTGTCTAAATTTTATGACCGCCTGGGGAACACTAAGCTCCATAAAAGGAGAGCCACCCCTTCTTTCCACAGCCTCTGCCCTTGCCGCAAAAACCGGGTCATTTGGAACCGCAAAGGGTAGCTTAACTATAACAACCTGGCTAAGGCTTTCACCGGGAACGTCCACCCCTTCCCAAAAGCTGTCCGTGGCAAAAAGAACGCTGGATTTGTCCTCCTTAAAGCGTTCAAGAAGGCGAAAGCGGTCGTCATCCCCCTGCTTTAGAAGGGAAATTCCCCCGCCCTCCAAAGTCTGCCGGCAGTTGTAAAAAGCACTCCTAAGGCTCTCGTAAGAGGTAAAAAGAACAAGTGTCCTTCCCCCTGCTGCAAAGATAAGCTTGGGAAGTGTCTCTTCCACATAGCCCTGGTAGTATGGACTGTCTGGAAAAGGCGCATCGCTTGGAACCGCAAAGATTGCGTTTGTCTTGTATGGAAAGGGAGACTCAAAAGCCCCGCTCAAAAGCCTCTCGTCCTCAACAAAAGAAAGCCCTGTCCGCCTCATCCAGTAGGAAAAATTGTCGCCAGTCCTAAGGGTTGCACTGGTGCATACAACGGAAGACATAGGTTCAAAGACCCCGGAATTCATCATGTGGGCAATGTCAAGCGGTGTCTGCGTAAACTGGGGGAATACAAGCGGCTCATCCCCGCTTTTCTTTGGAGGAAGCCTTACCAGCTGAATCCAAGAGACGGAATCATCGTGCTCGTTCCACTCACAAAAATTCTTGCAAAGGGTAACAAAGGAATCCAGCCTTCTAAGCACGGTCTTGCATTCCCAAACAGAAGGAACGTCCCTGTCATCCTCATCAATTCCGTCAATAAGTTCCCGCACGGTGCCGGTTAGCCCCCCAATGGAATCCTTTAGCTTCTGCATGGCGGCAAAAACCCTGTCAAACCTGGGAGCCGTAGCCGCAAAAATTCTGACTGAATACTCATTGCCCATGGCCTCCTGGGTAAAAAGCTCAAGGTTCAGGAAATTTTCCTTTATTTCATTCACGCATGAAGGAATTTTATCCAAAAGGGAGTCAGAATTGGAAAGAGGAGCCGTGGCAACTGCAAAGCCCGCAATTCCTGCACGCTTTTGGCGGTACAAAAGATTCACCTGCTTCATCAGCTTAAAGCGGGTAATGCTTTCGCTAAAAAAACTCGTGGCAGAATCTTCTATTCCGTGGGCTTCGTCAAAAACAATGCGTTTGTAGGGGGGAAGAACCGCCGTGTCCTCGTAGCCGCCTCCGTTCATCCTGCTTTCTATGTCCGCAAAAAGAAGGTGGTGGTTCACAACGATAATGCTAGCATCCGAAGCCTCTTTTCTTACCTTCATTACAAAGCACTTTTCCCTAAAGGGGCAGCGCATCCCCATGCAGGCATCGCTTTCGCTGTTGATTCTAGTCCAAACGCTTTCGGGGGGCAAAAAGGAAAGGTCGCTCTTGCTGCCAGTAGGGCTCGTCTTTGACCATTCATACAGCTTGTCAAAGACTTCCGTTTCCTCGCTGAACAAGTCCCTCTCGGAAGAAGCATCCTCCAGTCTCCTAAGGCAAAGGTAATTCTGCCTGCCCTTTACAAGAACCGCCTTTACGTCAAGACCTGTTATCTTCTTTGCTGCAGGAATGTCCTTTTCTATTAGCTGCTGCTGAAGGTTTATAGTTCCTGTGGAAACAACAACGCGTTCCCGGTTCTTTGCAGCCCAAAGCATGGAGGGTATAAGATAGGCATAGCTCTTTCCTACGCCTGTTCCAGCCTCAAAAGCCGCAATCTTTCCTTCGTTAAAGGAAGATGCTATTGCCCTTAAAAGCTTTATCTGGCTTGGTCTTTCTTCAAAAAGCGGGTTCTGCCTTGCAAGGGCACCGCCGTTGGAAATATAGGAAGAAGCCTCGTCTGCACTAATATAGGAAAGCACATGGGGTTTTACAGGCTCCACAACAACGTAGACGTCGGAAACATCATTGTTAACAATATAAAAGCCAAGGGATGTATCTACGGAATTTGCCGCAATGCCCTGGTCTGCCTCGCTTGGAAAAAGGACACCGCTTGGATGGTTGTGTATAAGTACGTGGCCTTCGCGGGCAGTGTTTGAATTTACTATTACGGAATCTTCGTTTCCCCTTGCACCTACGGTCACCCCGGTAACAAGGCCGTCAGAATTTATAACGCCAGCCCAGAAAACTTCGTTGCCGCCAGCCTCTTCCACGTCGCGCCTCATGGCATCCAAAACGGAAGCAGAAAACCTCTTGTTAACATCCATGAGCGGAATTGTAGCACAAAATCAATTTAAATAAAACAAGCTAATAATTGAATCCAGCCTCTATTCCCTCGATTATTTTTTCTTCAATAACTTCCAACGAATCTCCTTCAGAATCATACCAGCAATACACAAAAGAAAAATCAGCAGTATCTGTTGCTACGACTTGAAGGCTTAAATATCTATAAGGAGCAAAATCTGGCCTTTCAACCAGCAATTCGCCCATACACCTTTCCCATTCAATGATTATTCTATAACAGGATTCATTATCTACAATTACTTCCACCTTATAACACTTGTCCGGATAAAGCTTCAGTTCTTTATTAACCGTATTTTTTGCAAGTAAGATTATATCTGTGAAAAAAGTATTAGCTGCCATTGTTTTTTCCATACCCTCTTTGCTTGCGGCCTTCTCAAATATGCCCTCCACTTCGTCCAAAAGTTTCTGGCTTTCCATTCTATAGGGAATATAGCCCAAAAGGAATGGCAGCAGAAAAAGGATTGGAGCAACAATCAACGGGACTGGATTCTTTTCTTTTATGAAAAGAACTATAGGCGTAACAAGACAGAAGAGAAAGTAAACACCTAGACAGATTAAGTCCAACATTTCGGGCCGGATTGTTATGTCCACCTGGGTAGCTCCGCCTTTTTCGCTAAGCTTTGCCTTTAGAACGCTGTCAAGATGAATGCGCCGAAGCCATAAGGGCACCTTAAGGGTATCCGAAAGCTGGACTTTAAATTCAGTTTGGTAGACATTGCCGCAGAACAAGGCAGCAGGCATCTTACAACTAGGTGTGGATGTGCATGAACGAATGGCATTCATAAGGGAATAAAGGCTTGCCTTGTAAAAACTTTTATAGTGCAAGAAAAGCAGCATCAGCTTACCCCCGTCGTGTGTATGGAGCTTGCAGTTCCGGCCACGCTTGCAGCCTTCTCCAATGTTACTTCCACCTCGTACTGAAGCTTTTGACTTTCTAGACGGTATGGAATGTAAGCCGGGAGGAATATAAACAGCAAGAAAAAGATATTGAATAAGAATGGGCCGGCACTTCTTTCCCTTAAAGCAATAAACGCCGTCATTCCAAAAACGAACAAAAATAGTAAAGAGAGAAAAACAAATTCAAAAAGCCCCGGACGAATCGTCATGTCCACGAGAGTACCACCGTCTTTTTCGTCAAGATTAGCCTCAAGAACTGCATCCACATGAACCCTTTCGTTAAAAAAGCAATATTCCTTAAAGACTTCGGCGAGTTCTATCTTGAACTGACTAATTAAAACCTCTCCGGTGAACATTGAATTTGGAATCTTGCAAGTAGGAGTGGATGTACAAGCACGGATGGCATTCATAAGCGTGGAAGGAGGAACTTTGTAAAAGACTGACTTGTGAGCGAAAAAATGCATCAGCGTACCCCCGTCGTGTGTATGTGTGTTATGGCCCCGGCTAAAGCGTCCGCTGCGTGGTCTGGTTTTGGCTCAACTTTTAGATTCAAAAGGATTTTTACGTACTGTTCAACCGTTTCCTTGTCCGCAGCGGCAGTACCGGTTACGGCAGACTTTATCTGGTTGGGCGTATATTCAAAAAGAGGTATTCCCTGCTGGGCAACGCAAAGGCTTATTACCCCCTTTGCCTCCGCTACGGCAAGAGCGCTAGAAGAGTTGCGGGAAAAATAAAGAGCTTCAATCTCCGCCTCGTCTGGCCGGAATTCATCAAGGACAGCAAGCAAACGGTTGTAAATGGCAAGCAGGCGCACTTCATGGCTTTCCGTAGAGGGGGTTTCTATTACGCCGTAGCTTACCAGCCTTAGCCTGCCTGCAACAACGTCTACCACCCCAAAGCCTGTGTTTGCAAGGCCGGGGTCAATTCCGATTACGCGCTTTTTCATAAGATTCCCAGTGGCAACAAAAAAAGCGCCCCAAAGCGGAGCGCTTCTTAAAACAGATTACGATTTTGCGGAAAGCGCCTGATTATTCAGCGTCCGGATCGAATCCGTCTGGATATTCAACTGTTGAATAAACGTTCTGAACGTCATCATCTTCTTCGAGCTTGTTGAGGAGCTTTGCAACCTTCTTTGCTGTCTCTGCATCAACTGCTGTGTAAGCCTGTGGAACCATGTCAACACCAGCTGAAAGTGACTCCCATTCCTTACCCTGAAGAACTTCAAGAATTTCTGTAAACTTTGAAGGATCTGTTGTTACTGTAATAACACCGTCTTCGTTTACAATGTCATCAGCACCGGCTTCAAGGGCAACTTCCATTACCTCGTCTTCTGAAACCTTTTCTGCATCGTATTCAATAACACCCTTGCGGTCGAACATACGGGCTACAGAACCTGTTGTACCAAGGTTTCCGCCGTTCTTGTTGAAAATGTTGCGTACGTTGGCAGCGGCACGGTTCTTGTTGTCTGTAAGAACTTCAACGAGAACTGCTACACCACCGGCTGCATATCCTTCGTATACGAGCTCTTCATAAGTTGCAGCACCAAGTTCTCCAGTTCCCTTCTTTATTGCGCGCTCAATGTTGTCCTTTGGCATGGATGCAGCTTTTGCCTTAACAATAGCTGTGCGGAGACGTGGGTTTGAGTTTGGATCGCCACCGCCCATCTTAGCTGCGATAGAAATTTCCTTGATGAATTTAGTAAAAAGTGCGCCGCGTTTTGCGTCAGCGATTCCCTTAGCATGTTTTATGGTTGACCATTTGCTGTGTCCTGACATTGCAAACTCCTATAAAATAAATACAAATTGTAGCGTATTTTACCATAATTCATAATTTTATGTCAACAGGGCGTCTTAATGAATGTAGAAGGCAAGTGCAACTCCCAATGAAACTTAACAAGTATTAATCTAAATGCGAAAGCACATTGGTTTGCTACATTGAATTCTCTGTTTGTCGCAATTACCTTCTAGAATTGTGAGGAAGTTGCATATTAATACGCGGCAGGCACTGGAGGGGCGGGCGCAAGCCCGTTCCGGCGGGAGTGCGCAGCGCGACCAGAGGAATGGAGCCGAAGGGCGGAACCCCGCAAGCGCCACACAAAGGGCACTAGCTGTTCTTTTGGGACGCTTGTGTTTTGCAGGAGAAAGTGCCGCCCAAAAAACTAAAGACCAAAGCCCTTTAGAAGTTTTGATGCTGCCCCGGATGCCGCATTGCCAGCCGCATCGGAAGCTGCGTCCGAACCTGTTGCACCCTTTATCTTGTCCTTTAGGGAATCAACGGCCTTGTCCGTAGCCTTGTTTGCCTTTTCCTTTAGCTTGGCTTCAACCTCTGCCTTTTTCTTTTCCAGAATGCCCTGCAAGTCGGAAAGCCTCATGTTCTGAAGGTCTATGTCCCCCTCTATGTTAAGGAATTCCTTTGCCTTGGCAAGATATTCGTTTGAGGATGAATTTATTTCATCAGAAATCTTTTTTAGGGCTGCGTTCTTTGCATCCATTCCAATTCCCATTATAACGGCCTTTAGGGAATTGACGAACTGCTCACCAAAGTTGCCGGACAAATCAAGGAAGAGGCCGCCAGTTTTTGTGTAGCCTGTCTTAAACCCAACGTTAAGATTGTTAACCGCAGACAGGGCAACATTGTAATACTTCGACACAAGCTCGTTTTCAAAGCCGTCAGAACTAAGGGTTAGCGGATCAAGGTTCACATTGCCACCCGCGCTAAAACCAGACGGGTCTGCCGTAAGTTCCACGGAAATTACAGCCGGGCCTTTTAGGGAAGGAACACCGCTTTTTACCGCAACCCTGCTTCCGTTAAAGTCAGCCTTGTAGCCGCTTCCAGAATATCCCACTGTAACAAGAGGAGCCTTGCTTGTGGATCGGGTGTCAAACACAGCATTGGCCTTGTGGGAAAGCCCCTTCAAGTCCAGTGAACCGTTAAAGACAGTAGGCTTACCGCGCCAGTCCTGGTCGTTGGTAATCTCGTTCACTTCCGCAGAAAAACCTGTTCCAGATGCATATACGCGTTCCACCAAAAGTGACGGATAGCCTGTGTTGAACCAGAAGGTAGTTCCCTTTAGGCGTTTCCTACCCTGTCTTTTTTCAAGCTTCTTCTTGCCACCCTTTGGCTTTAGGGCATCAACCTTTGCCTTAGCCTCCAATGCCTTGTAATAGTAGTATTTTCCCTTGTTTACATAGTCACCGATTACGCTGTAGGCAACGGAGCGTATTGCGTTTACAAAAAGCTGGTCTGCATTTTTTATGGCACCGGTAATTGTTGTAAGCCTTTCCTTTGCATAGGCTATGTCGCTTTCCGCACTCTTCTTTATGCTGACCGCAGTGTCCTGAACGGTCTTTACGTCCCCCTTCACGTCGTCAACAAGCTTCTGGGCATCAGTCTTCATCTGCTTGCTTTTTTCTATTGCGGCGTTTATTTTGGTAAGGTAGTCGTTGAGCTTCTTCCAGTCAGCGGCATCGTGGGGGTTAAACGAAGAAACTTTAAGGTTCCGCAAATCCTTTATGGTATTGCCAAAATCGTCAACCTTGGCCTTGAGTTCATCTGGCTTGGCCTTCCACTTTGCAATAAGGTCCTTTGAAGTTTCCATTGCAGCCTTTACAGCCTGGGGCGTCTTTACCTGAGAGCGTATGGTTGCAAGCATGCTTTCCACATCACTGCCGCCCAAGAGGTCGTATGCCTGGTTCTTTATGTCTTCCACAGCAGCCATGGAAGCCGCCTTTAGTTCGTTTGCAAAGGAACTTTCATCCTCCGCTTCCTTTTTTCTTCCAGGAAGTTCGCAGCTTGTAGTCCTGTCGGTATTAAAAGCCATGCCCGAACATTCAACGTTCTGCACGACGATTTTTTTTCTTAGCAGTTGGACAAGGTTAAAGTCAAGCTCAATCTTTTCCGCCTCAAAAAGATTTTTCATCACCTGGTTCTTGTTGCCAACCGCAAGCCCCTTTACGGTAAGCCGGGAACTGAATATGCCAAGGTCCACATAGCGGATGTCCGTCTTTGCACCAAAGGCAGATTCAAGCCCCATCTTTAGGCCTTTCTTTACGAGCGGATTTTTGAATATGCCAACGAGCGTAACAAGCGTTATTATAAAGACTGCAACGGCGGTAAGGGGTGCAAATTTTATTAATCCCTTCTGAGCGTTTATTTCTTTGGCAAGCTTTTTGTAGAAGTTTACTTCCTTCTTGGAAAAAATTGAATTCTGTCTTACCGCAAGAAGTTCCGGGCGCTTTGGGTTTGCTCCGACTTCAAATATTTTCTGGATGCGCTCCTTGTCTTCCGCCACATAAATTTTCTTTAGTATGCGGTTCTTAAAGCTTTTTTCCGAATAGCTTTTGCGGAACATGGGAGGCAGCTTTTTTACTCCGTACATAACCGGGACTTTCTTTTTTGCTCCAGCCTTTTCTGAAGAAGCAGAAGGTGTAACTCCAACAACGCCCTCATCAGTAACGACTGGCTCCCCTGCACCGTCACTACTTTCACCATCCGAATCATCACCGCCATCCAGCTCATCATCCGCCAAGGCATCCATCGCAGCGTCTATTGCATCTTCATCCGTTGAATCTTCATCAATTGCATCATCAATTGGGGCATCAGAAAAGCCAGAAAGCTCGTCCATAAGCTGCTCTTCTTTGGAAGGAAGCGTCTCTTTATCCTTATTCAATTCATCAGAATTAGCATTTTTCTTTTTCATACGTACTCCTCCAC
>JAEEGL010766531.1_pt1 | contig 10814 bp, 8 predicted proteins | sample 9134231 | NCBI WGS metagenome assembly JAEEGL01 (sample SAMN16246548, study PRJNA631951) | gut metagenome | biome: gut microbiome; feature: rumen; material: fiber-attached | host: Bos | place: Iran: Karaj | collected 2018-10
AGAGATTGTAACTGACGAATCATTAACAGCAGAACAGGCTTTAAGAAAAATGGCAGATATAATTGTTGACTACTGTGAGCAGAATATAAAAATGTTCAGCGTACTGCTTGTCTATTTGCTGCAGTTAAAAAAGACCGGTGTGGACACTAACGAAAAGGTTCGCCGCCGTGTAATAAAGCTTCGTCATCTGATAAGTACACTCATTATCCGCGGAATACAAAACGGTGAGTTCAAAAATGTAAATGTTCATCAGGTAAACGAGCTTATCTACTGCCTTGTGGAATCTTCCATTTTTAGAATTGCAGTTTTGAATCAGCCTGCCATACCGGAAATCCGCAGCTCAATTAATATGGCTATCGACGGTTTTTTGATGAAAAGCTCTGATTAAACCGGCAACTATACTAATTTTCAAATGATTTTCATTTAAAAACTACATCAATACTACTCTCCTTCCTATGTTATACTTCAATCAGAAGCCAGGTGGCTGTATTTTCTTACACAGCAGAAGCTGGCAAATATTGGAGGAAAGTATGAAAAAAATCGTTTTGGCTATTGCTTCTGTAGCATTAGCACTCAGTCTGGTTTCTTGTGCTTCAACAAAGGCAGAAGATGAAGTTATTGCAGCTCCGGAAGGCTTTGATGTTCAGGAAGATGATGGTCTTCTTCATCTTGAATACAAATACATTGGACAGGCAAAGGGTTCCACCTGCACAAAGATTCCTGCTTCAAAAATCATTACAAACAAGGACTATTCAAAGCCAACTCCTGTAGATCTTTATTGTGATGCTCCGGAAGAAGTTGAGTTCCTTGGACAGAAATGTGTAAGAATCCCTTCAAATGGTGATGGTAATATCCGCGTAATCTGGTTGTTCGACAAACCTATTGATGCAGCTTCTGTAAGCTCTTTCTCTTTCTCTTGTGCCGGACTTGATATTCCTATGGATAACACCTGGACAGCAAATATTGCCCTTATGTACAACAACGACATTACAAGTGGCGAGCATGCAACTGCAATGTATCCAATCGCAGCCGGCCTGGATGAGTTCCTTACAAGAACTTATGACCTTAATTCTGCAGAAGGAAAAGAAGGTCTCTGGGGCAACGGATATAAACCTGAAGGTCAGTTTATGGGTATCCAGATTTACTACGGTGGTCGCGATCCACTCTTCATAAAAGACCTTATTCTTAAATAGGCTTCCTTTTTTTTGTAAAATTCATAATACCTTAAGTTCGTTCTAAGACTGCAACACAATCCTGCTTAGAACGAACTTTTTTTTAACTCTTTTTTTACACAACATTTTTTCCACTTTCACTAAATCCGTGGTAAAATATTTCTTATGGAACAATTCATTTTAGCATTGGATCAGGGAACAACTTCTTCCCGAGCAGTCGTTTTTAACAAAAAGGTACAAAAAATCTCTTCTGCACAGAGAGAGTTTCCACAGCATTTTCCACATCCTGGTTGGGTTGAACACGACCCTGAGGATATTTTTACAAGCCAGCTTTCGGTAATGAAGGAAGCCGTTCTTAAGGCTGGACTTTCTGCAGAACAGATTGCGGCAATTGGAATTACAAATCAGCGTGAAACCGTAATCCTTTGGGATAAAAAAACAGGCAGACCGGTTTACAACGCAATTGTGTGGCAGTGCCGAAGAACAGCAAATATTGCCGACGAGCTTATTTCTTCCGGCAAAGGCGACTTAATCCGTGCAAAAACCGGACTTTTACCGGACGCATATTTTTCCGGTACAAAAATAAAATGGATTTTGGACAACGTTGCAGGAGTTCGTGCGCGTGCAGAAAAAGGCGAAATCCTTGCCGGAACTGTAGACACCTGGCTTACCTGGCGACTAAGCGGTGGAAAGGCTCACGTTACCGATTATACAAATGCGTGCCGTACAATGCTTTTCAATATCCATACTCTGGAATGGGATGATGAATTGCTGCAGCTTCTTGGTATTCCAAAATGCATCCTGCCGGAAGTAAAAGACTCCTCCTGTATTTATGCAACTTCAGATAAATCAATCTGCGGCTTCGAAGCTCCAATTGCTTCGTTGATTGGTGACCAGCAGGCAGCTTTATTCGGACAGGCTTGTTTTGATAAAGGCGAAATGAAATCTACCTACGGAACGGGCTGCTTCCTTTTAATGAACACTGGTACCGAACCGGTAGAATCCAAGCATAAGCTGCTCACTACAATTGCGCTTGGCTTAAATGGCCAGATACAATATGCGCTCGAAGGAAGTGTTTTTGTTGGCGGCGCGCTGATAAAGTGGCTGCGTGATGAGCTTGGCATTATTTCTTCTGCCCACGAATGCGACATTCTTGCGGCACAGGTTAAAGATTCAGACGGTGTTATTTTAGTACCGGCGTTTACAGGACTTGGCGCCCCTTACTGGGATTCTTATGCGCGCGGCACAATTGTTGGATTGACTCGCGGAGCAAACAAAAAGCACATTTGTCGTGCCGCGCTGGAAGCAATTGCGTACCAGGTAAAGGATGAGATTGAGTGTATGAAGGATGATGCCGGCATTGAGCTTTCTTCGCTGAAGGTTGACGGTGGTGCTTCTGTGAGCGATTTGATGATGCAGTTTCAGGCTGATATTCTGAATACACCGGTTTATCGCCCGGAAAACACCGAAACAACAGTTACCGGCGCAGCCTTCTTAGCAGGACTTGCGGTTGGCTACTGGAGCTCCAAGGAAGAAATAAAGAAAGTCTGGCAGATTAACAAAATCTTTACTCCGTCCATGGAGCAATCCGAACGCACTAAGCTTTATGCACAATGGCAGAAAGCTGTAGAACGCAGCCGCGATTGGATTTAAGCTTTTTATTTTAATGCTTCCTCAAGAACCTTAAGATTTGATTCCATTATTGAAAGATAAGTCGTTCCACTTGCGGCCTGTTTCGCAGTTGTAGATTGAATGGAATCTAAAGTTAAAACCTTAGCATTCTTGTTTTTTGCATTCTGTGCGATTGTACGTGCAATCTTTCCGTCGCCGCTTTCAATTTTAAGAACAACATTAAGACCAAGCTCATCAATCTTTTTTGCAAGAAAAATTACAGTTTCAAAGCTGGCTTCTGTTTCTGCTGAACAGCCAACAAAGGCTGCAAAGTAGTCGAGTCCATAGTCGTCTACCAGGTAGCGGAACGGGAAACGGTCGCCAAAAAGGATTGTGTTCTTTGAAGCCGTTTTTACAGTCGCCGAATATTTTGCATCTAAGGTATTGAGCTTTGCGGTATATGCGGCAAGATTTGCTTTATATGCTGCTGCGTTAGCTGAATCTTTTTCACAAAGTGCAGCTGCAATTTCTGCACTCAAAAGTTTTGCATTACGGAGAGAAAGCCAAACGTGTTCATCGTATTCAACCTCATCTTCGTCATCGTGGTGATGATGTTCTTCTGCCTCGTGGTCATGATCATCGTCGTCGTCGTGGTGTTCGCCTTCATGGTGATGATGTTCGTGTTCTTCATCCTCTTCTGCCTGCATACCTTCTTTTATTTCTTCAGCTTTTACTTTGTCCCCGAGTGTTTCCAAAAGGTTGATTGCCTTCATGTTTTTGTTTGTTGCATTCTTGAGAGCGTCCTTTACCCAGCCGTCACTTTCGCCTCCAACGTAGATAAAAATATCTGCTGTGGCAATTTTTGCGATGTCTTGAATTGAAGGCTGGTAAGAATGAAGGTCTACGCCGTTTCCAAGAAGAAGTGTTAGTTCAACCTTACCGGGATTGTCACCGAGGATTTCACGGGTCCAGTCGTATTCCGGAAAAATTGTTGTTACAACTTTGAGCTTGTTGTTAGTCTTGTCTGACTTCTTTGCTTTTACTGCAAAGATTGATGTTGTAAGTGTAAGCAGGATTAAAGCTCCTGTGATTATTTTCTTTATTTTCATTTTAATCTCCTGTTTTATATAGATTGTCGGGTCAAGCCCGACACTGATATTTGTTGTCACGACAATGACAATTAAATCTTGGGGGCGTTGCGGGGGCATCCCCCGCAGGGTGGGTAGGGCGCAACGAAGTGCGACCGTAGGGCGGGGCTCCGCCCTCCTTACTATTCCCTATAAACTATTCCCTGCTCCCTATCTATGCTATCGCCTTTTCATCAAGACAACGCTTAAGTGCTGCCGTGATTTCTGCCTGATTATATCCCTTGCCGATGATTACAAGCTGATTTACTCTGTCGCCAAATTCCTCGTCCCAGCCTTCTTTTAGATCGGGATTGTATTCGAGGTATTCCTGTTTCTGCTTTTCTTCCAGAGCGTCTATCCAGTAAGCAACGGTCATCACGGAAGAGTTGCGGCCAGCCTGTTCAAAAAGCTGCACGTTGGCATCTGCATCGGAAAACCAGATGTAGCCCTTTGCACGGATAAGCTCCTTTGGATAATTGTTGTTTACAAAATTCATAAAGCGTTCGCGGTTGAATGGTCTTTTTTCTTCAAACACAAAGCTTGAAATTCCATATTCGCCGGTACAGCCCTGCTGAGCGCGGTTAGGCTCGTTGAGGCTGTTGATTGCCTTTTGAATTGCAGAAGATGAATCGATCTGTTCGTAGTTGAAAGGCTCGGTTGTAGTAATCTGATCGATGTCGATGTTTCCGTTTATGCTGTGGAAGATTGGAGCTCGTGGCTGGAAGTCACGGATGATAGCTTCAACTTCTTTAAGCTGACTTTCGTTCAAAAGGTCACATTTGTTGAGGACGATAAAATTGCAGAATTCAATCTGGTCTACAATGAGGGTAGAAATTTCTTCTGCGGTAAGATTGTTTTCATCTGTTGCATTTTTGTCTGCCTTCTGTTTTTTCAGGTCATCCAGGAACTCTCGGTAGATTCTGTCGGCATCTACAACAGTAACAACCGAAGTAAGATAGACATTTGTTTCAGGGTTATCTTCCTCATAAGCGAGGAAGCTTGCGCTAACAGCACCAGGATCACTGATACCAGAAGCTTCAACAAATACTACATCAACTGTTTTAAGATTAGAGATTTTTTCAATCTGTTGAATAAACTCTTCGCGAAGGGTACAGCAGATACATCCATTTTGAAGTTCAAACATAGGACATTCTGTTACATTAGAACCATTCTTTTTAAGAATTTCCGCATCTACGTTGATGCTTCCCATATCATTTACAATTAAAGCAACGCGGCGTTTTTCCTGACGAAGCAGGTTATTGAGTAAAGTAGTTTTTCCAGATCCTAAGTAGCCTGTGATAAGGACTACGGGTTTTTTGTTATTCTTTTTCATTGTGATTTTTCCTTACATTGTCATCCCGAACTTGTTTCGGGATCTTATAATAGATGCTGAAACAAGTTCAGCATGACGTTGTATCTAAATCACCAGCTTTACTTTCTGCTTTACGAGAGTTGCGGGTGCGAGGAGGAGAGCAGAAATAACAAGGAAATTAATATAGATAAAAGATAAAATCTCAACCGATGTATTCGGCTCGTTATCAAAATTTTTTTTTGTGTTATGGATTATTTGAAGAACAAGGCAAATTGGACAGTTTTCTTCATGACAGTGTGTTTCGTGTCCTTTATGATTAGTCTCAAAAAGAATTGCTGTAAAAAGAGACAGGAAAATAAGAATCGCTGTAAGACAAAGCTGGCGAGGACGTTTTGAATTATTCTTCATCTTCTTCCTCTTTTTCTTTCTTACAAAGACAGTCTGTACATACGCCGTAAAAAACTGTACGCAGAGGATTAATTACAAAGCCGTGTTCTGTTTTAAGATGACCGCCAAGTTCTTCCAGCTCTTCACATTCAAGATGGATAAGGCGGCCACAGAGTTCACATTTTAAATGGAAGTGCTGTTCGTTAGAATTGCAGTTTTCTCCGGCATATTCAAAGCAGGCAGCTGAATGGTCATCAATAAAATATTTCTGGATTTTTCCTTCTGCAACAAGTTTTTCAAGCTGGCGGTAAATTGTTGCAATTCCGATAGAAAGCTTTTTTTCTTCAAAATGTGTGCGCACATCTTCTGCTGTAAAATGCTTTCCCTGCATTTCTTTAAGATAAGAAAAAAGTAAATCCTGCTGTTTTGTTTTGTAAGCTGCTTTCTGCATTTTTTTGAGCACTCTCTAATTTGATAGTGATTCTCAAATTATACGAATTGCAAATAAAATGTCAATTGAATTTGAGAATTATTCTCAATTTGAATTATTGTCATTGTCGGGCTTGACCCGACAATCTATAAATCACTGTGAAGTACAGATTTCCGCGTCAAGCGCGGAAATGACACATAATGAAACTTTGAATCAATCTTCACAAGTCTGCCTATATCATCTATAATAACCTTATGTTCAATTCACTCACAGGTATAATCACGGGAAAGTTTCCAAAACAGGTTTTTATAGATACAAACGGGGTAGAGTGGGATTTATGTGTTCCTGACTCTAATCTTGATATGCTTCCGCCGGTTGGCAGCGAGGCAAAGATTTATACCTGGCTGCAGCACACAGACCAGCTGATGTCTCTTTACGGATTTGCAAGTGCAGACGAGCGCTCCTTGTTTTTAGATTTACTCAAGGTTGATGGAGTAGGACCAAAGGGTGCTGTAAAAATTATGAGCTCTGTTTCTTCGGGCCGACTCATGGAAGTACTCGAAAACGGTGACCTCGAAATGCTGGAAAAAATCCCGGGCGTTGGAAAGAAAACTGCCGGAAAGATGATTTTGACTTTGAAGGGTAAGCTGAAATTAAGTGAGAACTCTGGAGCTTCAGTTGTTCGCGTAGCAGCTGCCGGTCCATATCAGGATGTAGTAACTTCTCTTGCAAGTATGGGTTACGATAAAAAACTTGTTGAACAGAAGGTTGCCCAGTTAGCAGAAACTCTTACCAACGAAGCTGATTTCGCCGGTAAGAGTCAGAAAGAACGCGAAGATATTTTGTTCCGCCGTGCCATTGTTGAGTTGGCTTAGACGGAACTGTTCCTTAAATTAGAAGCCCTGCATTGAGTAGACTTTAGACATTGCGCGACTGTTATCTGCAAAGTAAGCTACAACAACATAATATACAAGACCCTTTTCTCTGGAATTAAACATATCTTCTTGTGCTACAGAAGCATCAAAGGTGTTGTATTCTGGGTTTTCAACATAATCATCATATCCAGGATAATTCTCATTAAATATATATTTTGGATTATCTGTTGTTTCTGGTTCATGAGAATCATAATCAGGATTAACTATGAACTTTCCAGATGAATATATATGTGTATTATATTGATAAGTCTTTACTATTTTTCCGCGTCGTTCCCATTCATCGATATCATCACCCAAGTCACGGCCAGAAGCGATTATCTGTACAGCATAATCTTTGTTTGATCTTGGTGTAGAAGTGTCAACAAAAAAAGAAGATTGTACAGGTTCATCATACCAGTCAGAATGCTCTTGTCTTGAAGGTGGAACAAACATAACTACGGTATTTGAAACGGTTTCATCTGTACAAACATCGTATTCACTTTCATTTTCAATATAGCCCATAATATCATGATCCCAAATGTTATCAACATTTACATCACAATAAGGACGTCCATATTCTTTATCTACACCTTTTCCGTCACTATATGAGTTATTATTAAATGCCTGTACCGTAAGTCTGTAATAACTGTATTCATATAAAGATGGAGTCTTTATTGCTCCATACCCACCATTTTTAAGCCAGCCTCCAAATATACCATCAACTCCACTAATATTTACAAGAACTGTTTTACCATTCTCAATAATTTTTCTACAGTCCTGGAGTTCATTAGACCAGTCAAATGCTGCCTGCCAGACATAGGTATTTGATTTATTATCATAATTCAACTTTTGAACACTTATCATATATCTATCAAAGTCTTCATCAGGTTCTAGTGGTAATTTTGAAATAAAGTGGTATTGCTTTTCTATTTCATCATATTCAAGTTCTACAGAAAGCTTATTCTTAAAGGTTCCAATATGTGCTTGTCCAAGCGTTACATATTTATAATTCCCATATGTATCACTTAATTTTGCATAATACATATATTTGCCATCTTCTAGTCCAAAAGTTGGAATAGCCATATTAAGATGATAATCAGCATTGCCATTATCATCAAGCCAGCAGCTGGAATCAAAAGAACTTACTCCACCCGGAAGATTTGCAATTTCATCCTCTGTCAAAACATTAAGATTGTTACCCCACATTTCCTGATATGGAACATAATAAAAATCAAAATATTCATTTATATGGCCTTCATCTTCTTTGATTAATTCATTAAACATAAAAGAGTGTCCATCAAAAGATAATTTTGAATCATGAAGGGTTATATCGTCGCGAACATATGGTGGAATGTTATCATCATCTTCATTAAATTCTATATCCTGTATATCAGATTCCTTAATTTCATCATCTGATACGGCTAAAAGTTTAAGCTTTGCCTTTACCTTTGGATAACCACCATCACATTGATTTCTACAATTTTGTACTGCAATAAAATATGTGTTGTCATCTTCCCAACCACCAGATTTGTGACCTTCTCCATCTGTTGAAACACCAGTCCAGTTACTGGTACGGAATGTATAATCCCAAACATCATTTGCCCATGCTTCACCAGCTTTTATAGGCATTCTAAGAGGATTTGGAACAGAAATTGTAAAATCATGATTTTCATTGAGCGTTTGAGCCTCATAATAAATCCAGTTCTGGCCATCATCTATACTGTAGGCAGGAATATAGCTTACACCATTTTGGAAATTAGTTATGGTTGCGGTTACATTAAAAAGAGCTGTATTCTGTCCTGCAGATACCTTAGTTGGTTCTGTGAATTCTGGTTTGGAAAGAACTTCTCCGTTGCTACGACCTGTGTATATCGGTTCACAATGCAAAGGTCCTGGTAGACCACCTGTATACTGGCTATTTAACAAAGAATCTGTTTCATAATAGCACTGAAGATAAATAACATAATCTTTTTCTGGTTCAAGATTGTAAATTACATTACTATCAGAGTATGATCCATTAGGATCATATAGCCATGGTCTGGAAGCATTTCTTGTAAGTTCTATTTCTGAAACATCTTGTCCTTCTTCATATTTTCCATAAAAAACGCGATATAATACACGAACTTTTTTATCTGGTAAATTTAACATGTTCGTAATATTTTGTTTTGACATATCAGCAAAATTAATAGTAACCTTTTTTCTTGGATTATCTGGTGTACTGTTTAACTCGTCAGCTTCTACCTTATAATTATGGAATTCAACTTCTCTTGGATAGAGAAGAGTCAAGGAATTTTTATTTCCAACTGTATCTACATAGGTTGTTGTAAAATAAATATCTTCTGCTTTATGTTTTGAACAGTATTTTATGCACTCTTCAGGGAGACCGTATACTCGGTCTGGATACCAGTCAACATGTTCATAATTTTCATCAATTTCAAGTTTAACAGGGTCTTGCATATCATCTTTTACTCCCCACGAAAGATGATATGTAAAGTCTCTAAAATTATTTGAGTAAGATTTTCCTGTACGTTGAGAAAAATAATAAACGTCATCAAAAATACCAGAAAAATCTATCCATTTTTTCCATTTTTCTATAACTTTTGCAGTTGCAACTGTTGAATTAATTACATACCAGGAACGATCATCTGGGCCATTATATGGTTGAGTTTCAATGGTCTGCCCATTGTATGTTGTAGCCGGAAGTTTCCTAGCTGGATCATTCCATTCTAACTTCTGAATTGTTTTAAATTCAAATTCTTCTTTAGTTGGAATTTCATCCAGATTTCTGAATTGGAAACTTAAAAGATTCATACGTCCATTCAAACTATAGGCAAGTGTTGTGTCACGAATAATATTAAAAATCTTTGGGGTTTCACATTCTAAGCCATAAGAATCTTTAACGTAGACCTTAATCTCGTATAAGCCATCCAGGTATTTTGAATTGTCAGAAAAATCCAGGGTTGTTGTTCCATACCATTTATCGTCAGCAGTGTGTTCTTCAAAGTTTATGAGTTGTGTTTCTTCTTCATCGTTAACAGTATTACCAACTGCATCATAAAGTCTGTGATATCTTAAAAGTCCCCAGACTCTTCCTCCGCCATAATCGCTTCCTTCAACATAAAGATCAAACTTTGTGTTTAAATGATTTGCTGTAATGATTTGCTCTTCATTAGCATCTGTTATTTCGCCTTCGATAAGAGCAGCAGATTCACCGTCTTCGTTCATAGCTTCTGGTGCATCAGATGGATGAGTCGCTTTTACATTTTCAATTACTGGTGGTACATTATCAACAGTATCATTAATTCGATATTTGTGATTGATAGCTTGTGTTATAGGTAATTCATCTTTTGTCGTACATTTTCTAGAAAGCTTGACAAATATATCTTTTGTTTTGTCATCACCAAGATCTATCAGGTTTTTCTCATTTGCTGCAATAGTTACTGTTTTATAATCGCTTGACCAGAGTGGAGGCATAAAATTTGGCAGCAGATTTTCGTTTGCAGAATCTACAATCTGTAAGCTGTTAATAAAAGTATCTGGATCTACCGGCAGTGTAAAACTGATGACGATAGCTTTGTTTTTTTCTACACCTTCATTCTGAAAAATTGGCTCTTCCAGAGTAGCTACCGGGCATTCACTATTTGCAATGTAGATTGCTTTGTCGATTGCTTCTTTTACGTCACCGCTATCTAGGAAATTCTCACAGCTGAAAAAAAGGATGGTGCAAACTAGAATAAAAATTGGATAAAAGATTTTGGGATTAAAAAAACGATTATAATTCATAACACACTCCATTCATATATTATAGAAGGTAAAAAAAATAACCGTCAAGGAAAAATTTTCCATTATAGAAATTTTACC
>JAEEGL010808232.1_pt1 | contig 10814 bp, 9 predicted proteins | sample 9134231 | NCBI WGS metagenome assembly JAEEGL01 (sample SAMN16246548, study PRJNA631951) | gut metagenome | biome: gut microbiome; feature: rumen; material: fiber-attached | host: Bos | place: Iran: Karaj | collected 2018-10
GTGGGGAGAGTGTCTGACGCTCGGTCTGCGGGTTGGAGACCGAACGAAGAAGGGTGAGCAGGAGGGAGCAGCCGGCGCCGACCAGAGACGTGTAAAACGCCACGCCCATGCCGGAAAGCGCGGACATCAGCCCGCCGCCGACGCTGTCGAGCACGCTCAGCCATTCGGTGGTGTTGCTGTAGCCGATCAGCTCTGTCAGGGAGACCACGGCCAGACTGAGCCCGAGGAAGGTCCCGAAAAGGCCCAGCGTGACGAACAGGGATACGGCATTGTTCAGGAAACGTTCCTGAAACAGCAGGCGTGAAAGCTTCGTGCCCATGGCCTCGGTGATAATCGCCGGGGTGTTGGTCTCCTTTCCGTAGTCTTTATAGGCGGCGGCAAAGCGCTTGCGCGTATAGATGAGAAAAGCGTCGCCGTCCACGTCGCCCTCGGCGACCATGCGGGAGAGCCGGCGATATCGCGAAACGACCCGGAGCAGCATGACCACGGCGAGTACGAACAGCGCCAGGATCACGAGGATCACGACGGCCCCGGCCGGGGGCATTGCCTTGAACTGTTTCACGGGCAGGTACCTCCTGAGAGAATGGATGATCGGAGAGATCACTCAGCGGGAGTGTCGATCTCATCGGGGGAAGAGGGATAGGCGGGATGCCTTGTGCGGATCCTGTGACGAAGGACCTCCCGCACGAGATAGTCCGAGATAGCGGCGAAGGGGATCGCAAGCAGCACGCCGGCCATGCCGAACATCCGGCCGCCGACAATGATCACCACAAGGATCCACAGGGCGGAGACGCCCAGCGTGTCGCCGAACAGCTTGGGCTTGAGGATGTAGCCGTCGATGGTCTGCAGCGTCAGCGTGAAAACGGTGAACCAAAGAGCGCTCCAGGGATTGACCAGGAGCAGGATAAAGCCGCCGAACAGCCAGCCGACGATCGGGCCAAAGGTGGGCACCAGGTTGCACAGGCCCACCATGAAAGAGATCAAAACGGCATAGGGCATACCGAAGATGCTCTGAAAAATGAAGTTGGCGAAAGCGACGACCAGCGCGTCGAGCAGATCGCAGCCGATGAAGCGGAGAAGGATCCGGTTGCTGCGGATGCAGAAAGCGGCGAAAACGTTGTATCGATTATCCGGCAGCCACAGGTGGAGCATCTTTTTGGTCCAGATGAGCAGCCGCTCCTTGTCCAGCAGGAAATAAATGGCCAGGATGAAGCTGATGATCAGGTTGAAGAAGCCTTTGCCTACGGAGAACGAAGTGTTGAGAATGGTGCCGGCGTTTTCCTGCAGGAAGGCAACGAGCCGGTTGAGAAGCTGATCGCTGTATTCCAGAAGCAGGGACATGTCAAGCACACGATGCCCGATGGAAATGTTCGCAGATTCCAGCAGGGAGCCGAGAGAAGCAGCATAACTGCCGACGTTCATCACCAGAGAAGAAACGCTCTGCGCCACCTGGGGAATAACAAAACCGGCGAACAGGGCTACCACGAGCAGGATCGTGAACAGGGCGAGCCCGATGGAGATGTTCCGCGCAGCCTTTGAGCCGTGCCTTTTCCGGAAAAAGAACTTCTGGTACGGCCGGACCAGGGCATCGATGATATAGGCGATCACGACCCCCCACAGCACAGGGGAGAGAAATCGGAACACACCCCTTATGACGCTCCAGATCGCCCCGAGGTTCGTGAGGATCACGTAAAGCAGCACGGCGGAACAGGCGGCAATGGTATACGGGATCCAACTGCTGCCGATCTTGCGCCAGTCGATCTTCTTCATTTTCAGCCCTCCATACATTCAAAGCAGCCGCGCCGGGGATATATAACTTAACAATTTATAATACCATATGTTCTGCCGCCCCGCAACTGAGAAGCTGATGAAAACACGGGATGACATTTCCGCAGGCGCTGTGATATAATCCACATGATAATAATCGGCGCAAGGGAGGCAAACGCATGACCTGCAAAGAACGCTTTATGAGATACATCGCCGTTTCTACGGCGTCGGATGAAGACAGCACGGAGAGCCCGTCAACGGCCCGCCAGATGGACCTGGGCCGGATCCTCGCCGCGGAGATGAAGGAACTCGGGCTGAAAGACATTCGCACAGACCAATGCGGGAACGTGATCGGCACACTTCCGGCTTCGGAGGGAGCAAGCGCTCCGGCGGTTGCGTTCATCGCGCACATGGACACGTCGCCAGCTGCGTCCGGCGAGAACGTCCGGGCAAGGGAAGTCCTGTTCACGGGGGAGGACGTTGACCTCGGGCACGGGGAAGTGCTGTCGGAGACGCAGTTTCCCTTCCTGAAGGAACTGCGGGGAAAGACCCTGCTCGTGACGGACGGGAGCACCCTTCTCGGAGCGGACGACAAGGCCGGTGTGGCGGAGATCATGACCATGGCCGAGAAGCTAATCGAGAGCGGAACGCCTCACGGCGAACTGCGGCTCGTGTTCACCACGGACGAGGAAGTCGGCCGCGGCACAGAAGGGCTGGACGTGGCGGAACTTGCCTGTGCCTTCGGCTATACCGTGGACGGAGGACCGATCGGCAGCGTGGAATACGAGAATTTCAACGCCGCCTCCGCCAGAGTGAAGATCCACGGCGTCGGCATCCATCCCGGCGGGGCGAAAGGCATCATGAAGAACGCCGCCGCTATCGCCGCGGAGTTCCATATGCTGCTCCCGGGGGACCAGGTCCCGGAGAAAACGGAGGGCTACGAGGGCTTCATCCATCTTACCGACCTGCACGGGGACGTTACGGAAGCCGAGCTGCGCTATATCATCCGAGACCACGATGAAGCTCTTTTCGAGGAGAAAAAGAAAACCGTCCTCACAGCGGCGGAAACGATCGGGGCGCGGTACGGCTCAGATGTGATCGACGTCGAGATCAGAGACACCTATTACAACATGAAGAAAAAAGTGGAGCCGTATCCGCATCTGATCGAACGGGTCCGGGACGCCTTTGCCGCGGAAGGCATAGCGTTCCGTGCCGAGCCGATCCGCGGCGGCACGGACGGCGCCGTGCTCTCCTGGATGGGGCTGCCGTGCCCGAACCTGTCCACGGGAGGGTATAACTTCCACGGCGTGCATGAGTTCATCCCCACGGACAGCCTGGAGCGCATGCCGGACGTGCTCGTGCGGCTCGCCTGCAGCTTTGAGGATAAGGGAACGGAGGCAAGGAACGCCAAATGAAGCGCTTTTTTATCCTGATCGTCAAGATCCTTGCTGTCTTGGGACTGGCGGCGCTCGTTCTGGCGGTGCTCTTTGCCCGGAAGTGGGCCGCCCGTCCGGAGGACGTCACGGTTCCTGCGCCCACCCCCATCGCGGCTCCGGCGGTCGAAAAAGCGTCTCCTGCGCCGACCGCGCCGGTCCCGGCGGCTCCGACGGCGTCCCCCGCGCCGACGCCGGAGCCAACGCCGTCCCCGACGCCCAGCCCGACGCCTGAGCCTACGCCGATCGTGTACACGATCTCCGCGGTGGGCGACTGTACGCTTGCCAGCTATCCGAAGATCCGAAACTGGGAGACCTCTTTTGAGAGCGTGGTGAACGGGGACTGGAGCTATCCTACCCGGAACACGCTGGATATCCTGGGGCAGGATGATCTGACGATCGCCAATCTCGAGTGCAGCATCTCAGACATCCAGGCGTATTCCGCCTCGACCTTTTCCTTCCTCGCTCCCGCACCGGCGGTCGGGATCCTGACGGAGGGCAGCGTTGAATGCGTGACCGCGGCGAACAACCACGCGCTGGATTTCGGCCGCGCGGTGTATGACGACACGATCGCCAATCTGCAGAACGCCGGCATCTCCACGGCGGGGGAGGGCGAAGGCGTGATCTGCACCACCGAGAGCGGGCTACGCGTGGGCGTTTACGCCGACTTCAACGGGCATTACCCTACGGCGGAGAAAGTGACCGCCGGCGTCCGTTCGCTCCTTGACCAGGGTGCGGAGGCGGTCGTGGTCTGCCTGCACTGGGGCGACGAAGCCAGCTATTATCAGAACGGGAGCCAGGTCCAGACCGCGCACGCAGCCATCGACGCCGGAGCCTGCGCAGTGTTCGGCCACGGCCCACACCGGGTACAGCCTGTGGAGGAGTATAACGGCGGCGTCATTTTCTACAGCCTGGCCAATTTTATCTTCGGCGGGAACACCCAACCCGAAGATATGGACACTGTCATCGGCCAGGTGACCATCGTCCGCGAGCTCGACGGTACGATCCGGTTCGACGGATACTGCGTGATCCCATGCTCGATCAGCAGCCAGTCCCCGATGAACGACTACTGCCCCACGCCGTGGGAGGAGAACAGCGACGGATACATGCGGGCCCTCTCCAAGGCGAACGGCTCCTGGACCGGCGCGAACAACGTGATCGACTATTCCTTTATGCACCCGGACGAGGGGTGAGCAGGACATAACGAAGGCGGCAGCCCAACCAGGGCTGCCGCCTTCGTTATTGGGTTTTATTTACGGCGCCTTCCGCCGCTGCGCCTGTTCTCGTAGAGTTTGTTGCCGCTGACACGGCTCTCGGAATCCTTCAGGAAATGCTTGAGCTTTTCTTCGAAGCCGGCGTCTCCGGAAGGGCCGTGCAGTTCTCCCTGCGGGACCGGGGGTACGGAAGCGGAGGCCGGGGCGGCGGGACGCGGGGCATAAGCAGGCTTTTCCGCTGCGGGCTTCGGCTGTGCCTGCTTGATGGATAAATTGATCTTGCCGTCCGGTGCGATACTCAGGACTTTGACGTTCACCGTATCTCCCGTGTGGAGAAAATCGTTCACATCGTTGACATATACGTCGGCGATCTCGGAGATGTGGACCAGCCCGCTGACGCCGCCGGGCAGGCGCACAAAAGCCCCGAATTTAGCGATCCCGCTGACAGTCCCTTCCAGGACGTCGCCTGCGACAAGAGCCATCTTGTTTTTCCTTCCGTTGTTGGTTTTTTTGGAGAAAATGCGCAACGCAATAAAACCGGCATACCTGCCCTCAAAGAATGATTGGATTTTATAGGAAAAATACGGTTTTGTACAGTATCTTTTAAAAAATTATGGGTTATGGCATGCATCTCTTGAAAAAGAGGCCGGAAATTGGGAAAAACGTCAAAGAAATACAATAAAACAGCATAAGAAGACGCATTAGTGAGGGCACTATACAAAAAGCGACGTGCCGAAGCACGTCGCTTTTATGGTGCCGGTGGCGGGGGTCGAACCCGCACGATGCTGCCATCCCGGGATTTTAAGTCCCGTGCGTCTGCCAGTTCCGCCACACCGGCACGCCCGTCTCAAAGTATCATTCCACGCCCTGCCTGTCAAGGGCTGCCGCCAGCCTGCGAAGTCGGCCGTATTACCGAACGATATACGCGCTGACGATCTGGCCGATATAGGCAGTGTGCGCATCGCGGTTGGCCATGGGGAAGGAACCATCCACGTCCTGGGGGTAGTTCTTCTCCAGGATGTCCTTCGGCAGGCGCGAGAGCTCCTGCGGCTGGGAATAGAGGACCCTGCACTCGAGCGTGAGGGCATACTGCGCCACACCGGGGGTATGGTTCACCACGGGCTCCACAAGAGTCAGCCCCGCTTCGGCCGCCTTGTCCACGTTCCGGCCGGACAGGCTGCCGCAGACGCGGCTTATGACGGGATCTGCCTTCCCCAGCGGGAAGCAAACGGTGAACTCGCCGGTCTTGTCCAGCTGTGTTTTGGTGTAACGGCTCTCGCGGACGTACACCGTGTAGGTGGGCCGGCTCCAGCAGACGCCCAGGGCGCCCCACCCGATCACCATGGCGTTGAACTTGTCTCCGTTCGTACACAGCAGAGCACCGCGGCCAAGGCCTTCGGCGATGGCTTGTGAATACTCGGCGACATTGATCATTTCCTTCATGGCCGACACTTCCTCTTCGATTTGATCCTGTGTTATTCAGCTTCCCGGGGGAGAACGACGTACGTCGGGTCATGCCCGGTGGAGGCAGCGTAGCGCAGAAGGTCGTCCCTGGCCATACGTACTGTAGAAACGGACAGTCCCGGATGGCAGCAGACCGTGTCGTCGAGGAGAAGGTCTTCATCGACAACGAGACGGATCCGGCGGGCGGTATCGAACAGCAGCTCCAGAGCCGAAACCGATCCCGGCGTGGTCCGGAGCAGATCGCCCATAGCTTCAGCACTCGCAAACGAGAGCCGGGAACAGCCTAACTGCGCGGATAGATGCTTCGTTTTGAACGGTTTGCCGCCCGGCATCAGCAGAAGGTAGAAATCCGTGCCCTGGCGGTTGCAGAGGAACAGGTTCTTGCAGATCTTTCCCTGCAGTACCTTTTCGATCGCGAGACAATCCTCCATCGTATCCGCGTGGTCGTGATCCACCCGGAAGAAAGGGATCGAAAGAAGGTCCAGATGATCGTAGATCGCCTCTTCCGGCGAAGTGCGCCGGTCGGCCGGCCGGCCGGAATAAAGCGTCGGATCGATATACATATCTCTCAGCCCTTCAGACCCCTGGCCTGGCGGTCCATGTCTTCCACAACGATGTCGAAGATCTCGCCGAGCGAGGCGCAGTATTCGAGAACCTTCCAGGGCTCGTTTGTGTGATAGTGGATCTTGATGAGCTCGTCGTCCCCAACGGCGAGAAGGCAGTCGCCCTTGAAATTCGCCTCGAAATAGTCGTGAATAACGTCCTCGTCGAGGTCTGTGCCTTCGATCAGCAGCTGCGTGTCATAGCGGTAATCCATATTGGTTGCCCTCCTGTGCTATCTAATAGTTAATATTATTTTATATCGAGTTTTTCATTAAGTCAATGAGGTGAAGAGCTTGTTTTGCTGGACAAACGGTCCCGGAAGTGATACATTTGATTGGAAAAAGTTCCCGATACTGACGAAAGAGGGGATGGACGTGGCTTTCGATAACGCTCTGGTAGCAGGCAAGCTGCGGAGATGGGAGAAGTACCTGGACGATTTCAGGCTCCCGACCTGGGAGCAGATCCCGGATCTGGGCCTGTATATGGAACAGGTGATCGTCCTGCTGCGGGACTGCCTGGACTACCTTCCGCCGGAACTGAAGGAAGAACAGTTCATCACACCTGCCACGATCAACAATTACGTCCGTATGAAGATCATGCCGGAGCCGGTCAAGCGCCGTTACTACCGGACCCATATCGCGTATCTGATCATTATCCTTACGCTAAAGCACAGCCTGAGCATCGCCCTCATCCAGAAGATCATCCCCATGGATATCTCCGAAGACGAGGTAGAGCGGATCTACACCACGTACATCTCACGGCACCGCAAGTCGGCGCTGCTGTTCATGGAACAGATGCGCGATTACGCCGGGCCTATCCTGGAGCACGAGAACGATTCGGCCAATTCCGCGGCGAACACGGAGGAACTGATCATCTCCTGCGCGATCCTGGGCGGCTTCTCAAGGCTGACAGCGCAGAAACTCCTGCTGCTTGACGGGAAGGACCTTTCCAACGGCGGAAGCATCGCCCTGGAAGGCGTACGCAGATAACGGCGGGCGCACATACGGAAAAGCAGCGCTCCCGGCGTTCGGTCTCGAACTGCCGGGAACGCTGTTTTACGTCAGAGATCGGAGAACTCTTCCTCCACGCGCTGTACTTTGAGCATGTTGGTGTTCCCGCCGGCACCGAGCGGTATCCCGGCGGTGAGCACGACCGTGTCGCCAGGATCCAGATAGCCAAGGGATTGCGCCTTCTCTATGGCGCAGTGGAAGAGCACGTCCACGCTGTTCACCTTGCGGATCTGGAGAGGTGTGACGCCCCAGATGAGGGAGAGCTGGTGATAGACCTTCCGTGAGGGCGTGGCGGCGAGGATCATCTGCCCAGGACGGAATCTCGATACCCGGCGTGCCGCTCTGCCGGTGCTGGTATCTGCGATGATGGCCTTGGCGCTGAGCTGATCGGCCATGGTGCAGGCGGCAGCACTGACGGCGTTGGTATTGTCGGTCTGCTTTTTGTCGTGCCACATGCTCTTGTAGATGTCCGCGTCGATGGCGTCCTCCTCCGCCTGGAGGACGATCCTCGCCATGGCTTCCACAGACTCAACGGGATACTTCCCCGAAGCGCTCTCTCCGGAGAGCATCACGGCGCTGGAGCCGTCGAACACGGCGTTCGCCACGTCGGAGATCTCGGCGCGGGTCGGCCGCCGATTCTCCTCCATGCTGTCGAGCATCTGTGTGGCGGTGATCACCGGCTTGCCGGCGCTGAGACAGGAACGGATGAAATGCTTCTGGATACCGGGAAGACGTTCAAAGGGGATCTCCACGCCCATGTCGCCGCGGGCGACCATGATGCCGTCGGCGATCTCGAGGATCTCCTCAAAGTTTTCAACGCCTTCTGTATTCTCGATCTTGGCGATGATGCGGATGCTCTCGCCGCCGTTCTCCTGCAGGAATTCCCGCATTTGGCGCAGATCGTCCGCACGGCGGACGAAGGAGGCCGCGATATAGTCAACATCCTGCGAGATGCCGAAGAGCAGGTCGCTCTTATCGCGTTCGCTGAGGAACGGCATCGAAAGCCGCGCGCCGGGAATGTTCACGCCCTTGCGGTTGCGAAGAACACCGCCGTCCACGACGGTGCAGACAACGTCTGTATCCGTGACCTCTTGTACCCGGAAAGAGAGTTCCCCGTCGTCCACGAGAAGCCAGTCGCCCGGGCGGACGTCGCCGGGAAGACCTCTGTAATTCACATGGGCGCGCTCGGGACCGCCGACAGTCTCCTCCGTGGTGAAGGTGTATCGCTGGCCGGGAACGACCTGGACCGGGGCCTCGAATTCGCCCAGCCGGATCTCCGGGCCTTTCGTGTCCAGCATCACGGCGGCAGGCACACCCAACTCGTCCCTCACAGAGCGGAACCGACGGATCATCTCACCGTGACTCTCGTGAGTCCCGTGTGAGAAGTTCAGCCTGGCAACGTTCATTCCGGCCTTCAGAAGCGCGCGCATGACTTCCTCGCTCGCACTCGCCGGCCCGAGGGTGCAGATGATCTTGGTTCTGCGCATATCGATATTTCTCCTTCAATGGTTTATATTCTGATCAAAGGGCATATTACCACGAATCGATTCCCCGCGCAATGCCCTGCGGGGGAAAGGGACTGCAATGGAAAAGAAAACGGAAGAACTCACAGGGAGTATCTCGCGCATCCTTGCCGGAGAATTCAAAATGCGCGGAGAACACGCGGACAACGTGATCGCGCTCCTCGATGAAGGGTGTACGATCCCTTTCATCGCCCGGTACCGCAAGGAGATGCACGGCTCGACAGATGACCAGACACTGCGGGCTTTTGCCGAACGGCTGGAATACCTGCGGAAACTGGACAGCCGCAGAGAAGAGATCCTGCGCGCCATGGAGGGGCAGGGAGTCCTCACACCGGAACTCCGTGAGGCTGTGCTGCGCGCCGCATCCCTGTCCGAGGCAGAGGACGTTTACCGGCCTTTCCGGCCCAAACGTCGGACGCGGGCCTCCATAGCAGGAGAAAAGGGCCTCGGGCCGCTGGCGGATCAGCTGTTCGGTCAGGCACCCGAGCTGCCTGACCCGGCGGTTCTCGCGAAAGCATATGTAGATCCGGAAAAAGGCGTCAGCAGTGCAGAGGAAGCGCTCGCCGGGGCATCGGACATCCTTGCCGAACGGATCTCAGACGATCCGGAGATCCGGGGCGCACTGCGCGCGCTGTACCGCACGGCCGGCGTACTGTTATGTGAGGCGGCCGGGGAGGAGGACAGCGTCTACCGCGGCTATTACGGGAGCCGGGAGCCTGTCGGGAAGATCCCCGGGCACAGGGTGCTTGCGATCGACCGGGGCGAAAGGGAGGGCTTTCTCAAGGTGCGCCTGGAAGCACCGGAGGACGCCGCCCTGCGTGAGATCCGAAGGCATACGGTAAGGCCGGTCAGCGCTTCCAATCGTTTTGTCGCCGCGGCAGGGGAGGATGCATGGAAGCGGCTTCTGGCGTCTTCTCTGGAACGGGAGATCCGCTCAGACCTCACCGATGCAGCGGCGGAGAGCGCCATCCGGACCTTTGCCGGCAACCTTCGACCGCTGCTGATGCAGCCTCCGCTGAAGGGCAGGGTCGTAATGGGATTCGACCCTGCGTATCGTACCGGCTGCAAGATCGCGGTGGTGGATCCGACGGGAAAGGTGCTGGAAACAGGCGTCGTCTATCCCACGCCGCCTCATTCCAGAACGGAGGAGGCGAAAGAAACCCTCTCCGCCATGATCCGGCGCCATGGCGTTACGGCTGTCGCTATCGGGAACGGGACGGCTTCGAAGGAATCGGAGGTCTTCATCGCCGGTCTGCTCCGGGAGCATCCGGGCGTTTCGTATATGGTGGTGAGCGAGGCGGGAGCGTCCGTGTACTCCGCGTCGCCGCTTGGAGCGGAAGAGTTCCCGCAGTTCGACGTATCGCTCCGCTCGGCCGTCTCGATCGCCCGGCGGCTCCAGGACCCGCTGTCCGAACTCGTGAAGATCGATCCAAGGAGCATCGGAGTCGGTCAGTATCAGCATGATATGCCGCAGGCACGGCTGCGCGATTCGCTCCGGAACGTAGTGGAAGACTGTGTGAACGCCGTGGGCGTAGATCTCAATACCGCATCGCCTTCTCTTCTCTCTTACGTGTCCGGCCTGTCGCCCGCCGTGGCAAAGAACATCACCGCGTGGCGGGACGAAAACGGCGCTTTTGCCTCACGCTCGCAGCTGCGCTCCGTGCCGCGGCTTGGACCGAAGGCCTTCGAACAGTGCGCCGGTTTCCTGCGGATCCCGGGGGCGGAGAACGTGCTGGATTCCACAGGCGTCCATCCGGAGTCCTATCCGGCGGCGGAGAAGCTCCTGGCTGTGTGCGGGTA
>JAEEGL012483844.1_pt1 | contig 10814 bp, 12 predicted proteins | sample 9134231 | NCBI WGS metagenome assembly JAEEGL01 (sample SAMN16246548, study PRJNA631951) | gut metagenome | biome: gut microbiome; feature: rumen; material: fiber-attached | host: Bos | place: Iran: Karaj | collected 2018-10
CTGTAAAAGCCTTTTTGTGCTAACTGAGGAATCAGTTTTTCCAACACAAATGAAAGAGTCGTTACTGCTCCATCCCCAAAAGGAATTTTCCCGAAGACAGGAGGGGCAGGCCAAGGAGTAAGTTCATTCTGCCAGTCCTTTATTTCGAAAGCTACAAGTGTAAAGGACTTATCTGTCAAAGAATGAATCATAGTCACCTCATTGTCCAACACCTCCAGATCATGCTCATCTACAGGTTGAAACAACAAACATTCAGCTTGTTCCGATTGGTAAATCGTGCAATTCCTATCGTCTATCTGGCTGAATGTTTTGATATTCATGTCCTTACATTTGTACTCTTTCATATTAAACTAGTTACTAAGCCACTACTTGCAAATAAGAGCAATCCATTCAAACAGCTCGTCCAGCGCATAGTCACCGCTGTGCGGACGATTCCATGCAAGGAGAAAGTTCACATTCTTACCAGCATTCTGGAGCTTTGTAGCAAAGTTGACGGGGACAGGGAACGCTGTATCCCTATCTCTAGCTCCGTGACGGATATACCAATGAGGAGCTATCGTTGTCTTGCTATCGTCTATAAAGCTCATGGGGTTCATCAACTTCACATTCTGACGGATGGCATCAGTCAAAGTGGCATTATTCTTCTTAGCTGTAAAATCAGTATAATTTACACTATTACCTGACCAGTCACCAAACAAGTCATTCTCTCCACTGGCTCTGTTAATGTCTTCTATCTGACTATCAAAAGCAGGTACACCCTTCAGAGTTTGAGTGGAAACTACATAGTTCAAATATTTCTTCATATCAAGATCGGTGATGTATTCACCCACTTGTCTGCTTCCCATTCTGCCACCTCGCACAGGACGCATACCCTGAGGGAGCTGTCCCCCTTGCATCTGAGGACGCATGCCTCCATTAATCGGCGCTGCAAACATGCCACCAGCAGAATTGCTGAAAGAGAAACCAAGACTATCAGGGATGTCGGCCCCTGCATTCTTAGCAATCTGAGCTGAGCGAATAATCTCGTTCTTGATATAGTCAAGATAATTGTCTCCTGTCAACATCGTTCCGTCTGATTTTCTCAGTCTTAGACTTTCTATATATGCTGGAAACAACGCAGCCAATGCCTGGGTATACCCCTTATGCAAGTCATCAAGATCCTGTCGAGAATCAGTTTGTTGGAAAAGCCATTCATAGGCCATATCGGCATGTTCAAGGTCGATGATGGGACAATAGCATACAGATGCAAACACATCATCGCGTTCGTCGGCAGCGCCCATATCCTTCAGCAGGTCTGCATATTCAGGATTATTGCCTGTTGCTCCCATCAATGCCGACATTGCTCCTCCAGCACTAGTACCGTCTGTAATAATGCATTCGGCATTTCCCAACATATCCTTGTCAAAATGCCTCAAATAGCGAATAGCAGCTTTCAAATCAAGGATAGCCTGAGGAGCTCGACCAGTATAAATGGTCTGTCCCTCTTTTACTCCCTTGTGGGCCTTGGCGTATGCTTTATCAGCAACAATAGTAGAATTACGGCCACGAGAACCTGGTATAACCACTACATATCTCTCTTTCAATGCCCTACCTGTAGCATCACCTGCTTGAGGTTGTGCTGCTGAAGAAGCCATGTATCCTCCAACATATGTACGGAGGAATATCGGAGTCTTTTGTGTTGCGCCTTCGGGCACATAGACATTAAGGAACTGATAAACAGAATCCTCTACATTTGTCACATAGAACAACCGTTCATAGGCCATAAAATCCACTTTGGTACCATCGTAGACAACTATCGATGACTTCACGCCCGCATTGCTGTCAAACTGTAATGCTCCCTGTGCCGATGCTACTATATAGAAACTGACACTAATAAGAAAAGCAAATAACTTTTTCATAAATACATTGGAGTGTTTCGAGTCACAGCTCTGGTCTCTGCCAAGACCTCTCTAAATTAAAACTTTATTTTAGCTGTCTACCGTCAAAGAAAGCCTTGCCTACAGTTTTGCCAAGCTGGATATAGGTATGGTGTACAGGATCGAAGGTAATCAGTCCCATTTTTTCCACATCAGGCTTGCCATCTTCAGCCAAAAACTTCTCATCGCAAAGGATGTTCACGATTTCTGCTATAAGATAATACCCAGTCTCACTCTCATCTAACTTTTGTTTCACGCGACATTCCAATGTCATGGGAAATTCCTTGAATACAGGAGCATTCACGTTGGGAGCCTTCTCTGCAGTCCACCCAGTTCTATCCAACTTGTTAGGAGTATTCCTTCCACTGACGATGCCCACATAGTCAGCAGCTATCATAGTACCTGCTGTAGCGAAAGTAACTGTGAGCTCTGGATTCACAGCAAGATTGTCCGTAGTTTGATGAGAGCCAAGTGAGATTATAATCTCGTGTGCATCCCAATGACCAGCCCAAGCAGCATTCATAGCATTAGGCTTACCTTCCTTATCATAAGTGCCGATAATCAGCACAGGTTGTGGCAATAACCACGCATTAGATTTAAAACTCTTCATAAACTATATTATTTCAGCCATCTTTTTTCCTGCTTCGAAAGCTTTTTGCAAGTCCTGCTCCCAATGCTCGTCACGCCACTGACGCTTAGCTTCTTCTGAGAAACCAGCAAGCTCAAAGCGATCGTAGTTCTTCACTTGATATGTGTTATAAGCAATCAAGCGTTCTGGTTCTCCAAGGGCAGCTTTAATGCAGTTCTCCATCGAACCATAGCCCTGACAGTTATTCATCTCAGGAGTTCCATTCATGGTCTCCACCAATACAACAGGCAGACGTTTTGGAGCTGTCAAGCTATAATCATTATAGGAAAGCCATGGAAAAGCCAGACGTTCCAGAAATGTGCGCATCTGACCAGTTACATCACCAAAATAAATTGGTGAGCCCAACACTAGTCCGTCAGCTTCAGCAATTTCTTTAAGTATAGGTGTCAGCGCATCCTTGAATTTACAAACATTCGATGCCTTACCCTTAATCTTACATGCCATGCACGACATACAGCCTTTATAGTCAAGACCATAAAGTCGAATGGTTTTTACTTCAATCTGATCACAGACAGACATAGCACCTTCTGCAACATGGAAGCCGTATTAAACGTCTTACGAGGACCTCCATCAATAATAATAATCTTCTTCATTTTATGAATAGTTTCATTAAAAATTGAATACCATTTGTCTCCTCAAAGTTTCATCACTCGCTTTATCTCTAAATTCTCATAACCCTCAGGACAATGAGTTGAGAGATAAACGGTAGGATTATCTTTTATAAACTGACGCACACGATCAAGTGTTTTACGAGCAGCATCCTTATCCTCGAATACGATGCTCAGTTTGTTAGCCTTCAGAGCTGCATCACAATAAGTCACATCACCGTGGAACATATAGTAAAGGCCTTCATTCTCTGCTATGATGATGCTATTGCCTTTAGTATGTCCCTTTGCCTCAATAAACCAGATGCCATCAGCTACCTGCTGGGCATTGGGGAAGTTCTTATAGGCTTCTCCATATTGGGCACGAACAATGTTCTCACCCTCTAACTTCATTGCATCTGCATCCTCAGCTGCGATATACACCTTTGCATTGGGAAATTCCTTGATGCAATCACTGTGATCTGGGTGCTTGTGGGTAATAAGAATCTTCGTTACTTGCTCTGGCTTATAGCCAGTAGCAGCAAAAGCATCCATATAGTCAGCCACCTTATCACCCATATAGAGCGGGGCCCCCAATTTCTTGACAGGTGCCGCAAAACTGGCCTTAAAACCTGTATCAACAAGGATTATCTCATTGCCTGTATCAATAAGGAAGTTCTGCAAACTGCTGCGGTAAATGATTTGTTCGTCAAACATATCCTTGCCCTCTTCACCGCCAAAGGCAAATGCTTGGTTCATAAAACCGCCATCGAACATGCGAATTGCAATGATATCCATAATCAACTTTTATTAACTGGTTCCCATTTGCAGCGAACAGGGGAAATGATTGCGCCCTCCTTCTTCAACTCGGCAAAAGCCTTGTCCACTTCTTTACGGTCGGCACCCAGTGCCTTAGTCACGTCACCAGCAGATACTGGTTTACCAGCCTCACGTATGGCCTGTAATACTTGCTCTTTCATAAGATTATAATGATTAAAGTTTATACGTCAAAGATACAATTATTAATAGTATCACCCAAATCTCATCAAGACTTTTTGTTAGTAAAAGAGCTAAATTGCTACTTCATGTCTTTTCATCGGGCTATCCCATCACCACATCGAGTACCATCATCAGTACAAAACCAATGGCGAAGCCAATCGTACTGAGATTTGAATGCTGACCGCTGGAGGCTTCAGGAATCAGTTCCTCGACCACAACATAGAACATTGCTCCTGCAGCAAATGCCAACATGTATGGCAAGACAGGCATCAACAATGAAGCCAACAACAAGACAGCAATAGCTCCTATTGGTTCTACAGCTCCACTCAGTGAGCCAATCAAAAATGAACGCCATCGACTATTGCCAGCTGCACGCATCGGCATAGATATAATTGCTCCTTCTGGCACATTCTGTATGGCAATACCTAACGAAACAGCAACGGCACTGGCCAGCGAGATGTTTGTAACGCCGCTATCTGCTCCCGCGAAGACCACACCTACTGCCATTCCTTCTGGCAAGTTATGGATGGTAACTGCTAAAGCCAACATCGCCGTCTTTGAAAGATGCGAACGCATTCCTTCGGGTTTATCTGTTCCGAGATGCTGATGTGGTGTCAGTTCGTCAATCAGCAAAAGGAACCCCATACCTAACAGGAAACCTATCGCAGCAGGCATCACAGACCATACTCCTTTCTCTATCCCCATTTCCATTGATGGAATCAGCAGCGACCATACTGATGCTGCCACCATCACCCCCGATGCAAAACCAAGCAAAGACTTCTGCAGACGCACAGACATTTCGTCCTTCATCATGAAGACGAAAGCAGAGCCGAGCATTGTGCCAAGCAACGGAATCAATAATCCTATAATCAGAGTCGTTATCATTTGTACTTTTTATACCTTTATCTTTTTGATGACCTTGGCAGGAACACCACCAACAATCGTATTTGGTTCTACATCCTTAGTTACTACAGCACCTGCAGCTACAACAGCTCCATCACCTATTGTCACTCCTGCAAGTACTGTAGCATTGGCTCCAATCCAGACATTCTTGCCGATATGGATTGGAGCATAACTCATACTTTGCCGCTTGGCAGGATCAAGGTCATGATTGAGGGTAGCTAAGACGACGTTGTGGCCGATTAGTGCACCATCATCGATGGTGATACCTCCCTGATCCTGAAATTTACAACCCATGTTGATAAAGACATGCTCTCCTACAACAGTATTCTTGCCACAATCAGTATGGAAAGGAGGGAACATGCCTGTTGTCTTAGGTACTTCACGTCCCCATAGTTGTTCTAACAAATTGTGTAACTCGTCTGGTGTGTGATATTTGCCATTGATTTCAGCGGTGATGCGAAGAGCCTCTTGAGACAACTGGTGAAACATCATGTGTACATCAGAACCTCCTATTACCGGCTTCCCTGAAGCCATATACTTTCTGAATTCTTCAACTGTCATTTCTATGTAATCATTAACTGGTTTTACTTTTCAATAAATTCGCTGGGAGTCATGCCTACTACTTTTTTGAATAATCGGGAAAAGTGGTGGGAATACTCGAAACCGAGCAAATGAGATGCTTCGTTAATATTGTAGCCTTGCATCAGTAGACTCTTCCCTATGTTTATGACATAAGTGTGGATATAGCTGATGGCAGTATTACCTGTAGAGCGTTTGAACAAATCGCCAAAATAATGAGGCGAATAAGCCATCTTTGATGCACAATAAGACACGGTAGGCAAACCTAGCTGGAATTGTTTTTCATCGAAATAATACTGTTCGAGAACAGCATGGAAACGCTTCAGGATATCAGAAGTATCCTTATCACCTTTTGAAAGTTGACGCAGATAAATACGTTGGCAATAATCCAACAACAATCTGAGGTAGCCCAGTAACACTTGACGAAGTGCTGGAGAATCCTCATTATTTTCTAACTCTTGACGCGACATGCTGATAAGCTGTGAAAAAAAATGCCACTCGGAATCATTCACTTTCAATGACTCCGAATAGAAATAGGAAAAGAAATGATATTCGCGTATCCTTGTCTCCAAATCAGTATTATGTATCAATTCTGGCGACCACAGCAATGCCCAACCGCTTATCGTAAGCAGTTCCCCATTGTCTTCCCCTCCACCCAATTGACCTGGAGCAACGGCAATGACAGAAGCATCACTCACTATAATTGGTTTTACGCCATAACTGAGGTTCTTAGGGAACTCACGCTGGATAAACAGTCCATAAACGCCATAATCGTTCAGACTATTATGTATGGGCGAAACTTCATCAAAATGAATGATACTCAGCAACGGGTGTAGCTCTGGTGCCCCTACATGATGTGCGTAGACATTCGGATTGTCAACTTTCAGTATTCTCTTCATATCAATAGCAAAGATAAACAAAATTCTGCAAAATTGGTAGATAACTATGCTTTTTATGTATTATATATACAAAATAGTAGTCGTAACTTTGCAAACAGAAACTCATAATGTATTTTGCGATGAAGAAATTATTATCTGCAATGCTCGTGACCTCATTGTTCACTGCATGCCAAAACAAAGAAAATGACAATCAAATCAATGAAAGTATGAATACAAAACTTCAACTGACTCAGGAGTGGGACAAAACATTTCCCAAGAGTGACAAGGTGGATCACAAGAAAGTAACGTTCCACAATCGTTATGGCATTGAACTAGCTGCTGATATGTACACGCCCCAAAATGCTGATGGCAAGTTGGCAGCTATCGCTGTTAGTGGTCCTTTCGGAGCTGTTAAGGAACAAGTAAGTGGTCTCTATGCTCAGCATATGGCAGAACGCGGTTTCGCCGCTATTGCCTTCGACCCCTCATTTACGGGTGAAAGTGGTGGTGAACCTCGTCGTATGGCTTCACCAGATATCAACACAGAAGATTTTCTAGCAGCTGTTGATTTCCTTTCTGTTCAAGACAATGTGGATGCTGAGCGTATCGGCATCATAGGTATCTGCGGTTTTGGTGGTATGGCAGTAAATGCTGCTGCTATTGATCCTCGCATAAAAGGCACTGTAGCCATGACTATGTATGATATGAGTAAGAAATATGTTGAAGGATATTTTGATAGTGAAAACACACCAGAGCAGCGTATGGACCACCGCAAAGCAATCGCCGCTCAGCGTACAGAGGACTACAGGAACGGTTATTACAAACGTGAAGGTGGTGTGCTTGACCCACTACCCGATGACGCTCCTTGGTTCGTGAAAGACTATTATGCCTATTACAAGACAGAGCGTGGCTACCACGAACGTAGCGGGAACAGCAATGATGGTTGGAATTACGTTGGATACCAATCTTTCTACAACCAGCCAATGTTGGCCTGGGCCCATGAGATAGAAAATCCCGTATTGCTCATTCATGGTGAGAAAGCCCACTCACGCTACTTCTCAGAATATGCCTTCGAGAAGATGACCGGTAAGAAGCCATTCAACTCTTCCGTTGCCGAATGTGCCACTGCAAAAGATATTCCCACGGGTAAATACGCTGGCTCATATAAGGAAGGCAACAAAGAACTCCTTGTCATCCCTGGTGCATCTCATGTTGACCTATACGACGATGTGGCTGGAGTTATTCCTTATGACAAAATCGAATCATTCTTCAATGATAATCTAAAATAACCATGAGGAACTTTCTGCTAACGCTGATAGCTCTGATTTTCGCCAGTTGCTCTTCAGATAACATAATTTTGGCGGAGCCAACATCTGGCAACGAGATAAAGAAAGAAACGAAGGGAACCTCTAGCACTATGACAATCAATATAACTATCGACAACGTGACTCACGAAGTGAAACTTGTTGACAATGCTGCCACACAAGCTCTGTATGCGAAACTGAAGGAAGGTTCTGTTACTGTGTCGCTCAACACTAACGGCGATTTTGAAATCTGGGGAGCACTAGGGTTCTCGTTGCCTACGACCAATGAGTACATTAACGGACAACCTGGCGATGTTGTGCTCTATAGCGGTAGTAATATCTGCATCTTTTATGGCACCAACTCATACAACTACACCCGTTTAGGCAAAATCGACGGGCTCTCTGCCGATGAACTGAAAACCTTCTTGAAAGGTGGGCAGAACAATATTTCTGTTAAGCTGTCGCTCCCTTGAGCGACAGGGATTACTTTTGGCAGCGCTCATCATCCTTGGCCAGTACCTGCTTATACGCTTCTTCGAGGGAGGTGTTGAGATTATGTCACCACACATCTACGCACATCGAAGCAACCTTGACCTTCAGGTGCCACCCGAATTCAAACAAGAGTTTGAAACCCCTCAGAATACGGAAGAAATGACTAAGAAGAAATAAGAGAAACGAAGCAATAGAACCCCTTATTTTTGTTTGTTGGCAAAGAGCTGCAGCTTAGCTTCCATATCAGCAAACATCAGCCGCGTGTCAATCCTGTCATACACACGAATCTGACGCCCCTCATGGTTATAGCGGTAACTGCCATCTTCGGCTATTGTCGGGATAGTCACATACTGATAGTGCGACGATGCAGGGTCAGCTTCGAAATTGCTCATTAAGGCAGTCATCAGCACCAACGGACTATCGCCCAATATATAGGTCTCCCCCATCGAGAATCCATTCCTGCCTGCCATAATACCAGCCAACGAATCATAGAGGTAAGCTCCCAGCTTTCCATAAGGGCATACTTTTGCCTCCAGTTCGGTCATGCTATACATACATTGGCGATACACATCACGGGGGATTTGCCAGATACGCATGTCACTCTTGTTGAACACGACCTGTGCAGCAGCAATGCTCAGGTTCAGGTTATATTCAGGCATCGAGTAGCCAGGTGGCACAATAGCCCCTGTTTCCTTGTACTCTTGTCCGCCAATCCAAATCAAGATAATATTCTTGCCAATTTCAGGATTCATCAGCCAGGCAGAGGCGATGTCCGTCAATGGGCCACCCACGCACACATACAAAGGCTTATCTGGCGTTGCCTTTAACGCCTCTTCCACGATGAGGTGAGCACCCTCTGACTCAACAGGCTTATTAGTGTCGGTCATCTTTACAGGAGCACCAGGCACCACATTAAATTGCCCTTTCATGCCCATCACTTCCAAGGCTTCGTTCACTTTATTCACAGACATATCTGCCTCATCCTTGCCTTGCAAATCCCTGAAGAAGCCCCGTCCATTGCCACCAAGATGCGCACCCACAATGCCCTTGATATCACAAGATGAGGACAAAACATGGTGAGCCAGCTGGAACAACCCGTCAGGATCACCCATAAAGTCATTATCAATAATCACGCTATATCGCTTTCCTGTCTGAAAAGGTTCAGTTGTGTTCTGTGCCCTTACTGAGCTTGCCATCAGCATACACCCTAAGGCTAATATGTATAGTATTCTTTCCATAATTCGTTTATTATATATACTACAAAGATATAAAAAAAATATTTGAATTATAAAATAAAATCACTTATATTTTTCAAGTTTGTTACAGTTGTTACAGTTGTTACAGTTATTTTGGAGACTATACACATCCCAAATTTATCTTTATATTTATATATATAAATATAAAAAATATTTTTGACTTTCGAACAGACTGATTTTAACTGTAACAACTGTAACAACTGTAACGCACATACGTAAAAAAAACATAATTGTATAGAGGGATACTGAATGCAAAATAAAATGCCAGTTCAGAAAGGTTGTGCCTTTGCTTCCTCTAAACAGCCCGCTTACTTCCCCTAAACCGTCCTCTTAGTACCGCTAAATATAATCTGTCCCTAAACCTCATAGCAACGCACCCCAGCCTCTGCCTTTATAGGAATTGAGTTGTAAAACTAACGCTTTATCCTGTACTCCGAAGGTGTCTTACCCGAGTGTTGCTTAACGTAACGGGTGAAGTGCGATAGGTACGGAAAATTGAAGTCATTACTGATATCGGTCAGCGTACGGTCAGTATCGGACAGTTCTTCCATAATCTGTGCCAAAGTAAAATGAATGATCCAATAAGAGGCGTTGTGGCCAGTGGACTGCTGACAAATCCTGGACAGATATTTGGGAGTGACGAACAACTTGTCGGCATAAAACTCAACTGTACGCACTTGACGCACATGTTGCTGCAACAAATCGATGAACTGCTGAGCCAACAGTGCTTCCCTACCCCCTTTTGATGACTGCTGACTGTTACAGACGCTATAGATGTAGAAAATGTCATAGACAAAGATCTCCACCGAGCGCTCCAGTGTCTCCTGATGATAGATATGGTCTGTTTGCAACAATCTGCACTTGATGTCGTCCAAATCACGGAGGCACAGCTCCATATCCTGTGCACTCATCTGCATGATGGGATTATCATAATAATAGGTCAGGCCCCTGATATTGTGGGGCGTCCTTAGTGGATGTGACAGATGATAGCGTCTGGATTTCAACAGGACAACGGCTTTTGTCCCCTCTTCTATACGGACATCATGGAGTGGTTTGCCTTCGATGAGGATAATGCCACTTCCTGTCTGTGCTTGATAGAACTTGTCGTCCAACGTGAAACTCATGCATCCTTGGGTAATAAAGATGTGCAGCAGATAATCATTGTATGTGCCGCTACATGCTTCCAATATATCCTCTGTGAAAAGGATGTCTTGCTCCTGAATAACATAATCTCTTGTTGCCATAAGGCAAAAA
>JAEEGL013150161.1_pt1 | contig 10814 bp, 8 predicted proteins | sample 9134231 | NCBI WGS metagenome assembly JAEEGL01 (sample SAMN16246548, study PRJNA631951) | gut metagenome | biome: gut microbiome; feature: rumen; material: fiber-attached | host: Bos | place: Iran: Karaj | collected 2018-10
ACCTGCATCCTGAGCTTATTAAGCTTTTAGGCCGTCTCCGTTACCGCACATCGTACGGACAGAACGTGCTGCAGCATTCGATCGAAGTATCTTGGATCGCTGCAATGATGGCGGACGAACTCGGACTTGACAGTAATCTTGCAAGGCGCGGCGGCCTTTTGCATGATATCGGTAAGGCAGTAGATTTCGAGCAGGAAGGAACCCATATCCAGCTCGGTGTCGATATAGCGAAGAAGTATCATGAGAGCCCCGCAGTCATTAACTGCATCGAGGCGCACCATGGCGATGTTGAGCCTCTGAGCGCAGAAGCTGTATTAGTAGCAGCAGCCGATGCGATCTCAGCAGCAAGGCCGGGCGCAAGAAGAGAGAATCTCGAGACATACATCAAGAGGATCGAGAAGCTTGAAGAGATAGCAACAAGCTTCGAGGGTGTTGAAAAGAGCTTCGCCATTCAGGCAGGCAGAGAGATTCGTGTTATCGTATCACCTGATAAGGTTTCAGATGACGAGATGACGCTCAAGGCCCGTGATATCTGCAAGAAGATTGAGGATGAACTCGATTATCCCGGTCAGATCAAAGTTAATGTGATCAGAGAAACTAGGGCAACTGACGTTGCTAAATAATACTTAATCAATTTTTATATATATTATTTAACACGTTAGTATCATCTATCAAAACAAATCAAGGACCTTAAGTCAGTAATGACTTGAGGTCCTTTTTGTTTGCTTATGTATCGGGAAATCTGATATATTTGATTTGTAGGGTTTTGGACTTTGAATATGGGGTAGATGTTCAATGGCAAAGTTAACCAGTTATACGTGTGCTAAATGCGGCGGTGTCTTAAATATTGACAGCGATCAGGAACTCTTTGACTGTCCTTTCTGCGGGACAAACTTTGATATGGTGGATTTCCACAGAAAAGATATGTTGAGTGAAGCGGAATTGTCTTTAAAGCGGATGGAGTTTCTTTCGGCAAATGAAAGATATACCGAAATGTTCAACAAGAATCCAAATGATTTTGAAGCTTTGCGAGGACTTGCTCTGTGTGCCGGAAAGATTCCTTCAAAAGATGATCTGACAAATCCAAAGAGGCTGATCAAGCATGATATGGAAAAAACGGAAAGTTTTATTAAGAAGAATTCAGAATATTGTTGCGGATATCCTTATTTCAAAAAGTTATTAGAGATAATCAGTTTGTGCAGGAAATATAAGAATCTTCTTAAGATAAAGGCTGGTGTTAAGTCGGTGACACAGCTCCGTATCAGACGTCTTGGTAATGGTGACGGCCTTTATGAGAAGAACGAATTTGCAAAGATCGCTAATTATGAAAGAGTCACTGTGGATAATACAAATAAGAAGCTGATAGACATTGAAGCTGAACTGTCGGAATCATGCCTGGAATTAGAGAATTTGGAACCGTCAGATTCCAATTCAGTGCAGTATTCCGTAAACAGCGTTAATAATGAGTCGGCTTCAGTAACTGTATCTAATATTATTTGTATTAAATGCGGCGGTCAGCTTGTGATGGATGATAAGAGAAAACTTTGCGAATGCAGGTCGTGCGGTGTGGCATACGGTACGTCTCTTTTCTTTGGCGAACCGAATAGAAAAGCTAAGGAAGCCCTGTTAAAAAAAGAATTCAACGAAGCGGATCAGAGATACTCGTATATGCTCATGTTGGATCCCCACGATTTCGAAGCACTTCGCGGCCGCGTCAACTGCGCTGCTAAATGGACATGCGTTAATTACAATGCTGAAGTAACAAGTTTCTGGGTCAACAATGTGCGTTCACGTGTGGAATACGCATATGAAAAAGCTTTAGATTCCGATAAACCTTATTTCGTGAAATATCGGGAGCTCGTGGAAGCTTACGGCAAGGTCCTTGAGCAAGATAATAGAATAAAGCCCCTCATAAGAAAATCTAAAGAGCTTAATGTAAAGAAATCCAATATAGTTGCTGATATTGAACCGGACGAAAACGTGTGCTTATATGCCCATCAAACTATTGATAAAACGATTCATGATGTGGATAACCAGATAACACCTCTGAAAAAGAAGAAAAATGAGTGCTTAGAGTCCGTAAAAGCAATTTGTCATGAAATAAGCGAAATGGACAAAGAGCGGCTCCTAAAAAATGCCGGGTTAAGATGACTTCAATGAAAAACCTGATATATTTGATTTGTAGGGTTTTGAACTTTGAATATGGGGTAGATGTTCAATGGCAAAGTTAACCAGTTATACGTGTGCTAAATGCGGCGGTGTCCTGAATATTGACAGCGATCAGGAGCTCTTTGACTGTCCTTTCTGCGGGACCGCGTTTGATCTGGTGGATTTCCACAGGAAAGAGATTCTTTCTCAGGCTGATACATGCTTAAAAAGGAATGAGTTCATTTCAGCAAGCAATAAATACGGTGAACTGTATTCAAAGGATCCCCATGATTTTGATGCCCTGATCGGACTTATCCTTTGTGCCGGAAAGATCCCTGACAAAGAGGATCTGGTAAATCCCAAAAAACTGATCAGACATGATATCGAGGAAGCCCGTAAGGCTGTTGATAAATACGCAGGATTCTGGTCACGGTATCCGTATTTTGAAAAGCTTAATGAAGTCCTGGAGCTTTCTGTTAAATATCAATCATTAGTTAAGGAAAAAGACGCTATCGAAAGGTCTTTGCAGGCTGATATTAAAAGATTACGGAAACCTGCTATATATCCGGAAGCCCTGATAAATAGTCAATTCAAAAAATTAACAGATGAAAACAGGAAAAATTCAGATCGTGTTAATGGTGAGATCAAGCCGGTTGAAAGCAAGCTTTCCGTTTTGTGTTTTGAGTTAAAACAATTGGAGCCGGACAACCCGGATCTCAAGCCTTCCCAGATGACTAAAACGGATCTTGAACCCCAACTCGAAGCTGTTTCAGATATCGTCTGCATCAAATGTGCAGGACCTTTAGTTCTGGATAAAAAGAGGAAACTGTACGAATGCAGGGCGTGTGGCGTAGCTTACGGTACTTCTCTTTTCGGTGAGCCTAACAGGAAAGCCAAGGAAGCATTTGTAAGAAAGGAATTCAGTGAGGCAGCGCAATGGTATTCATATATGCTGATGCTTGAACCTTCTAATTTCGAGGCTCTCCGCGGCCGGATGCTCTGTTCGGTCAAATGGATCCGTGTCAGCGAGAACGCTGAGGTAACTAATTTCACCGTAAAGAAGCTTCGTTCACAGGCTGAAGCCGCATTTGAGAGCGCTTTGGATTCTGATAAGCCTTATTTCCGGAAATATATCAAACTGGCAGACTGCTACAAAATGCTCTTTGATGAAGAGCTCAAGCTCAAGTCTCTGAGAAAACGGCTTGATGAGCTCGTTGAAAAGAGAAAACACGTCTTTGTGGACATTGATACTGATGAGACCAATTATATTCCTATTGCGCGGGAAACCATTACACAATCTATCAATGAAGTTGAATCGAAAATCGAGCCTGTGGAAAAGGGCCTGGGAGACTTGGTTTTGCAGAGGGATAAGCTCTGCGAAGAGATAACCGCGTTTGACAGAAAATGGTTCATCCGAAACGATCCCAGATTCGGATAATCGCATAAGCCTTCGGAATTACAGCCCTCATGTGTTATAATTCTTTAAATAATAAAAAAGAATGGGGGTATTGCTCTTGAGAGTTTGCTTTGTTGGCGATGTAGTCGGCAGCGCAGGGCGCCGTGCTTTCAAAACTGTTATGCCTTCGTTTTTAAAGAGCAATAACGTTGATTGCTGTATCGTTAATGCAGAGAACAGTGTTCACGGACTTGGAGCATCGATCAACATGCTAAGGGATCTCGAAGCTTCAGGCGCCGACCTTTTTACCATGGGTAATCACACTTTCTCCAACAGGGAGTTCATAAGCCAGATATCCAAAGTTAAAAATGTCGCAAGACCTGCAAACTTCAGTCCTTCATGGCCGGGTAACGATTACTGTATCTTTGAAAAGAACGGCGAGAAGATCGGCGTATTTAATCTTTTGGGACAGGTTTATGCCAATGTTCTTCCTGATAATCCGTTTTCTTATGCTGACAGGATCGTCGACATTCTAAAGCGCGTTGAGGGATGCAATACCATTGTTTTGGATTTCCATTGTGATGCCACCTCCGAAAAGTGTGCGATGGGATATTACTTAGACGGAAAAGTCTCAGTTGTCGCAGGTACCCATACACATGTCCAGACTGCAGACGACACGATCCTTCCTTATGGAACGGGTTATATAACCGACTGTGGAATGTGCGGCGCCAAGGAATCTGTCCTCGGAATGGATATCGAGACTTCGATCAACAGGCTTGCATATAAGATGCCCGCAAAATATGAGCCCGCCGACGGCCCCGGTTTTGTATGCGGCATTCTTTTCGATACTGATAGAAATGGTAGGTGTACCGGGATTAAACGGTTCTGTGAATATGAGTGATAATGTGGTTAAGACAAGGGAGATCCGTCCGGTTTCCTGTGTGATATTTTCTGTTATTGCAGTTATTCTTGTAGTTGTTGACCAGCTCCTCAAGAGAGCTGTAGTAGCAAGAGTAGAAGTTTACGAGCAGGTCGATGTGATAAAGGGATTCTTTTCCATATATCACTGCCGTAATACGGGAAGCGCTTTCTCGCTTTTTGCAGATAAGCCGTGGGGTATTTATCTGCTAACAGGTATTTCCGTAGTTTTGGGCTTGGGTATCTTTTATCTTATGCTCCATGCTGCACTGCACGACATGAGACTCTTATCTGTTGCTTTCTGCCTTTTGTCTTCAGGTGCTATCGGAAACCTCATTGACAGGTTCTCATTAAAGTATGTTGTTGACTATCTGAGATTTGATTTCGGATCTTATACTTTCCCGATCTTTAATTTCGCCGATATCTGTGCAGTCTTGGGCACCGGTATTCTGATCTGCATAATCCTTTTCGGCTCGAAGTATTTTGAAGAATTCTGGAATATTCTTGTCAAGAAGGGGAAGAATGAAAATGCCGGTTGAATCAAAGATTTGCGGAAATGATGGCGTAAGATTAGACAGCTTTGTCACAGAAGCTTTTGATTCAACGTATTCGAGATCTTTTTACAAGCGACTTATTGATGACGGAAAGATCAAAGTAAACGGCAAAGTAATTACCAAGGCAGGCACTAAACTTGCAAACGGCGATGTTATAGAAGCTGATATTCCTGCTCCGGCTCCTGATGATTCATTTATCGCCCAGGATATCCCTCTTGATATCGTTTATGAGGATTCGGACCTTCTCGTTATCAACAAACCGCAGGGAATGGTCGTTCATCCTGCTGCAGGCCACAGCGAAGGAACGCTCGTAAATGCGCTTCTTGCTCACTGCAAAGATGACTTATCCGATATCAACGGCGTATTAAGACCCGGAATCGTTCACCGTATCGACAAGGATACGTCAGGCCTCATGCTCGCCTGCAAGAATAATTTCACGCATTTAAAGCTCGCCGACATGCTCTCAAGGCACGAGATCGTCAGGGAATACAGGGCTCTCGTATATGGCTATGTAAAAGAAGACAGGGGAATGGTCGATGCGCCCATCGGACGCTCTTCAAATGACAGACGCAAGATGGCTGTAAGTAAGGACGGCAAGTCCGCTGTTACGCATTTTGAAGTAGTTGAGAGGCTTGGCGAGATAACTGATATGAAGCTCGTTTTAGAGACCGGAAGGACACACCAGATCAGAGTCCATATGGCCTATATCAATCATCCTGTCGTAGGTGATCCTGTATATGCATCAAGGAGAAAAAATTATGGCCTGATAGGTCAGGCACTGCACAGCCAGGCTATTACTTTCGTTCACCCGAGGACCGGTGAGACTATGCATTTTGAAACAGACCTTCCTGATTACTACAAGAAGGTCATAGAGAGCTTTAAAGCCTAAATTGTTGACGTAACATCTAATTAGCATAATAATTCTTTTATAGGAGATCTCATTTGGAAGAAAGAATCGAACAGCTTAAGAATTCACTGCATTCGGCAGGCGTTTATGCTTCAAGAATTGCCGATTATTTTGGTGTCTCGATAGAGCACGACGGCAAGGGTTTTGTTATAGAAGGCGATGACACCAACGATGTCTTAACGGCCAAAGATGTCTTTATCGCGCTTGATAAGCTGTCTTCTGATTCGGAGATCGATGAAACCGATATCTCATATCTTTTGAATATTGCCAGAGAAGGAAGACTCGAAGAGTTCTTAAAGACCTCAGATGAAGTCTTTTACATGACACCTTCAGGCAGAGCCATAAAGCCTAGGACTTTAGGTCAGAGGCTTTATGTTGATTCGCTGAAGAAGTCTGAACTCGTAATCTGCTGCGGCCCTGCAGGAACAGGTAAGACTTTCCTTGGCGTGGCAATGGCTGTTAAAGCCTTAAAGAGCAGGGAAGTATCAAGGATCATCCTTACAAGACCTGCTATTGAAGCCGGTGAACGTTTAGGCTTTTTGCCCGGCGATATCGAAGAAAAGGTAAACCCCTACATGCGTCCTATCTACGATGCTCTCTCTGCGCTTCTGGGCCAGGAGATGTTTGAGCGTTATTACGATAAGGGCGTAATAGAAGTTTCTCCTCTGGCTTTCATGAGAGGAAGAAACTTGGATGACTGTTTTGTCCTTTTAGATGAGGCGCAGAACACGACTCCCGAACAGATGAAGATGTTCCTTACAAGACTCGGCGTTAACTGCAGAGCTTGTGTTTGCGGCGATTTTACGCAGATAGACCTCCCCAAGGGAATCTTGAGCGGTCTTAAAGATGCAATAACGGTTTTAGACGGAGTGGAAGGCATAAAGATCGTAAGCCTTAATGATTCGGACATCGTAAGAAACAGTCTTGTTGCCAGGATCGTAAGAGCTTATGAGAATGCCAGGCAAGGTGATTTATGAGCAGTAACAAAAACGCAAAACCTAAGTTCCATCAGATCATTTCCTTAGTGCTCGCAGCGCTGACTATTATTTTCCTTGTATTCTACGGCTCGCTCCCAGTGAGCTACGACTATGAGGTCGGTTCGATTGCCGGCCAGGATATCTATGCGACCAGAACTTTCGCGGATTCTTATGAGACCCAGAGAAGGGCAGTAGTCGCAAGAAATACAGTTGCCGATATTTTCGTAAGGTCCGATAAACAGTCTGAAGAATATGTCGACAGGATCGAAGCCTTTTTCGATCAGGCAAACCAGATAAGAAAGAGTTCGCAGTCTGCCGACCTCCAGGCGCCATTATCTCCTTCGTCTTCAGCATATCAGCTGTCCGTAAATATCGAGCAGACGACAGGCAAGAAGATAGAAGCAGAGAGCCTTGTTGTCTTTTTCGAGATGAGTAATTCAACATTTACTTATATCAGCGAAAAGACGACTGCAATAGCTGAACTCGTTATGCTTGGTGACGTCAACGACGCAGTCCTTCCTGCGAAGATCACAGAGAACCTCAATGCTTTCTGCGAATCAAATCCTTCTTATTCGAAGTTCGCTGATTCAATGAATGCAGTGCTTTCAACGCTCCTCGAACCTAACACCGTTTACGATGCCAAGGCTACGGAAGATGCTGCAAACAATGCTTATATCGCTGTTATCAATGAGCCTGTCATGGTCGAAAAGGGAACAAAGCTCGTTGAAGCCGGCGCGATAATCGATGAACATGCATATAGTAATCTCGTTGAGTTAGAGCTCATCAGAGACCAGTCTTTCAACCTCGTAATCTTTGCCAGAGTTGCGATCTATGTATTGATAATGTCGGGAGTTCTTCTCGTATACCTTAATATCGAGCGCAAGAAGATCAAGGTCGAAATGCCTGTATTCTATCTCATGATAGTCACATTCCTTATCACGATCGGAACATCAGTCTATCTTTCGACTATCTCGACTCTCCTTTGCATCGTGATTTTCTTTGCCGCTGTATGTTCTACTTATCTTGGAACGCAGAACGGCATTATCTTCTCGGTCTTAAATCTTCTTTTCATATGGCCGATGTATTCGTTTGATCCTGAAATGTTCTTCATTAATCTCGTCGGCATCATAATGTGTTCGATCTTTGCGGGAAGAACAGACAAGATAATCAATAACGCAGCTCTTATTTTCTTCCCGACGATCACGACGCTTATTACCAGTGTCGCTTATAACTTCCTTATCGGTAACACGAGAGGTGAGTACTTAAATTCCGTGATCTTTACCTTCGTAAGCACGATCGCATCACTGGTTGCCGCTATCGGTTTATCTCCTATCTTCGAACTCGTATGTAACGCTGCTTCGCCTGTAAAGCTCATCGCTTTGAGCCAGCCCGGCCAGCACCTGTTAAAAAGGCTGTTCCTTGAAGCATCCGGTACGCACCAGCATTCGATGATGGTCGCAAATCTTGCTGACTCCGCTGCTGAAGCTATCGGTGCTGACTCGCTCCTTTGTAAGGTTGCAGCATATTATCACGATATCGGCAAGCTCGAAAATCCGGAGTATTTTACAGAGAACCAGCACGGCGGCGTCAATCCTCACGACCATCTGACCGTTATGGAGAGCGTTGCTATCATCACAAAGCACCCTGAAGACGGTGTTAAGCTCGCGAAAAAGGAGAGACTGCCTAACGCGATCATCAAGATCATCGACGAGCACCACGGAACCACTTATCCTTCGTATTTCTACAGAAAGGCTGTAGAAGATGCCAAGGCAAGGGGTTTGGAACCCCCGGATGTAGCTAATTTCAAGTACAGGGGACATGTTCCTTCATCAAGGGAATCTGCTATCGTCATGCTCGCAGATACCTGTGAAGCTGCCGTTAGATCAATGAAGACATCTGATGTTGCAGGCGCAGAGCAGCTCATAAGAGTCCTTATCAAGGATAAGATCGATCAGGACCAGTTAATTAATTCCGGCTTGTCTTTCGACGATGTCGAGAAGATCGTAATCGCTTTTAAGCAGGTTTATGCCGGCGTTTTCCACGAAAGGATCAAGTACCCTGAATGAGAATAGATATTGTAAATAATGCTGAAGGTTTTTCAGAAGATAAGCTTAACGGGCTTGACGGTTTTATCGTAAGCTTAAGTGAAGCTGTATTGAGCGGCGATTATACATCGCCCCAGGTAACAAGGTCCTTAAAGGATGCTTATGCAACCTTGACTTTCGTAACTCCTGAAGAGATTAGAGAGATCAACAAAGAGCAGCGAGATATCGATAAAGAGACAGACTGCTTATCTTTCCCGATGCTTGAATTAAGAGAAGGCGAATTTACGGAGATCCCTGACAGCGGTGATTTTGAGACCGACGAAGATGGAAATCAGGTCCTCTGTTACGGCGATATCCTTATCAATCCTAAGGCTTGTGAAGTTCAGGCCGAGAGCTACGGACATTCATTTGAGCGTGAAGCGATGTTCCTTATCGCTCATTCGCTCCTTCATCTTTTAGGCTACGATCACATAGAATCTGCTGATGAGAAGATCATGATCGATAAGCAGAAGAGGCTCATGAGAGATATTGGCCTTGCTTTTGATGACGAGATCGCTGATATCTGCGAGATGGATAATCACAGGGATCTTATCCAGCCTGAAGGCCTCATTCCTGCAGGAACGCCCTGTAAGCATTGCGGTACGGTAGCTTTGCTGGGACGTCCGAATGTTGGAAAATCCACACTCCTTAACTATATCACCGGCATGAAGATCGCTATCGTATCCCATAAGCCCCAGACAACAAGAACCAATATAAAGACAATCTATAATACTGAAGATACGCAGATAATCTTTACCGATACTCCCGGTATCCATAAGCCGACATCAAAGATGGGCGAGTTTATGGTAGACAGATCCTATAAGGCTGCCCTGGGCGCTGACTGCGTAGTCCTCATTGCTGACGGCAGATTCCCTGATCCGGGCGCTGTCGAAAAGAAGCTCTTAGATCTTTTAAAAGAAGAGAACAAGAAGGTCATCCTCGCTATCAATAAGTACGATGAAGCAGGCCAGGAAAAGCTCCTGCCGCTGACTCAGAAATATTCTGAACTCTATACCTTTGAAGACATCGTTCCTATCAGTGCCAAGACAGGCAGGAACGTTGATCTTCTGTTAACCATAATCACGAAAATGCTCCCTGAAGGACCAAGGCTCTACGACAGTGAATACATGACCGATCAGACTGAACGAGTCATTGCAGCAGAGCTTATCCGCGAACAGGTCCTCCATTACACGGATCAGGAGATCCCTCACGGAACAGCCGTTATCATTAACGAATTCAAGGAAAAGAATGACGACGGCGAGATCACATCAGGCGACGACAGAACGATGGTGGTCATCAAGGCTGACATCATCTGCAACAGGGATTCTCACAAGGCCATCATCATCGGTAAGGACGGCCAGATGATCAAGCGCATCGGCACTGCTGCAAGAAGGAGCATCGAGAAGATGACAGGCTGCAAAGTCTATCTGGATCTTTATGTTAAGGTCAGAAATGACTGGCAGAACAACGACGCAATGCTCGGTTCCACCGGTCTTAGCAAAGATATCGACGAATAATGGATCCTTTTAACTGCAGGGGACTTATAATCCGTTCCACAGAATATAAGGAAAAGGACAGGCTTTTATCTGTGCTTACGGCAGACAGGGGCCTTATAACCATCTGCGCCAAAGGCGTTGCAAAGCCCGGAAGTTCTCTCGGAGCCGTATCCATGCCATATATGCTCTGCGATTTTGTCGTCACCGTATCACACGGCTATTACTATCTTAAGGATCTTTCCATTATCGAGAGCAATTCGAAGATAATGGAGAGCTTAGAGCAGATGACTGTTGCAGCTCATATTTCCTCATGCCTTATGGACTGCACACTCCA
>JAEEGL013450765.1_pt1 | contig 10814 bp, 6 predicted proteins | sample 9134231 | NCBI WGS metagenome assembly JAEEGL01 (sample SAMN16246548, study PRJNA631951) | gut metagenome | biome: gut microbiome; feature: rumen; material: fiber-attached | host: Bos | place: Iran: Karaj | collected 2018-10
AACCATCCCGAGGTGTACGAGATCGTCCTCCTTATCGACGAGCTTCCCGAGGAAGTCACGGACATGAGCCGCAGCGTCAAGGCCGAGGTGGTCGCCTCCACCTTCGACGAGCCGGCGGAGCGCCATGTCAAGGTGGCGAACATGGTCCTGGAGAAGGCCCGCCGCCTGGTCGAATGCGGCCACGACGTGGTGATCCTCCTGGATTCCATCACGCGTCTGGCGCGCGCCTACAACACCGTCCAGCCGGCTTCCGGCAAGGTGCTGACCGGCGGCGTGGACGCCAATGCGCTGCAGAAGCCGAAGCGGTTCTTCGGCGCCGCGCGCAACATCGAGGGCGGCGGTTCCCTCACGATCCTGGCGACGGCCCTTACGGAGACCGGTTCCAAGATGGACGACGTGATCTTCGAGGAGTTCAAGGGCACCGGCAACATGGAGCTCCAGCTCGACCGCACCCTGGCCAACCGCCGGATCTTCCCCGCCGTCAACGTCGTGCTGTCCAGCACCCGGCGGGACGATCTCCTGTACAGCCGTGACGTGGCGAACCGGATCTGGATCCTCCGCAAGCTTCTCGCCGACATGAACCCGACCGAAGCCATGAATTTCATGCTCCAGCTGATGGACGAGTACAAGACGAACGAAGACTTGCTTGACAACATGAACAAGGTCACACCGCGCGAGGCCAAGTATTACGATTCATTCTGACGCGGATGGGAAAGCGGGAAGCGAAGAAAGGCAGTCGCATGCGCGAATGGCTGGCCGGCGGGCTCGTCGGCGCGGCCGTGGGCGCGTGCATCCTTCTCGCGCTGGTGACGGCGGCGGAAAAGACGTCCACCAACGGGTACTGCATGAAATGCCATTACCACGAGCAGGCGGACGCCGACTGGAAGAAATCCATGCATTACGCCGGAAAGACCGGTACGGTGACCGACTGCGCCGCCTGCCATCTTCCCCCGAAGGAGGACGGCCTGCTGAAATACTATGCCGTGAAGGCGGGCACCGGGGCGAAGGACCTCTGGTCCAAGGCTACCAAGGACAAGGACGAGATCGACTGGGATGCCAAGCGCCAGCTCGAGCACGCCCAGCGCATCGTCTTCAACCGTTCCTGCGAGAAATGCCACACGAACCTGTACCCGGAGGGCATCTCGGACGACGGCGTCACGGCGCACCTCTATTATGAGGAGAATGCCAAAAAACTCGACCTGCAGTGCATCAGCTGCCATTTGAACGCCGGACATTACATGCCCGGCTACGAGCACAAGAAACTCAAGGGAAAGGTCGAGACGGGCACGACCGAGCTTTATGACGCGCCGGCGGCCGTCGATCGTTTCGCCGACTTCACGGAAACGGTGCCCGGCACCGGTGCGGCGATCCGGATGATCGCCGTTCCCGGCGGGGAGTTCCTGCTGGGAAGTCCGGAGAAGGAAGCGTTCCGCGAAGCGGACGAAGGTCCGCAGAAGCGGGTCAGGGTCTCCCCTTTCTTCATGGGCGAGACGGAGGTGACCTGGCAGCAGTACTGGTCTTTCTACAACGAGACGATGTCGGAGGGCCGCACGCCGCCCGAGAAGATCTATGCGAACAATTCCCGCCCCGATGTGGACGCCGTCAGCGGCCCGACGCCGCCGTTCGGCTTCCCCGACCAGGGCTGGGGCATGGGAGCGCGGCCGGCCATCACGATGACGCACTACGCCGCGGAGACATTCTGCCAGTGGCTTTCCCTGAAGACCGGCCGGCACTACCGCCTCCCTACCGAAGCGGAATGGGAGTATGCCGCCCGCGGCGGCACGCAGACCCCCTACTTCTTTGAAGGGGATCCCAGGAAGATGTCGGGAAAAAACTTCATGAGCCGGTTCCGCAAAGCCGACACGACGAACATCGCCCGTTACGCCGTCTACGCCGGAAACGGCCGCGGACGGACGCAGGAGCCTTCGGCCGTGGGCGCCAATCCGTTCGGCCTGAAGAACATGCTCGGCAATGTGATGGAGCATTGCTCCGACTGGTATGCGGCCGACGCCTACGCCGCCCTCCAGGACGGCGCCGTCGATCCGAAGGGCCCCGCCTCGGGGACGGAACACGTCGTCCGCGGCGGATCCTATGCGGACGATGCGGCGGACATCCGCTGCGCGCGCAGGGGCCACACGCGGACGGACGACTGGCTGCGGACGGACCCGCAGAACCCGAAGAGCATCTGGTGGTTCTCCGACATCAAGGGCATCGGCTTCCGCGTCGTCTGCGAGGTGCCGGAAGGTTTGGACACGGACAATTGATACACTAAAATATTACAAAAAGATGAGCGACAACAAAATGAACAGAAGATCCTTTATCGGGGTTTCTTCAATGATCGGGGCGGCCGGCCTGCTCGGCGGCACGGTCCTCACTTCCTGCGCGGGCGGAAAGAAACTCGTTCCGCTGAAGCAGCCCGGTGAGTACTACATTCCGGAGCTTCCTGACAAGGCCGTCGAAGGCCGCGAACTGAAAGCCGGTCTCATCGGTTGCGGCGGCCGTGGAAACGGTGCGATCCACAACCTTCTCGCCGCGGCGGACGGCATCAAGGTGACCGCCCTCGGCGACGTGTTCCAGGACAGGGTCGACGCCGTCCGCGAGAACCTCAAGAATGCGGGGCAGGAAGTCCCTGCCGAGAATTGCTTCACCGGCTTCGACGCCTACAAGAAGGTGATCGACTCGGGTGTCGACATGGTCGTGGTCGCCACGCCCCCTGTCTTCCGCCCGGTTCATTTCCAGTATGCGACGGAGAAGGGCGTGCATTCCTTCCTCGAGAAGCCGATCTCGGTGGACGCGAAGGGATACCGCACCATCATGGCGACCGCCAAGCAGGCCGAGGCCAAGGGCCTGAGCGTCGTCACCGGTACGCAGCGCCATCACCAGCGCCCGTACGTGGAGTCCTTCAAGAAGATCCAGGAAGGTTACATCGGTGAAATCACCGGCGGCAACGTGTACTGGAACCAGCCGATGCTCTGGTACCGCGAGCGCCAGGCCGGTTGGAGCGACATGGAGTGGATGATCCGCGACTGGGTCAACTGGAAGTGGCTCTCCGGCGACCATATCGTCGAGCAGCATGTCCATAACATCGATGTCTTCACCTGGATGATCGGCAAGCACCCGCTGCGCGCCACCGCTTTCGGCAGCCGCCAGCGCCGTGTCACCGGCGACCAGTACGACTTCTTCAGCGTCGACTTCGAGTTCGAGAACAACGTCCATCTGCACAGCATGTGCCGCCAGATCGACGGTTGCGCCAACAACGTCAGCGAGTTCGTGCAGGGCACGAAGGGCTCCTGGAGTTCCACCGACTTCGCCATCCGCGACCTGCAGGGGAACATCATCTGGCAGTTCGACGACGCCGCCGCGAAGGCGGAGTTCCAGCAGCACGATCCCTATGTGCTCGAGCACATCGACTGGGTCAACCACATCCGCAAGGGCACGACGCACGTGGAAGCGGGCGAAACCGGCATGTCCTCCCTTGCCGGCACGATGGGCCGCGAGTCCGCGTACACCGGCCAGACCGTCAACTGGGACGACATCAGCGCCTCCGATCTCGATTACATGCCCGAGAAACTCGAACTGGGCCCGATGGACATGTCCAAGTACACCGTTCCCGTTCCCGGAAGCGGCAAATAACCGTCGGCCATGAATCGGAAAGAATTCTTCAAGACTTCCCTGCTGGGTGCCGCCGCCATCGCCGCTGCATCCACGGGACTGACGGCCTGCTGCTCCGGAAAGAAGAAAGGAGCGGACGTCAAGCTGAACCTCTCCTTCCAGGAAGGGATCGCTCCCGGCGAAAGCCTCGCCGAGAAACTCGATTTCATGGAGAATCTCGGCATCGTCGGCTTCGAGCCCGGCGGACGCGGACTCGCCGGCCGGGTGAATGAGATCCAGCAGGCCCTCAGCGGCCGCAACATCAAGGTCTCGGCCATCTGCGCGGGCTTCGACGGGTTCATCCTTTCCGAGGATCCCGCCGTCAAGGCCGCTTTCGATTCCTCCATGCGCGAGATCGTCGCCGCGGCCGGAGCGCTGGGTTCCACCGGCGTCATCATGGTTCCCGCCTTCAACGGCCAGCAGCCTTGCATGCCGCATACCCAGGCGACCCGCGACTACCTGTGCGAGCAGCTGCACGAACTCGGCGAGTATGCCGTCAAGTGCGGCACGACCGTCATCCTGGAGCCCCTGAACCGCCGCGAGTGCTTCTATCTGCGCCTCGTCGCAGACGCCGCGGCCATCTGCCGCGACGCGCAGAGCGCCGGCGTGAAGTGCATGGGCGACTTCTGGCACATGCAGGAGGAAACCTCCGACTACGCCGCGTTCATGGCGGCCGGCAAGGAGTACCTCCAGCACGTCCACATGGCCAGCCGCGGCCGGCGGATCATGCCGGGCGAGGACGGCGACAAGGACGTCTATGTGGACGGCTTCCGCGCGCTCAAGGAGATCGGTTACGACAAGTATGTCAGCTTCGAGTGCGGAACCCAGGGCGACCGGGCGGCTACCGTCACCGCCGCCGTGAACCTGCTGCGCGAACAATGGGAAAACGCCTGACGGGTTTCCCATCAGGCGCTTCCGCTTGATACCTCTCTTATCGAGGCCTGGGTCAATATTCGTCCCAGGCCTTGATTTGTATGTCGTCGGGAGACATCGACGTGAAGGCGCGGATGAACGCCGTCGCGAGGCGGGCGTTCGTGAAGAGCGGCACGTTGAAGTCGATGGCGGCGCGGCGGAGTTTGTACCCGTTGGAAAGCTCCAGTTCGGAGAAATCCTTCGGGATGTTTATGACCATGTCAACCTCCTTCCCCTGAATCATTTCCAGGGCCGGCTTGAAGCGTCCCTTGAAGTTCGGGTTGTCGCACTCGCTGGGCCAGAGCACCTTGGTGGCCGGGATGCTGTTCTCGACAAGGTACTTGTATGTGCCGCCGGTGGCGAACAGTTCATATCCGTGGTCGTTGAGCAGCTTGCAGGCCAGCAGCATGTCCGCCTTGGTCAGCGCGTCGCCGGTGGAAAGGAGGATCCGTCCGCGCGGAATCTCGTATCCGACCGAGATGACGGATTTGAGCAGGGCCTCGTTCAGGTCGTCGCCCAGGCAGCCCACTTCCCCGGTCGAGGACATGTCCACGCCGAGCATCGGGTCCGCTTCTTCCAGACGGGCGAAACTGAACTGCGATGACTTGACGCCGACATAGTCGAGGTCGAAGGCGCTCTTCCCCGGCGCGGCGGGGTGCAGGCCGAGCATCACCTTCGTCGCGAGCTCGATGAAATCGATCTTCAGCACCTTGGAGACGAACGGGAAACTGCGGGACGCCCGCAGGTTGCACTCGATGACCTTGATCTTGTTCTCCTTGGCGAGGAACTGGATGTTGAAGGGACCGGAAATGTTCAGCGTGCCGGCGATCGCCCGCGCGATCTTCTTGATCCTGCGGACCGTCTCCACATACAGTTTCTGCGGCGGGAACTGGATCGTGGCGTCGCCGGAGTGCACGCCGGCATATTCGATGTGTTCCGAGATGGCGTACGCCAGCACCTCGCCCTTGTCGGCCACCGCGTCGAACTCGATCTCCTTGGCCCGGGTCATGAACTTGCTGATGACCACCGGATGCTCCTGGGAGACTTCGACGGCGAGGGACAGGAAATGCCGCAGTTTCTCTTCATCGTAGCAGACATTCATGGCGGCGCCCGAAAGTACGTAGGACGGACGCACGAGCACCGGGAACCCGACTTTCTCGATGAAACGGTCGACATCTTCCATCGTCGTCAGCTCGCTCCACTGCGGCTGGTCGACCCCGAGCGCATCCACGATGGTCGAGAACTTGTGCCGGTCTTCCGCCTTGTCGATGTCTTCCGCGCTCGTTCCCAGGATCGGGACGCCGTGGCGGTGCAGGCGGAGGGCCAGGTTGTTCGGGATCTGTCCGCCGACGGAGACGACCACGCCGTGCGGCGTCTCCAGTTCGATGATGTCCATCACCCGTTCGAAGGTGAGTTCATCGAAATACAGGCGGTCGCACATGTCGTAGTCCGTGGAGACCGTTTCCGGGTTGTAGTTGATCATGATGCCGCGGTACCCCTGCTTCTGGATCGTCTTCAGGCAGGTGACCGAGCACCAGTCGAACTCGACGGAACTTCCGATGCGGTAGGCGCCCGAACCGAGCACGACCACGCTGCGGCGTTCGTTTTCGTAGGCGATGTCGTTCTTCGTTCCGTTGTAGGTCAGGTACAGGTAGTTGGTCTGCGCGGGGAATTCGGCGGCCAGGGTGTCGATTTGCTTGACGACCGGCACGATGCCGAGTTTCTTGCGGTAGGCGCGGACCTGGTCCATGCGGTCAGCGGCGTTGCCTTCGCTGTCCTTGAAGACGGCCCGCTGGACCTGGAAGTCGGAGAATCCCTCCTGCTTGGCCAGCAGGAGGAGTTCGGCCGGCAGGTCTTCCAGGCGGTCGTACCCGCCCATTTCCTCATATGTGCGGACGATGCCGGCGAGTTTCTCCAGGAACCACTTGTCGATCTTCGTGAGCGCGTGGATGCGGTCGACGGTGTAGCCGGCACGCATCGCCTTGGAGATGACGAAGATGCGTTTGTCCGTCGGCTCCTTGAGCGCCGTCTCGATGTCCGCCACCTGCAACTCCTTGTTGCCGACGAAGCCGTGTGCGCCCTGGCCGATCATCCGGAGCCCCTTCTGGATCGATTCCTCGAAGGTCCGGCCCACGCTCATCACTTCGCCGACCGATTTCATCGAGGAGCCGATCTTGCGGGAGACGCCGTGGAACTTGCTCAGGTCCCAGCGCGGGATCTTGCAGACGATGTAGTCGAGCGCCGGCTCGAAAAAGGCCGGCGTCGTCTTCGTGACGGAGTTCTTCAGGTCGAAGAGACCGTATCCCAGGCCCAGTTTCGCGGCCACGAAGGCCAGCGGATATCCCGTCGCCTTGGAGGCCAGCGCGGAAGAGCGGCTGAGACGGGCGTTCACCTCGATGACACGGTAGTCCATCGCATTCGGATCGTAGGCGAACTGGACGTTGCACTCCCCTACGATGCCGATGTGCCGCACGATGCGGATCGACAGTTCGCGCAGGAAATAATAGTCTTTGTTGGAAAGCGTCTGGGAAGGAGCCACGACGATGCTTTCGCCCGTATGGATGCCGAGCGGGTCGAAGTTCTCCATGTTGCAGACGGTGATGCAGTTGTCGTATTTGTCGCGCACCACTTCGTACTCGATCTCCTTCCAGCCCTTGAGGGACTTTTCGACAAGCACCTGGGGCGAGAAGGAAAACGCCTTCTCGCAGGTCTCGTCGAGTTCGGCGTCGTTGTCGCAGAATCCGGAGCCGAGCCCGCCCAGGGCATAGGCGGCGCGGACGATCAGCGGATAACCCAGTTCCGCGGCGGCCTTGCGCGCCTGCGCGATGTCGCCCGCCGGGTGCGACTTGATCGTCTTGACACCGATCTCGTCGAGCCGCTTGATGAAGAGGTCGCGGTCTTCCGTGTCCATGATCGCCTGCACGGGGGTGCCGAGCACGTGGACGTTGTACTTGTCCAGGACGCCGTTTTCATACAGCGCCACGCCGCAGTTCAGGGCCGTCTGGCCGCCGAACGAGAGCAGGATGCCCTGCGGCCGCTCGCGGGCGATCACCTTTTCGACGAAGAAGGGGGTCACCGGAAGGAAGTAGATCCGGTCGGCGACGTCTTCGGACGTCTGCACCGTCGCGATGTTCGGGTTGATCAGCACCGTCTCGATCCCCTCTTCGCGGAGCGCCTTGAGCGCCTGCGAACCGGAGTAGTCGAATTCTCCCGCCTGCCCGATTTTCAGGGCGCCGGAGCCCAGGAGAAGCACTTTCTTTATGCTGGTATCTTTCATGTCGTCGTCAGAGTTTGCTGATGAATTCGTCGAAGAGGAACTTGGTGTCGGTCGGGCCGCTGGAGGCCTCCGGATGGAACTGCACGGAGCAGAACGGCTTGTACTTGTGCCGGATGCCCTCGTTGGTGCCGTCGTTCATGTTGACGAACCAGGGTTCCCAGTCCTTGCCGAGGGTTTTGTCGTCCACGGCGAAACCATGGTTCTGGGAAGTGACGAAGCAGCGGTTCGTGCCGACCTGGCGGACGGGCTGGTTGTGGCTGCGATGGCCGTATTTCAGTTTGAAGGTGTTGGCTCCGCCCGCACGGGCGAGCAGCTGGTTGCCCATGCAGATGCCGAAGATCGGCTTGTCGCACTCCATCGCCTTGCGCAGGTTCGCGACCGTGACATTGCAGAACTGCGGGTTGCCGGGGCCGTTCGAGATGAAAAGCCCGTCATACTCCAGCTGGTTGAAATCGTAGTTCCACGGCACGCGGACCAGGTGCACGCCGCGCTCGACGAAGCAGCGCAGGATGTTGTGCTTCACCCCGCAGTCGACGAGCACGACCGTCTTCTCCCCTTCTCCGTATGTGAGCACTTCCTTCGTGCTGACGAGCGCGATCTGGTTGGCCAGGTTCGGGTCGTCCACGGGGAAATCCTTCGTCTCCCCTTCAGGGACGATCATGCCGAGCATGGATCCTTTCTCGCGGAGCAGCTGCGTCAGCGCGCGGGTATCGATGCCGTAGATGCCCGGAATGCGTTGTTCCTTCAGCCAGGCATCCAGGCTCTTGACCGCGTCCCAGTGGCTGTATTCGAAGGAATAGTCGCTGATGACCAGGCCGCGTACCCAGATCCGCTCCGACTCGAAGTTCCGGGAGATCCCCAGCTCATCGAATCCTTCATTCGGAACACCATAATTACCTATCAACGGATAGGTTACGCATAGGATTTGACCGGAATACGAAGGGTCTGTCAGGCTTTCCGGATAGCCGACCATCGCCGTGGAGAAGACCACTTCTCCGTCGACCGGGCCGCCGTATCCGAAGGAAAAGCCGCGGAACAGGGTTCCGTCTTCCAGTTTCAGGACCGCGCTGATTCTTTCTTTCATGCTCGCATATAAAAAAGGGACCACCTCAAACAAGAATGAGATGGCCGCCGGTTTCACATAAAAAGAAACATACTCCCTGAGCGTCAACAGGCGCCGGCATTGTCACGGGTATTTTGACAAAATGAACCATTGGGGGCATGTTCGTTTTGGCAAATGTACAAAATAAATAGTAATTTCGCATCATTAAACCGCGAAATATGGATTTTTCCAGATACGAAGACACCATCGCCGCTCCCGCGACCACGCCGGGTACGGGCGCCATCACGGTGCTGCGTCTCAGCGGCCCGGAGACCTTCCGGATCCTCGACCGGACGGTCGCCTTCCGGCACGGAGACGCCGCCGGAGCGGAAGGGTACACGCTGAAGGGCGGCATCGTCCGTACGGAGGACGGCGAAATCCTGGACGAAGTGCTGGTCAGCTTCTTCCGCGCCCCCCGTTCCTATACCGGAGAGGATGCCGCGGAGATCTCCTGCCATGCCTCCCCCTATATCGCCGGCGAACTGCTCCGACTGCTTCTCTCCGCCGGAGCGCGTATGGCCCGACCGGGTGAATTTACCCAGCGCGCTTTTCTGAACGGGAAAATGGATTTGGCACAAGCTGAAGTAGTTGCAGATATTATCTCATCTTCTGATGCAGCTTCGCTGAAGGTGGCGATGCACCAGCTGCGCGGCGGTTATTCGCAGCGGCTGAAGGACGTTCGCGCCCAGTTGCTGCGGCTTGCGTCGCTGGTCGAACTCGAACTGGATTTCTCCGAGGAAGAGGTCACGTTCGCCGACCGCGAAGAGTTGCGGGCCCTCCTTGATACGACGCGCTCCGACGTGGTCCGGCTCCGGGATTCCTTCCGGCTTGGCAACGCGATCAAGAACGGCGTTCCGGTTGCGATCGTCGGCCCGGTCAACGCCGGCAAGAGCACCCTGCTCAACGCCCTGCTCGGCGAAGACCGCGCCATCGTCTCGGAGGTGCCGGGGACGACACGCGACACGGTCGAAGAATCCGTCACCCTCGGCGGTATCCGCTTCCGCTTCATCGACACGGCCGGCATCCGGAACACCGACGACCACATTGAACGGATCGGCATCGACCGCTCATTCCGCCGCCTGTCCGAGGCGGACGTCGTGCTCGTCATCCTGGACGTAACGGCTCCTGCGGAAGCGAACGAGACGGTCCTTTCTTCCCTTCTGGATCGGGTGGATTGGAATGCACAGAAAGTACTGATTCTTCTCAATAAGGTCGACAAATTGGATGATAACAATATTGTTAGTATTTGTAATCAATTTGTTTTATTTATTGAGAATAAATGCGAAGTTATTCCTTTGGCTGCGAAGACGGGTTCAGGGGTGTCCGCCTTGACCGCTTGGCTTGAAAAGTCACAAAAAGGGCTGCTCAAAACGTCCGATGAAACGCTGGTGACAAACCTCCGGCACTATGAAGAACTGAAGGAAGCGGCAGATTCGCTTGCCGCTGCAGGATCCGCTTTGGACGCCGGTCTTCCGGGCGACCTCCTTGCGGAGGACCTCCGCGCCGCCGTCGCCCACCTGGGAGCCATCACCGGTGAGATCACCACCGACGAAGTGTTGGGCGAAATCTTCGGGAAGTTCTGCATCGGGAAATAAAAGTCTGATATTTAATAAGTTATATCTTACTTGAAGCTTGAGGCAGAAATCTCAAACTAGTTGAATCCTACTCTCTTCAAAGTTAAATACGACTATATTCGTGATTTCACGATTATGATTGGATTTCTTTGTTTTTAGTCGGTTTTGTCACAGTGTTTGTCACAAAATCACCTTCTGTGACAGAATTTTGTCACACTTACCCGAAAAAGTTACCAAAACCGCTGTTTTATGAAATGTTATTGGATAATTCACACGAATAAGTAGCGGTTTTAAAATG
>JAEEGL013554601.1_pt1 | contig 10814 bp, 10 predicted proteins | sample 9134231 | NCBI WGS metagenome assembly JAEEGL01 (sample SAMN16246548, study PRJNA631951) | gut metagenome | biome: gut microbiome; feature: rumen; material: fiber-attached | host: Bos | place: Iran: Karaj | collected 2018-10
ACCTTGCTCTTGAGAACTGGGCAAAGAGAACCGGCAACTTCAAGATGGAAGCCAAGTTTATCAGCAACGTTGACCCTGACGATGCATCAGCTGTACTTAACGGAACAGATGTTGAGCACTCCATCTTCATACTTGTTTCCAAATCAGGAACAACACTTGAGACTCTGACAAACGAGTCATTTGTTACAGACGCACTGAAGAAGGCAGGTCTTGATGCTTCCAGGCACATGATCGCCGTTACTTCACAGACATCACCTCTTGCAAAGAGCGACAGCTACCTTGAAGCATTCTTCATGGATGACTACATCGGTGGACGTTACTCATCAACATCAGGTGTAGGCGGAGCAGTTCTTTCGCTGGCATTCGGACCTGAAGTATTTGCTCAGTTCCTGGATGGCGCTGCCAAGGAAGATGCCCTTGCCAAGGAAAAAGACCTTCTTAAGAACCCTGCAATGCTTGATGCCCTGATCGGTGTATATGAGAGAAATGTTCTGGGCTATGACAGCACAGCAGTGCTTCCTTACTCACAGGCTCTCAGCCGCTTCCCTGCTCACCTTCAGCAGCTTGACATGGAATCCAACGGCAAGAGCGTTAACCGCTTTGGCGAGCCTATAGATTATGTGACAGGACCTATCATTTTCGGTGAGCCCGGAACCAACGGACAGCATTCATTCTATCAGCTGCTCCACCAGGGAACTGATATCATTCCTCTTCAGTTCATCGGATTCAGGAACAGCCAGATTCGCAATGATGTAGACATCCAGGGCAGCACCAGCCAGCAGAAGCTCTGCGCCAACGTTGCAGCCCAGATTGTGGCCTTCGCCTGCGGCAAGAAGGATGAGAACCTCAACAAGAACTGCAAGGGTGGACGTCCTTCCAGCATAATCATCGGTGATGAACTTGATCCTGCGGCACTTGGTGCACTTCTTTCACACTTCGAGAACAAGGTAATGTTCCAGGGCTTTGCATGGAATATTAACAGCTTCGACCAGGAAGGCGTTCAGCTTGGTAAAGTCCTTGCCAAGAAAGTTCTTGCCCACGAAACCGACGGAGCATTGGCTGAGTACTCTAAATTGCTTAATATTTGATAATTTATTGATGAAAGAAATAGATTATATGGTAAAATGTTAATATAAATACGCAATATGGAGGTGGGATATGAAAAATATAATGAAAAGGACGTTTGCTGCTATATTGGCAGTAACAATGCTGGCTGTGCTTGTGCCTAATACAGCACTGGCTGCGAATTACACCAATTATTATACCTTTAAGAGCATTGATCTGGCACAGAAACAATGGGCCAAGACTAACAAATATTCTTATAAGGTAAAAAACAAAGACTGCACTTTTACTTATGAGACGCTTAAGATTAATGTTCCTGAGGACGGATATGTTAAGTTGGAGTCCAAGAGTACGGCTACAAATATTTGCCTTAGTGATTCTTTAAAGCCCGGTAAAGTATATACTGACAATCAGTATAGAAATAACATCTGCAAGTATATGCTCAGTGGTAGCAAAACATACAATATGGTACTTCCTAAGGGAACCTATTATCTGTATGCAGATAAGAAGGGTACAATGGAAGTTAAGTACACTTTCAAGGCATCTGAGAATACTAAGAACTATGACAGAGCTTCTGCAACCAAGCTTAACAGAAACAAGAAGACAACCATCGTATTCAATGACGGACATGAGTACAGCAGATGGTTTAAGGTTAAGGTTTCTTCCAAGAAGAAGATTACAATAACCCTCAAGCAGCTTGATGGAAACAAAATCGATAAAGTAACTGATTACTTCACTGTATTTGGACCAACCGGAAAGAAAATCAAATGCAGTAAGACATCAGGTAACAACTATAAGACATCAGAGGCCCTTGCTGCAGGTAAATTCTACTACATCAGAGTAGACTATCCTTTCTTCTGGGATGCACCCTGGACAGACACAGCCAGAATTTGGGAACTCAGCTGGAAGTAATAACGAAATAGGCCGTATAGATGATCAGAAAATATTAAGATAATAAAAGAGACTCATTGGTTTAGACCAGTGAGTCTCTTGTTTTTGTTATGAATCGAAGAACTGACGACCGTCTTCAGTGACGAGCCTGTCTGCCTTTGGATACTCAAATATATCGGGGTTATCCGCGTTATCAGAAAGATATTTGGCAAAGGCTGCTGCTTGCCTCTTGGCCAACTCGAGGTTGTGCAGGCGATAATTGCCGCAATTTACAGGAAGTGCACCCGGGACTTCATCTACATCTTTTACAGATTCGAAGGCCCTAAGCAGCAGGTCATGTATTTCCTGAGGTTTGTGACCGCCCTTTAATATCAGGTAGAAACCTGTAAGGCATCCCATGGGACCCCAGTAGATAACCTGATCTTTCCAGTCCTCGTCATTGCGAAGGTAGGTTGCAATTATGTGCTCCAGAGAGTGCATTGCAGCTACATCAACAGCGGGTTCAACATTGGGTTTTGTAACCCTCACATCATATGTTGTGACTACGTTGCCGCCTACATCATCCTGCCGGCTGATAAATATCCCCGGTACGATTTTGGTATGATCCACAGAAAAACTCGGAATCAGATCCATATCAGTATCTCCTTTTTATTATTTAAAATATCTGTCAAGCAGGCCCTGGAATGCTTTGCCGTGTCTTGCCTCATCTCTTCCAATTTCATGAACTGCATCATGGATTGCATCGAGATTGAGCTCTTTTGCCTTCTTGGCAAGGTCTGCTCTTCCCTGTGTTGCGCCGTATTCGGCATCTGCTCTCATCTCAAGGTTCTTCTTGGTGGAGTCTGTGAGTACTTCTCCAAGGAGTTCTGCGAAGTGAGCTGCATGCTCAGCCTCTTCCCAGGCAGCCTTCTCATAGAAGGCACCGATCTCGGGATAACCCTCTCTGATAGCTACTCTTGACATTGCAAGATACATTCCGACTTCTGAACACTCGCCGTTGAACATCTCGCGAAGGCCATTCTTTATCTCCTCAGGGGCATCGCTGGCTACGCCCAGTACATGCTCGCAAGCCCATACCTTCTCGCCTTCCTGCTTGGTGAACTTCTCAGCAGGAGCCTTACATACGGGACAAGCCTCCGGGGGCTGGTCTCCCTCATGAATGTAACCACAAACCTGACATACCCATTTCATAGCAAAAATCTCCTTTCATGTATAAAACTAGCCAATAAGTTATTGAGTCTATATCAGCATAACACAATGGCATATAAATGGAATACTGTTTACAAATAATTTAGAAACTGCTTATAAAATGTTTGAAAATTAATTTCAAAATAGGCATTAAAGTAGGATATAATAATAAACGGGTAAACTATTTAACGTATGGAGGCTTATTAATCATGAATATAGTAAGTGAAAGAATAAGAAGCCACTACGACGAGCTTCCGACTTCGGAAAAGATGGTGGCTGATTATGTTCTGGAGAACAAGGACGCTTTGTTTAAACATCCCATCAAGGATCTGGCAAAGCTCTCAGGAACAACACAGGCCGCCTGGACCAGATTTGCCCAGGCCATTGGCTATGAGGGACTCAAGGATTTAAAGAACGCCTACTACTCAGAGGCCAATGAGACCATTGAGAAATCCGATAAGGGAGGCCCCAAGGTAGCCTTTAAGGACATCAATGAATACACGTCACTGCAGTCCATTGCAGATAACATCTGTGCCACCAGCGTGCAGGCTGTTCAGACTACCTACAGACTGTTTGATGCAGGGACTTTTAATGATGCTGTGACTGACATTGTAAACGCCGGTCAGATCCAGGTCTTTGGTGTAGGTACTGCAGGAGTTGCTGCTTATGACCTTTACTGTAAGCTACTCAGGATCCACTACAATGTGGTATTCAATCAGGATCATCATATGAATCTGATGACTATCTCCCAGATACGTCCAGGTGATGTCGCAATCTTTTTCTCAGACAATGCCAAGAATGTTGAGATAATGCAGCTCTTTAACATTGCAAAAGAGAGAGGCGCCATAACCATCGCCATTACCAAGCTGGGAAATAATGCTCTGACCACAGGATGTGACCATGTGCTTTTCGCCACATCTCCCGAGATAGATAAAAAGAGCGGCATAACAAGTTCGAGATTTGCCCAGCTCTTCTTGGTGGATACTTTATATACAGCAGTTGCAAACAGAGATTATGAGAATATAAAGGGTTATCTAAAAGACTCCTATGAAGTATTTCATGAGACAGCCAGAGAGTAAGAGATGATCCTGCAGGAGGTAATATGAAGATCGGAATTATCGGTGCCATGGAAGTCGAGGTGGAATTCCTGAAAAAAGAAATGGAAGTCACCAGGACTGAAAAAAAGGCCTCCATGGAATTCTTTGAGGGAAAAATAAAAAATACTGAGGTCGTGGTTGTAAAGAGTGGCATCGCCAAGGTGAATGCAGGAATCTGCGTTCAGATACTGGCAGATGAATTTAAGGTTACCCACGTAATCAATACCGGTGTTGCCGGATCTTTAGATGCGAGGATCAATATAGGCGATATCGTTCTTTCAACGGATGCCTGCTATCACGATGTTGACGCCACAGTATTTGGATATAAGAAAGGTGAGATCCCCCAGATGGGAATCCTCTCTTTTCCTGCAGATAAAGAGCTGATTGAGAAGGCAAAAGACGCCATTAAAAAGGCAGCTCCTGACCTGGGAATCTTCGAGGGCAGGGTATGCAGCGGAGATCAGTTCATCTCCTCAAGTGAAGTTAAGGAGGGGATAATCAAGGTCTTTGGCGGCATGTGCACCGAGATGGAAGGCGCAGGAATAGCCCAGGCATGCTACCTCAATGAGATTCCCTTTGTAATCATAAGAGCCATTTCTGACAAAGCAGACGGCAGTGACATCATGGACTACCCTGAATTCGAAAAAAAGGCAGCACATGACTGTGCTGCACTTGTAATGGAAATGATGTGATCATTACTGGATTTCTTCGTTAATGATCTTGATGATAGTATCTGTTGCGCTGTGAAGCGGGCTTCTGCTCATAGCCTCCAGATACTTTTCTCTGTTATTAAAGAGTTCCCCTATGGTCTCCACCAGGATGTCTTCGTCCAGCTCGTCATTGTCGATCACCATGGAGAAGCCCTGCTGCTCAAAGCTTCTGGCGTTCAACATCTGATCGCCGCGGCTTGATCTGGTTGAGAGAGGAATCAGGATATTTGGCTTTTTAAGAGCAAGCAGCTCGCAGATTGAGTTGGCACCTGCCCTGGATACAACGATGTCTGCCATGGCAAAGATGTCTTTTAACTCGTTCTTGACGTACTCGAACTGCTTATAGCCGGGAACGGAGAGTTTCAGATTATCCATCTTCTCCTTGCCACAGATATGAACGATGTTATAGTCAGGCAGAAGTCTCGGAAGGGCAAAGCGCACGGTCTCGTTGACAGACTGAGCACCAAGACTGCCTCCTATGACCATAAGTACGGGCTTGTCATCTTCAAATCCGCAGAGTTTTTTCCCTGCTTCTTTTGATCCAAGACCCAGCTCTTCTCTGATGGGAGTTCCGGTGAGAACTGCCTTGTCAGCAGGAAGGGAGCGCATGGTCTCAGGGAAATTACAGCAGATTTTTTTGGCTCCGGTCATGCTGAGTTTGTTGGCAAGACCCGGAGTCATGTCAGACTCATGGACGATATACGGAATCTTCAGAGCGCCGGCAGCTCTTACCACCGGTACGCTAACATAGCCGCCTTTGGAAAAGACAACGTCCGGACGGATGCGCCTGAGCAGTGCCATAGCCTCGGTAAAGCCCTTTAAGACTCTGAAGGGATCGCTGAAATTCTTGGGATCAAAGTACCTTCTAAACTTGCCGGTTGCTATGCCAAAATATGGGATGTTGTAATCCTCTATAAGTTTTTTTTCTATTCCGTTGTAGGAACCAATGTAAAAGATATCGAAACCTGATTTTTTCAATGCAGGTATCAGCGCGATATTGGGTGTTACATGTCCGGCGCTGCCACCGCCTGTTAGAACTATTTTTTTAGAAGCTGTTTCGCTCACTATATTTTTCCTTCTTATATGTGAAATTTTCTAATAGTATATCACGAACTATAAAAATTGTCTTAATTTTATGAAAATATGATATACTTAGATAGAGCATAGGGAGACACAATGCGTTTTCGTACAAAACTCTTAATCACGTCATTGGCAATAGTTCTGATACCGCTTATTTTATCAGTTGGAACCTATCTGGCGTTGGGACGATACCTGGTTTATCAGCAGCACGCCCAGCAGTATTCAACTGCAGTTGACTATGGCATGGTATCGGATCCCGCCGGAACATTTGTTGAAATGACGGATGAGCTGGTAAAAGAGATAGAGATCATCAGATTTTCCAATCTCTATATTCTAGAAGATATTAGTTTCCTTGAGGATCTGGATTCACAGATCGCTTCAAGATATTCATATATTATTGTAAAGAAAAATAATGAGATATATTACGTTGCCAACAGGGATAGAGCCAAGCAGGTAATAACTGAACTTCCGGACTACGGCAACGATATTGAGGGTATTTATTACACGCCATCAAGGAACCTTGTAAGGCAGATGGATTTTCTGTTTTCTGACGGATCAAAGGGAAGTCTTTACTTTGTCTCCGGGATCAGAACAGCTGTGACGGCCTCACTTGTCTTTTACATGGCGCTGGCTGTAATACTGATACTTCTCATAACGAGTCTTCTTCTCACCATGTGGATGGGCAGGAGTTTCTTCAGACCAATCGATGAGCTCAACAATGCCATGAAGCATATCAAGGACGGCAACTTTGATTACATCCTGCCCACCGATATCAAGGATAAGGGCGAGATCAGCGAGATGTACCGCAACTACGAGGACATGAGACTAAGGCTCAAGGAATCCGCTGAAGAGAAGATCGAGAGGGAGAAGCAGAACAAGGAACTGATAAGCAACATCTCCCACGACCTCAAGACACCTATAACTGCCATAAAGGGTTACTCCCAGGGACTTCTGGAGGGAGTAGCAGACAACCCTGAGAAGCAGATGAAATACATCAAGATCATTAACAGCAAAGCCAACGATATGAACAACCTTATCAATGAGCTTACGCTGTATTCAAGTATAGATAACAACAGAATCCCCTACAACTTTGTCAAACTCAATGTGGCGGACTATTTTGGGGACTGCATAGATGAGATCGGCGCAGATCTGGAGAGCAAGTCCATCAAGCTCAATTACTCCAATCTTACGACGCCGGATACGCAGATAATAGCAGATCCCGAGCAGATAAAGAGAGTTATCAACAATATCGTCAGCAACAGTGTCAAGTATCTTGGAAGGGATGACGGCACCGGGCAGATTGATATCAGGATCCTGGATGAACTGGATTCCGTCAGGATTGAGCTGGAGGACAACGGAAAGGGCATTGCCCAGCAGGATATTCCGAATATTTTTGACAGGTTCTACAGAACGGACTCCTCACGCAATTCCAAGCAGGGCGGAAGCGGCATAGGACTGTCGATTGTAAAGAAGATAATAGAGGACCACGGGGGTTATATCTGGGCCACCAGTCACGAAGGAGAAGGAACCTGTATGCATTTCGTACTGAGGAAGTATGTGGAATTTGCAGACGGGGGCGACACAGTCATGGTGGACAACAACGTAGAATAAAAAGAAAGGCAGAGAGGGTGTATGAGCAGAATACTTATTGTTGAGGACGAAGAGGCGATCGCTGACCTGGAGAAGGATTATCTGGAGCTTAGCGATTTTGAGGTTGCCATCGAAAATACCGGAGATGCTGGTCTGGCAACTGCCCTTTCGGAGGACTTTGATCTGATAATTCTGGATCTTATGCTTCCCGGAATGGACGGCTTCGAAGTCTGCAAACACATCAGGGAAAAGAAGGATGTGCCGATCCTTATGGTATCGGCCAAGAAGGACGATATCGACAAGATAAGGGGCCTTGGCCTTGGTGCGGACGATTACATCACCAAGCCTTTCAGTCCTTCTGAACTTATGGCCAGAGTCAAGGCTCATATGGCAAGGTACTCAAGGCTTGTTGGTTCAGGCCATGAGAACAATGACTATGTGGAGATCAGGGGTCTCAAGATCGACAAGACCGCCAGAAGAGTTTATGTGGATGATCAGGAAAAGAGCTTTACCACCAAGGAATTTGACCTTCTCACATTCCTGGCTGAGAATCCCAACCACGTATTTACCAAGGAAGAACTCTTCAGGAAGATCTGGAACATGGATTCAATCGGCGATATAGCCACAGTCACGGTACATATCAAGAAGATCCGTGAGAAGATCGAATATGACACCTCCAATCCTCAGTACATAGAGACAATCTGGGGCGTTGGATATCGCTTTAAGGTATGATGAATGGCTGATCTGAAGGTAATATATGAGGATGACGACATCCTGGTCTGCCACAAGAAGGCCGGTATGGCCACAGAGGGTGCAAGAGCAGGAGAGATGGACGTCATCAGCGCAGCAAGAAATCTAATTGCGCGAAGGAACAGAAGTAATAAGGCAGGTAATGATAAAGGGCGGCAAAGGAATTTGCCGCCCTATGTTGCTACTGTAAACAGGCTGGACAAGCCTGTGGAGGGTGTGCTTGTGCTGGCAAAAAATAAAAAGGCCGCAACATCCCTGTCAGAGCAGATCAAGAACAAAGTCGCTGGAAAAAACTATTACGCCCTGTGCTATGGAATTCCAGATGCTGATACTGACACTCTGGAAGATTACCTCATAAGAAGAGAGGACACCGGCAAGGCCATGGCCATCTCTAAGGAGGAAGCAGATACCTTTAAGGATAACGCTGTAATAATATCAGACGGTGAAAAAGTCCGCCTCACAGGAGGCGGACCCAAAAAAGCTGTATTAGATTATGAAATTATTGGACGGACAGACAACAGATCTCTTTTAAACATCACGCTGAAGACCGGAAGATTCCACCAAATAAGGGCACAGCTGTCAAAGTCTGGCTACCCCATTCTGGGAGATAAAGACTATTCCAGCGCTGAAAGTCTTAAGTACAGTCAGGAGGCCAGTATTAGTAATATCTGTCTCGTGGCCTACAGGTATGAGTTCAAACACCCGTCCACTGGCAAGATCATGAGCTTTCAGATAGAGCCTGATAATCCTGCAATCATTAAACTTATGAAACCTGATTGAAGCTGGGAATAGCGATGCTCTCATCCAGTTCGTGGAAGAATGACCTGGTCCTTACAATTCCTGCAAGAGCATCCTTGTACTCATACAAGAATCTCTCGTTGATATTCTCTTCACCATACATGAGGACTCTTCCTGCATAGGCATTGAGCACTGATACATAGTGTTTGTCCTGATTAAATATATGGAAGATCTCATCACGCCTCTTGCGTGGATGTTTGCTGGCAAATTTCCTGATGTCGATCTGAAGATCCACGGCCAGTGTGCTCTCTCTTGACCTCACCCCATGGAGCAGTTCCTCATACTGTGCCTCGTCTATCTTCTTAAATCGGTCCGTGAATTCAAGGCAGCAGGCGTTGTCAGGCAGATGAAGCCGCACCCTGTCCGGTCCGTATACATCTTCAATCTCTGCAACCACAGCCGGTGAAAGCGGCTTGTCGTTGTAGTCTAAAATTATAACCTTATCCCCTTTTTTGTACATAGTTCACCTCCTCTGGTAAATAGTATACCATAAAACGATTTTTCAGGCCTTCTGTTTCTGAAGGTTTTTGGGAAGCTGTGTGGGCAGTGTAACAACAAATCGTATAAGCTTGTCCCCATCCCTGAGAGCTTCTATATTTCCTCCATGGGATACCGCTATGGCCCTGGCCACGGAAAGGCCAATTCCAAAGCCGCCGCTCTCCCTGCTTCTGGAGGAGTCGGCTCTGTAGAACCTGTCAAAGAGCCTGTCTAGATTTCCGCTCGGGATAGAGTCACAGGTATTTGATACCTCCAGGACTATATTTTTTCCCTTGGACAGTAGGATGTGGATACTTCCGTTTTCGCTTGAATACTTCATGGCGTTGTCCAAAAGAAGGCTTGTCAGCTGATTGATGGCATTTTTATCCCCCGTGATGTGAATGCCGTCTTCTATATCCATCTGATAATTCTTGTTTTTTGTCTCAGCAATTGCTTCGAAGGAAAGGGCAGTCTCCTTTACCACACTGCTTATGTCAAAGTCCGAATAGACAACCTGCATCACTTCCTCATCCATTCTGGATAAGGTCAGCATGTTTTTTACAAGGGTGTTCATGCGCTTTATCTGATTCCTGATGGATGAGGTCCACTCACTTTTCCCGGATTCTATCTCCAGAACGTCGACATTGGCGGATATAACTGCCAGAGGGGTCTTGAGCTCATGGCCTGCGTCGGTTATAAAGCGCTTTTGCTTCTCCAGGGATTCAACCACAGGAGCAACAGCCTTGCCTGAGAAAAGAAATACCAAAATGAACATGGCGATGAGAGTGCAGAGGCCCACCAGCAGTGTCTGACCCAGGAGTGACAGGGCGTTAAGAATCTCGGTACTTATATCTGCAAATATGATGATGCTGGACCCGTCATTTTTGGATTCAGATAAAAATCTGTAAGTGTGGTAGAAGCCCTTTGTCTTTCCTGAACTATGCACAGCGGTGGCAAATTCTTTAGCCTCATCTTCGGTGACAGAGGCTATATGCAGAACATCGGTCTCAGAGATGTGATCTGCCTGATTAAATCCGACGAAGAAATATCTGAACTGATAGGGCATTTCTGCTGACCTTATGTCATTGAGTCTGCCATACTGGAAGGGGTCGCCGGGGCCGCCAAAGTCACGCTTTTTAAAATCTTTGTTTCCTAAATCGGAAGGACCTCC
>JAEEGL013845892.1_pt1 | contig 10814 bp, 6 predicted proteins | sample 9134231 | NCBI WGS metagenome assembly JAEEGL01 (sample SAMN16246548, study PRJNA631951) | gut metagenome | biome: gut microbiome; feature: rumen; material: fiber-attached | host: Bos | place: Iran: Karaj | collected 2018-10
CACCGACCGGGAGACGCTCCTGGTACTGGACGCCACCACCGGCCAGAACGGCCTCATCCAGGCGAAGCAGTTCAAGGAATCCGCCGGGATCACGGGCATCGTGCTCACGAAGCTGGACGGCACCGCCAAGGGCGGCATCGTGATCGCCATCGCGGACGCGCTGCAGGTGCCGGTCAAGTACGTCGGCGTCGGGCAGCTCCCGGTCGATGACGCGGCTGATCTTGTTGAGCTCGTTCATCAGGTTCGACTTGTTGTGCAGCCGCCCGGCCGTGTCGCAGATGACGATATCCGCGCCCCGGGCCTTTGCGGCGGCGATGCCGTCGAACACCACGGAGGCGGGATCGGACCCCTCCTCATGGCGCACGATGTCGGCGCCGGTGCGCTCCGCCCACACGGTGAGCTGCTCCGCCGCCGCCGCGCGGAAGGTGTCCCCCGCCGCCAGCAGGACCTTTTTCCCCTCGCCGATATAGCGCCCGGCCAGCTTGCCGATTGTGGTGGTCTTGCCCACGCCGTTGACGCCGATGACCAGGATGACGGAGGGCTTCGTCTCCAGCCGGAGGCCCTTCTCCGTCACCGGCATCATGTCCACAAGGATCTCCGTCAGGGCGTTTTTGATGTCCTCGCCCCGGCGGTAGCCCTCCTTCCTCGTGACCTCCCGCAGCCGCTCCACGGCCTCCATGCTCGTTTCCACGCCCAGATCCGCCATGATGAGCGTCTCCTCCAGCTCCTCGAAGAACTCCTCGTTGGCGCCGGTGAAGGAGGCGAACATACCGCTCAGCTGCGCGGTCATATTCTTTTTCGTCTTGGCAAGTCCCTGCCGGATCTTCTCAAAAAAGCCCAATTCCCTGTCTCCTTTATGAATTGATGGTCCGCTCCGCGTCCTCGATGTCGATGGACAGGATGCGGGAAACGCCCTGCTCCTGCATGGTGACGCCGTAGAGCATATCCGCCTCCTCCATGGTGCCGCGCCGGTGGGTGATGCAGATCATCTGCGTTTTGTCCGACATCTTCCGCATATACTCGGCGAAGCGCAGGACGTTTGCCTCGTCCAGGGCGGCCTCGATCTCGTCCATGACCACAAAGGGCGTGGGGCGGATGCGCAGGATGGAAAAATACAGCGCGATGGCCACGAACGCCTTCTCTCCGCCGGAGAGGAGCGAGATGGTCTTCAGCTGTTTCCCCGGCGGCTGCACCCGGATCTCGATGCCGCAGTTCAGGATATCCGAATCGTCCTCCAGCTCCAGGGACGCCTTGCCGCCCCCGAACAGCTCCAGGAACGTCTGACGAAAGCTCTCGCTGATGGCGTCGAACTCCCGGGCGAAGATGGCCTTCATCTCCTTCGTGATCTCCCCGATGATCTCCAGCAGCTCATTCCGGGAGCGCTCCACGTCGTCCCGCTGCTCTGTGAGGTAGGTGTACCGGGCGTTCACCCGCTCATACTCGTCGATGGCGCCGATGTTGGGGGTGCCCAGCTTCGAGATGTCGCGCTTGAGCTCCCCGATCCGGCGCTTCGCCTCCGGGACGCTCTCCAGCTCCAGGCGCTGCTCCATGGCCGCCGTGCGGGTCAGCTCGTAGGTATCCCACAGCTTGTCGACGATCTGCTTTTCCTCCAGCTCGGCGGCCTGCTTCCGCTGCTCCAGCCGCGCCGACTCCCGCTCCAGGTCCAGGATGCGCCTGTTTTTCTCCTGGGTCTCCCGGTCCTTGCGGGTGCGCTGCGCGTCCAGCTCCAGCTTTTCTGCGCTGACCGTCTCCAGCTCCTTTTTCAGCTCCTCCGCCCGGGCGTTTTCCCCGGCGGCGCTCTGCCTGTTGTCCGCGATCTCCTGCCGGAGGCCTTCTATCTCCCCCTCCAGCCGCTGCAGGTCCCGCTCCTGCTGGTCCCGGCCGCCGGAGAGGTCCTCTCGCAGGGCGTTCAGCTCCCCGATGGCGCTGAGGACGGCTGTCCGCTCCGCCTCCAGAGAGGCGAGAGACGCCCGCACCCGGGACAGGAGCGACGCGATCCGCTCCCGCTCGGCACTGAGCTTTTCCTGCCCGTCGGTGAGGGCCGCCGCCCTCCGGCCGTATTCCTCCGCCCGCGCCCCGGCTTCCGCGATGGCCGCGCGCACGGCGGCAACGGACTCATTGTTCCTTTCGATCCTCGCACGCAGCGTCTCCCGCTCCGCGCGCAGGGCGTCCGCGCTCTTCTCCGCGGCGTCCAGCAGCAGCGCGTAGTGGTTGGCGTCCGCCTCCAGCCGGAGGGCGCTGTCCTCCACGCTCCGCAGCTCGCCCCGGACCGTTTCCAGCTCGTATTCGGCGGCGGCCAACTCGCGCCTTGACTCCTGCAGCTGCTTTTCCGCCGCCTCCAGAGAGGCGCTCAGCCTCGCCTGCTGCTCGCCGAGCCGCTTCAGCTCATTGGCGCGGGAGATGATGCCCGCTCCCTTCGCGGCGGAGCCGCCGGTCATGGAGCCGCCGGCGTTCATCACCTGTCCGTCCAGGGTAACGATGCGGAAGCGGTTTTTGTATTTTCTCGAAATGGCGATGGCGCTTTTCAGCGTGTCCGCCACCACCGTTCTGCCCAGGAGATTCGCGTAGACGCCGGCATAGCGCGGGTCATACTCCACCAGCTGGAGGGCAACGCCCTCATATCCCGGCTCGTTCTCCAGTCCGCGCTCCTCCAGCGTCCTGCCGCGCACGGCGGACACGGGCAGGAAGGTGGCCCGTCCGGCGTCCCGCCGCCTGAGCATCTGGATGGCGGCCTCGCCGTCCTCCTCGGTGCCCACGATGATATCCTGCATGGCGCCGCCCAGCGCCGTTTCGATGGCGAGCGCGTATTTGTCGGAGGTGGATACCAGCCCCGCCACCGTGCCGAAGATATTCTTCAGCGTGCCCCTGGCCCCCTCCTGCATCACGGTCTTTACCGCGCGGGAATAGCCCTGGTACTCCTTCTCCATCTCCCTCAGCAGGGAGATGCGGGAGCGGATGGCGCCGTCCTCCATGGTGAGCTTCATCTGCCGCTCGCCCAGGTCTTCCGATTTTTGTCTCCTCGCCGCCACCCGCTTTTCGTGGCCGGCGATCATGTTCCGGTGGGACTGCACGTCCTCCCGCGCCTTTTTGAGCTCGGCGGCGCACTTCTCCGCGTCCTGCCGGAGCGCCTTGGCCTGCTCCGCGTTGGACGCCGCCTCACGCGCCGCGGCCTCGTCCCTGTCCTCCAGCTCCTGGGCGGAGGCCGCCAGGGAGGACAGCTCCGCTTTTTTGTCCGAGAGCTCCCGCTCGGCGTCGTTTTCTCCGGCGATGGCTTCCGAGAGCTGCCGCGCCTGCTCGCCGTAGGCGGAGAGCAGCGACTCCGACTCCCGGAGATATCCCTCCGTCTCCTCGTCCAGCGCCGCGCGCTCCCGGTCGATCTCCAGGATGCGGGCGTTCTTCTCCCCGATCTGCTGCCGGATGCCGCCGTCGCGGCTGGCCTGCTCGGACATATCGCGCCGGATCCGTTCCCGTTCGCCCAGGGTGCTCTCCAGTCTGGCCTCCAGCACCCGGGCGGCGCTGTCGTACTCCCCGGCGCGGGCGACGGCGCGGGAGATGAGCTCCCGCCTGGCCTCCGCCTCCACGTCCTTTTCCCGCATCTGCTCGCCCAGGCGCTCCGCCTCGGCGTAAGCCTTTTCCAGCTCCTCGTTCCCGGCTGCCAGCTCCCGTGCGGCGACCTGGCAGTCGATCTCCAGCTTTTTCGACGTCTCCCCCAGCCGGCGGAGCGTATCGGTCCAGACGGAGATCTCCAGTCCCCGCAGCTCGTCCCGGAGGACCAGGTACTTCTTCGCCGTCTCCGCCTGGCTCTTCAGGGGCGTGACCTGCAGCTCCAGCTCCGAGATCTTGTCGTTGATGCGGACCAGGTTCTCGTCGGTGCGCTCCAGCCGCCGCTCCGATTCCTCCTTGCGGTGGCGGAATCTGGAGATGCCGGCCGCCTCCTCGAAGATCTCGCGCCGGTCGCCGCTCCTGGCGGAGAGGATCGCGTCCACCCGGCCCTGGCCGATGATGCTGTACCCCTCCCGGCCCATGCCGGTATCCATGAGCAGCTCGCTGACGTCCCGCAGCCGGACGGAGCGCCGGTTGATATAGTATTCGCTCTCGCCGGAGCGGTAGTACCGCCGGGTGATCATCACCTCGGACTCCTCCATGTCAAAGAGCTTTTCCGAATTATCCAGAATGAGCGACACCTCGGCGAAGCCCACCGGGCCCCGCTTCTGCGTGCCGCCGAAGATCACATCCTCCATCTTGCCGCCCCGCAGCGTGCGGGACGACTGCTCGCCCATGACCCAGAGGATAGCGTCGGAGATGTTGGATTTGCCGCTGCCGTTGGGCCCCACGATGGCCGTGACCGGCTTATCGAAGGTGAGGCGCGTTTTATCGGGAAACGACTTGAATCCCTGCATCTCCAATGCTTTCAAATACAATTCATTCACCGTCCCGGTCATAGCCGCTTCATCCGGCTGTAATCGCCGCCCCGCGGGGCGGACTGCCGCGCCGTTTCCTTTCAGGCGCGGAATCGTTCAGATTATTATAACCTTTTTATCCGTGCTTTTCAATGTCCAATATGACTATTTCGGCGTTTTCCGACTCCCGCACGTCGAGCCTTTCCAGCCGGAACTCCCGCATAAGAACGCGGATATTGCTCCGGCTCTGCCCCGTCATCAGGGAGAGGCGCCGGCGCGGAACGCCCAGCGTCACCGCGCGGCCGAAGGCCCCCGCCCCCCGCAGGAGCGCCCTTGCCCGCTCCAGGTATATCCGGCGGAAAACCAGCTCCCCCAGCGCCGGGTGGTACGCGCCCGCCGCGGCCCCGCCGGCGCTCAGCTCCTCCGTGGGGTTGAGCCCCAGCCGGATCACGGGGATCCCCGCCGCCTGAAACATCGGCACCAGCGCGGCGCAGAGGGACACCGCGTCCTCCACCGTGTGCTCCCGGTATGCGCCCCGGCGGTACATATCCCAGAGAGCCGTATCCCGCACCACGACGGTGGGATAGATCCGCACCCCGTCGGGCTTCAGGTCGATGAGCTTCCGCGCCGTATAGCGGGAGGTATCCGGCGTGTCGCCCGGCAGGCCGGTCATCATCTGCAGGATCAGCGCCAGCCCCGCGTCCTTCACGAGCCCGGCCGCCCGCACCGCGTCCTCCGGCGTGTGGCCCCGTTCCGAGAGGGTCAGCACCCGCCCGTCCATGGACTGAACGCCCAGCTCCACCGTTTTGACGCCGTATTGCAGGAGCCGCCCGATCACCGCGTCGTCCACGGCGTCCGGCCTTGTGGAGAGGCGCAGGGCGTTTCCCGGGTGCAGCGAGAGGAAGGGCTGCGCCGCCCCGAGGAGCTCCTCCTGCCGCTCGTCGGGGAGGGCGGTGAAGCTGCCCCCGTAGAACGCCAGGTCGCACGGCCCGCCCCGCCAGCCCTCCGCCGCCCGGCGCACCGTTTCCGCCGTGGCGGGCTCAGAGGCGCCGGATATCCGCCGCTGGTTGCAGAAAACGCAGGCGTGGGGGCAGCCCGCATGGGGCACGAACACCGGGATCACGTTTTTTCTTGCCATCGTATCTCCTTATTATGAATGCTGCCCGCGGAGGCGGACAGCATTCTGTCGTTTATTCCATTTTGCCCAGCGCGTCCGCCGCAGCGGCCTGTTCGGCCTCCTTCTTGCTGCGGCCGGAGCCGCTGCCGATCACTTCGCCGTTGACGCGCACCCGCATGAAGAACTCCTTGGCATGGTCGGGGCCCCGCTCGCCGGTGAGCTCATACTCGATGCGGTGCGCCCCGTCCCGCTGGACCCGCTCCTGCAGGAGCGTCTTGTGATCCAGCTGCCGCTTTTTGAATTCGTCCTTCCGGGAGAGGATATGCTTTTCGATAAAGCCCAGCGCCCGTTCCCGGCCGCCGTCCAGATACAGGGCGGCCAGCAGCGCCTCCACCGCGTCCGCGTTGATGGACGCCCGGGTCCGGCCGCCGCCCAGCTCTTCTCCCCTGCCCAGCCGCAGGAACCGGCCCAGGCCAAGCCGCTCCGCCACCTCGGCGAGGCTCTTCTCGCAGACGAGCTCCGCCCGCAGGCGGGTCATCTGCCCCTCGCTCATGTCCGGCTCGTCGGCAAAAAGCCGCTCCGCCACCGCCATGCCCAGGATGGCGTCCCCCAGGAACTCCAGCCGCTCGTTGCATCCGGCGCCGGAACGCCTGTTCTCATTGGCGTAGGAGCTGTGGGTCAGCGCCAGCAGGAACAGGCCCCTGTCCCTGAATTCATAACCCAGCTCCTTTTCCAGCTCGTTCATGCCCGCGCCTCCCTCAAAATCAGCAAAATCGGGGCGGAAGCCCGCCCCGAATCATCAGTCTATCCTGTCGGAAATGTACTTCACCACATCGGCCACCGTGGCCATTTTGGCGAACTCCTCGTCATCGCTCTCAGGAATCACGATGTTGAAGCCCTCCTCGATCGCCATGGTCAGCTCCAGCACGTCCAGGGAATCCGCACCCAGATCGTCCGCAAACGTGGTCTCCGGCGTAATGCTGCCCGGATCGATCGAAAACTGCTCCGCAATGATATCCTGAAGCGTTTCAAATATCATGGTTTTCACCCCGCCATTTACTAGTCGGGCACTGCCCGCTCTGCACTATCGAAATAGTAAAGCGGCACACATGATTTGTCAACAGTTTTTTTCGCTTTTCAGGTATATCTCAGGCAAGCCCGTCGATCCTGATCTTTTCGATGTTTTTCGCAAGGCTTCCGGCCACGTCCGCCTCGGCGTTCAGGATCGCGTGGCGGACGGCGTTCTCGATGGCGACCGCGCCGGAGGAGCCGTGGGCCTTGATGACCGGCCTGGCGATGCCCAGCAGGGCTGTGCCGCCCACCTTATCCGGGTCCATGCGGTCCTTCAGGTCGTAGAGGGCGTCCCTTACCATGAAGCCGGAGAGCTTGGAGAGCTTGCCCCTTTTGAAAATATCCTTGAGCTCCGCCGAGAAGAAGCGGCTCACGCCCTCGATCCCCTTCAGGAGGATATTCCCCGAGAACCCGTCGCACACGATCACGTCCACGCCGCCCAGCATCACCTGCTTGGCCTCCACGTTGCCGATGAAGTTGATGTGCCCGCCGGCCGCGGCCTTCTCCAGCAGATCAAAGGTCTCGTCCTGCAGCGGGGTGCCCTTGCCCCGCTCGGTGCCGATGTTCAGGAGCCCTACCCGGGGGCTGGGCTTTTTCAGGACGCTTTCCATATAATAGGAGCCCATGAACGCGAACTGGAGCAGGTACTCGGCGGTGCATTCGGCGTTGGCGCCGCAGTCGATGATCATGCACTCCCCCTCCCGGCCGGGGATCACCGGCGCGAGAGCGGCGCGGCGGATGCCCCGCACGCGCTTGACGATGAGCGTCGCCCCGGAGAGGAGCGCGCCCGTGCTGCCGGCGGAGACGAAGGCGTCGCCGCCCCCGTCGCGCAGGAGCCGCAGCCCCACCGCCATGGAGGAGTCCTTCTTCGTCCGCACCGCGGACACCGGGTCCTCGTCCATCTCAATGGTCTCAGAGGCGTCGGCCAGCTCCACCCCCTCGGGCGGCTCCGAATAGCCCATGCCCTCCAGGCAACGGAGCATGTCCTCCATCCTGCCTGCCAGCACGATGTCCGTATTCAGGTTCTTACGGGCGTTCACCGCGCCCTGGATGATCTCGCCGGGGGCGTTGTCGCCGCCCATGGCGTCCACGATGATCTTCATATCTCTGCCTCCCTTTTCTTCTCTTCTATCAGGTGCAGCGAACGCTCGGAGATCGCCGCGTTCTTGTTCCTCTTGCCCTTGACCTTATACCCCAGCGGCGTCATGATCCCGAAATTGATGTTCATGGGCTGGAAGCCTCCCACGCTCCCGCCCGAGATATACGCCGCCAGGGCGCCGACAGCCGTTTCCGCCGGGAAATCCGCCGGCGGGAGCCCCAGAAGCTCCCGCGCCGTCTCGATGCCGACCAGCAGGCCGGAGGCGGCGGATTCCACATACCCCTCCACGCCCGTCATCTGCCCGGCAAAACGGATGCGCGGATCGCTCTTCAGCCGGTAATACCTGTCCAGCAGCCGGGGCGAATCCAGATAGGTGTTCCGGTGCATGACGCCGTAACGCACGAACTCCGCGTTCTTCAGCGCCGGGATCATGGAGAACACCCGCTTCTGCTCCCCGAATTTCAGGTGGGTCTGGAAGCCCACGATGTTGTAGATCGTGCCCGCCGCGTTGTCCATCCGGAGCTGCACCACGGCGTAGGGCTCCTTCCCCGTCCCGGGGTCGATGAGCCCCACGGGCTTCAGGGGTCCGTAGCGCATGGTATCCTCGCCCCGGCGGGCCATGACCTCGATGGGCATGCACCCCTCGAACACGCCGCCGTCGTCAAAGCCGTGGATCTCCGCCTCCTGTGCCGAGACCAGCTCGCGGCGGAAGGCGGTATATTCCTCCCGGGTCATGGGGCAGTTTACATAATCTGCCGTCCCCTTCCCGTACCGGGAGGCAAAATAGGCGCTTTCCATGTCGATGCTGTCAAAGGTGACGATGGGCGCCGCCGCGTCGTAGAAGCTGAGGGGCGCCCCCTCCGGGTCCAGCGCCCGGAGCTTTTCCGCCAGGGCGTCGGAGGTGAGGGGCCCGGTGGCGACGATCACGGTCCCCTCGGGGAGCGCGTCCGCCTCCCGCATCTCCACGGTGATCCTCCCGTGGGAGCGGATCCTCTCCGTGATCATCCGGGCAAAGGCCGCCCGGTCCACGGCCAGGGCGCCGCCCGCGGGGACGCGGGTCGCGTCGGCGCAGGAGATGATGAGCCCGTTAAGCCGCCGCATCTCCTCCTTCAGGAGGCCCACCGCGTTTGTGAGCTCGTCGCTTCTCAGGGAATTGGAGCATACCAGCTCCGCGAAATCGTCGGAAACGTGAGCGGGGGTGCGCTTTCGGGGCTTCATCTCCACAAGGCGCACATCCACGCCCCGCTCGGCGAGCTGCCACGCCGCCTCACAGCCGGCAAGGCCGGCCCCGATCACCGTGACTCCCGTCATTTCTTCTCCGCGGCAGATGCCGCGGGCTTCTTCGCCCGGGTGGAGGCCGTCTTTTTTCCCGTGCCGGAGGCGGCCTTCTTCGTCCCGGCGGAGCGGGAGGAGGTCTTCCGCGCGGCAGTCGTCTGCTTCGTCCGGGAGGACGTTTTCTTCCCGGCGGGCTCAGCCTCGGCCGCGGGCGCGCCTGCGGCATCCCCCGTCTGGGCGGCGGTCCTGCGGTAGCCCCGCTTATCCTCCGGGGTGAAATTGGCGCAGTCCGGGTTGATGCAGAAGGGCTTCCGGTAGCCCCGGCCGGAGCGCTTGAACATGGTCCAGCCGCACTGGGGGCAGTCGTCCTTCACCGGCACGTCCCAGGTGATGAACCCGCAGGTCTTCAGATTCTCGCAGGCGTAGTAGGTGTATCCGTTGCGGGAGGTGCGCTTCAGGATGCGCTTGCCGCACCTGGGGCACCGCCCGGGCATCTCGATGACGAGCGGCTTCGTGAAGCTGCACTCCGGATAGCCGGGGCAGGCCAAAAAGCGCCCGAACCGGCCGGTCTTGACGACCATTTTCCGGCCGCACACGTCGCATACCTCGTCGGAGACCTCGTCTGGGACCTTGATGCGCTCCCCGTCCAGGGCCTTCTCCGCATCCTCCAGGGACTGCTCAAAGCCGCCGTAGAACTCCTGCAGCAGGCCCCGCCAGTCCTTCTGTCCCTTCTCGACGCTGTCCAGCTCCTCCTCCATGCGGGCGGTGAATTTCAGGTCCACGATGTCCGAAAACCGGTCCTTCATGAGCTGGGTGACCACCTCGCCCAGGGGCGTCGGCCGGAGGAAGCGTCCCTCCTTGACCACGTATTCCCGGGAAAGGATGGTGGAGATGGTGGGCGCGTAGGTGCTGGGGCGGCCGACCCCCGTCTCCTCCATGGATCGGATCAGCGTCGCCTCCGTATAGCGGGAGGGGGGCTGGGTGAATTTCTGTTCCTTTTTGAGCTCGTTGAGCTTCAGCGGGTCGCCCACGTGGAGCTCCGGCAGCGGGGACGCCTTTTCCTCATGCTCCTCGTCGCCGGATTCCTCATAGACCGCGGTGAAGCCCGCGAATTTCAGCGCGGAGTGGCCGGCGCGGAAGAGGTAGCCCGCCGACTCCACGTCCACCGTGACGCTGTCATAGACCGCCGCGGCCATCTGGCTGGCCACGAACCGGCCCCAGATGAGCCGGTAGAGCTTGTACTGGTCGCTGGTGAGGCTGGACCGGATCTCCTCCGGCACCACGAACACGCTGCTGGGCCGGATGGCCTCATGGGCGTCCTGGGCGCCGGCCTTCGTTTTGAAGGTGCGGGGGGAGCCGTTGTAGTATTCCCTGCCGTAGCGATCCTCGATGAGCTGCCTGGCGTCGGCCAGGGCCACCGCCGAGATGCGCAGCGAATCGGTACGCATATAGGTGATGAGGCCGACGGTGCCCTCGCCCTTGAGCTCCACGCCCTCGTAGAGCTGCTGGGCGATGGACATGGTCCGCTGGGGCGTCATGCCCAGCTTCCTCGACGCCTCCTGCTGGAGGGTGGAGGTGATGAAGGGGGGCGACGGGGTCCGCTTTTTGTCCGTGCGCTTCACGTTCTTCACGGTAAACGGCGCGCTGCGGACGGCGTTCTCCACCTTCTCCACGTCCTCCGCCGTGCGGAGCTCCAGCTTTTTCTCGCCCATGCCGTGGAAGCGGGCCATGAGCCGGCCGGGCTTTCCCACGCGGCTCAGATCGGCGTCCAGCAGCCAGTATTCCTCCGGCTTGAAGGAGCGGATCTCCTCCTCCCGATCCACGATCATCCGCGTGGCCACGGACTGCACGC